>Ga0302232_10001215_pt1 | contig 18037 bp, 13 predicted proteins | sample II_Palsa_N2_3_FD_193575 | JGI IMG/M metagenome (GOLD analysis project Ga0302232, IMG submission 193575) | Peat permafrost microbial communities from Stordalen Mire near Abisko, Sweden - II_Palsa_N2_3 | ecosystem: Environmental > Terrestrial > Soil > Palsa > Peat permafrost | place: Sweden...
CGCTGACCGAAACCGGCAGCAAGATGGACGAGGTGATCTACGAGGAGTTCAAGGGCACCGGCAACATGGAAGTGCACCTGTCCCGCCGCATCTCCGAGAAGCGCGTCTACCCGGCCATCGACATCAATCGCTCCGGTACCCGCCGCGAGGATCTGCTGATCGAGCCGGACATGCTTTCCAAGATCTGGATCCTGCGCAAGCTGCTGCATCCCATGGACGAGCTGAGCGCGATGGAATTCATGCTCGACAAGATGAAGAACACCAAGTCCAACGACGAGTTCTTCAATTCGATGAAGCGCTGATTCTGCTACACACTTCATCCAGGAAGGTCGGCAGATGCCGGCCTTTCTGCTTTAGAGACAGGCCCGATTCGCGTCCCGCCGGAACGTAGGGCGATAATCGCCGCTTTGCCGCGAGCAGCCGAGACAACACTATGGGGACGACCCGCCGGTTACCGGCCCTCGGTCACGGCAACAACTTTGATGGGTTGAGGTTGATCGCTTCGCTGATGGTGCTGGTCTCGCACCAGTTCGCCCTGCTGGGCACGACGGAGCCGACACTGGTGCCGGGCATGACACTGGGCATGATCGCCGTGGCGATGTTCTTTGTCATGAGCGGCTATCTGGTTACCCAGAGTTGGTATCAGGACCCGCATATCATCCGCTTCGCCATGCGCCGATTCCTGCGCATCTGGCCCGGGCTGATCGTGGCTACCGTCGTACTGGTGATTGCCAGCGCCGCGATCACGTCATTGCCCTTGCATGACTACTTCGGCAAGGAAACGCGCCGCTTCATCACCTTCAATGCGCAGCTGCGCGCTGTGTATACCTTGCCTGGCGTGTTTGCGACGACGCCGTTCAATGCCGTCAGGTCGGCGGTCAATGGAAGTTGGTGGACGATTCCGCTGGAGGCCAGATGTTATGCCTACCTCATCGTGCTCGGAGCCATGGGCTTGAGGCGAAGGTTATTTTCTGTGCTTGCCCTGATCCTTGTCGCATTCATGTACGCCAGGACGCTGCCCGGGCATGCCATGGACAATGCGTTCCACAACCTCCGCTACTTCTACACGGCATTTTTCCTGGGTGGCGTCTGTGCGCGTCAGTTCGCTGACGAAATCCAGCGCCACTATCGGCTCATGCTTTGCGTCGGAGCGGGGGTCGTTATCGTTGCCGGTTTACGAAGCCAGGTCGGTTTGGCCGAGTGGATCGTCATCGGATCACTGACTTTGCTGGTAGGTTCCCGCAGCACCCCGGGACTTCGCTCCGCGGCACGTTTTGGCGACCTCTCCTACGGCATCTACATTTACGCGTACTTCGTGCAGCAATGGACCGTCCACATTTGGCCGGCGACGTCGTCTTACCCGGCGACCCTGGCCGTCGCCTGCCTGATCACCATCTTGCTCGGGTGGTGTTCGTGGCACGCGGTGGAGGCGCCAGCCCTCGCTCTCAAAAAACGCTTGCGCAGGTGGTTTCCCGACGCCGCGGCGTGACCGATGGATGTGCCGGCGCTCGCACCATGTATTTCGACATGCGCCAGACATCTGTACCGCCGCGTACAATTATTTGTTGCCACCCCCTTTTCGTTGTCATGTAGCACCCCCATAGTTCCCCGCACATCCTTTGAGGCTTCGCCTGTGTCCATACCCAGTGCCGTCAAGAGCACCCCGATCCGGGATCGCCAGCAACTCACCGACTACCTCGCTGCGGGCGAGAAGCCGCCCGAGGCATGGCGCATCGGTACTGAGCACGAAAAGTTCGGCTTCCTCACCGACACATTGCGTCCTCCGACGTTTGAGGGCGACCGCGGCATCAAGCTGCTGCTGGAAACGCTTGCTACCCGCTACGGCTGGGATGTGGCTCGCGAAGGCGAGAACCCGGTCGCGCTGTCGCGCGACAAGGCCTCGATCACGCTGGAGCCGGCCGGACAGCTGGAGCTTTCCGGCGCGCCGCTGGAAACGATCCACCAGACCTGTTGCGAAGTGAATTCGCACCTCGAGGACGTGCGCTCGATCGCCGACGGCATGGGACTCGGCTTCCTCGGCATGGGTTTTCAGCCGAAGTGGCGCCGCGATGAGATGCCGTGGATGCCGAAGGGCCGCTACAAGATCATGCGCGAGTACATGCCCAAGGTCGGCTCGCTTGGCCTGGACATGATGACGCGCACCTGCACCGTGCAGGTGAATCTGGATTTTTCCAGCGAAGCGGACATGATCAAGAAGTTTCGCACCAGCCTCGCGTTGCAGCCGATCGCCACCGCGCTGTTTGCCGACTCACCGTTTACCGAAGGACGTCCAAACGGCTATCTGTCCTATCGCTCGCACATCTGGACTGATACCGACAAAGACCGCACCGGGATGCTCGACTTCGTGTTCGACGACAGCTTCGGTTACGAGCGCTATGTCGACTACATCCTCGACGTACCGATGTACTTCAGCTTCCAGGACGGCAAGTACATCGATCTGGCCGGACAGGACTTCAAGAAGTTCATCGCCGGCGAGCTGCCGATGCTGCCGGGCGCGAAAGCGAACATGAAGGACTTCGCCGACCATCTCACCACCGCGTTCCCCGAGGTGCGGCTGAAACAGTATCTGGAGATGCGCGGTGCCGACGGTGGCCCGTGGAACAGGCTTTGCGCACTACCCGCGTTCTGGGTCGGCCTGCTCTACGACGACGAGGCGCTCGACGCCGCCTGGGATCTGGTCAAGGACTTCAGTCGTGCCGAGCGTCATGCGTTGCGCGATGGCGTACCGAAGCATGCATTGAAACTGCCGTTCCGCAACGGCACCGTGCGCGACCTTGCAGAAGAAGCCCTGAAGATCGCCGGACACGGCCTCAAGCGTCGCGCCCGCCTCAACAAGAACGGCGCCGACGAAAGCATCTTCCTCGAGCCGATGATCGAGATCGTGCAGGCCAACCAGACACCCGCCGAACGTAAGCTGGAGTTATTTCATGGCGCCTGGAACGGCAGCGTCGATCCGGTGTTTCGCGAATTCGCGTACTGAACGCTGGTGCGGCCGCACGGCGGGATACACACGCGCTTTGCTCCTCCCTGCTAGCAGGGTAAGGAGCAAAGCTCTACTTGCTGATATTCCTCTCGTTCAATCGTAAGCCGCTATGATCGCTGCTTATCCCTGTCCGCTAAACAGGATGACCGATGCCCAGTGTTCGTCGCTCCACGCTCATGCTTGCCTGCCTTTTGATCGCGCCGTGTCTGTCATTTGCCGCGTCGCCACAGGACGCGGCGGTCCCAGTATTGAGCCAGTCCGAGTTCAATCAGTGCCTGGCCGGGCTGCGACATACCGGCGACTTCGCGCGCATCAACGATGACACGTGGAAGCAGTACACGGCGAGCCTGACCCCGGATGGCAGCGTACTGCCGCTACTCGACAAGCAGCCCGAGTTCACGCTGCCAGTGTGGGATTACATGGCCATGCTGGTAGACCAGGAACGCGTGGCCGACGGCCGAGCCGCGTATCAGCAATGGCTGCCGACGTTGCGCCAGATCCAGGCACTCTATGGCGTCGATCCGGCCATCGTGGTCAGCGTGTGGGGCGTGGAAAGCAACTTCGGCAAGATCACCGGCGGTCGTCCGCTGGCTCAGTCGCTGGGCACGCTGGCGTGCTTTGGACGGCGACAGAATTATTTTCGGGGCGAATTCGCCGCTGCGCTGCTAATCCTGCAGAACGGTGACATCGCGCCCGACAAGCTCAACGGTTCCTGGGCCGGCGCGTTTGGACAAACCCAGTTCATGCCCAGCACCTTTCTGCACACGGCCGTCGACTTTGATGGCGACGGTCACCGCGATGTCGTCGGCAGCGTGCCCGATGCCCTCGCCTCCACGGCCAATTTTTTGCATCAGGCGGGCTACCGTACGGGCGAACGCTGGGGTCTGGAGGTGAAGTTGCCGGCCGGTTACGCAGGCAACTCCGGTCGCAAGAACAAGCACGATGTCAGCTACTGGACTGCGCAAGGCCTCAAGCAAGCCGACGGCAAACCACTGCCACACGACCTGCCCGATACGGGCCTGCTGCTGCCTAGCGGCACGCAAGGTCCGGCATTCCTGACTGGCAAGAACTTCGACACCATTTACAGCTACAACGCGAGCGAAAACTACGCGCTGGCTATCGCTCAGTTGTCGACGCTGGTTAGCAACAGCAGTGACCACATCGGCTTCGTCACACCGTGGCCAACCGACGATCCCGGCCTGTCACGCGCCGAAAATCGCGAACTGCAGGTTCTGTTGCAAGCGCGCGGCTACGACATCGGCACGCCCGACGGTTTGATCGGCACAAAGACGCGCAACGCGATCAGCGCCGAACAGCGTCGGCTCGGCGTGGCGGTCGACGGACGCGCGGGGCAGAAGCTGTTCGCGACGTTGCGCACCCAGCCAGGCACTGCGCCCTGATCAACCCAAGCGGGAGGAATACTCATGCCACTGGTCCGTATCGCACTTCGTCGCGGCAAATCAGCCGCTCATCTCGCTGCTCTTCGCAATGGCGTTTATCGCGCCATGCGCGAGACCTTCAATGTGCCTGAGAACGATCGCTTCATCTTGATCAGCCAGCACGACGCCGACGAGTTCGACTATGACGCGAACTACCTCGGCATCGATCGTACCGATGATCTGGTGATCGTGCAGATCACCTGCAATGCGGGCCGCACGGTGGAACAGAAGCAGGCGCTGTATCGGGGCATTGCCGAGAATTTTTCTTCCGATCCTGGCCTGCGCCCCGAGGACGTTTTCATCAACCTGGTCGAAGTGACGAAGGAGAACTGGTCCTTCGGTAACGGCATCGCACAGTACGCGTAACGTCAGCCTCGACACGTAGGTTGGGGTGAGCGCAGCGAAGCCCAACAGGATTGCCTGGTGGCACCGGTCGACGTGATGTTGGGCTTCGCTACGCCCCCCAACTTACCTCGACTCACCTATTCGCCGCGTAGCCACCGTGCAGCGTCGATCGCGTAATAGGTGAGGATTGCGTCGGCGCCGGCGCGTTTCATCGCGGTGAGGGATTCAAGCACAACCGCTTTTTCGTCCAGCCATCCATTCTGCGATGCCGCTTTCAGCATCGCGTATTCGCCGCTGACCTGATAGACGAAGGTCGGCACGCCGAACGTGTCCTTTACACGTCGCACGATGTCCAGATACGGCAGGCCCGGCTTCACCATCACCGCGTCGGCACCTTCACTGATGTCCAGCTCGACTTCGTGCAGTGCTTCGTCGCTGTTCGCGACGTCCATCTGGTAGGTGTGCTTGTTGCCCTTGCCCAGGTTCGCGGACGAACCGACCGCGTCGCGGAACGGACCATAGAATGCCGATGCGTATTTTGCCGAGTAAGCAAGGATGCGTGTATGGATGTGGCGAGCGTCTTCGAGTGCGTCGCGGATCGCGCCGATGCGGCCGTCCATCATGTCCGACGGCGCCACGAAATCCATGCCGGCATCAGCTTGCGCCAGCGACATCTTGATCAGCGCCTCGACGGTCGGTTCGTTCATCACGTAGCCGGCTTCGTCGATCAAACCGTCCTGCCCATGCGTGGTGTACGGATCGAGCGCAACGTCGCCAATCAGACCCAGCTCGGGATACTTCGCTTTCAGCGCGCGAGTGGCGCGTTGCATCAGGCCTTCGGGATTCCACGCCTCGGCAGCATCCTCACTCTTCACCGATGAACCCGGCGACGGAAACAAGGCGAGCGCGGGAATTCCGAGTCGCACGCATTCGGCCGCGAGCTTCAGCAACTCGTCGATGGAGAGCCGATCCACCCCTGGCATCGACGGCACGGCTTCGCGTTGTCGCTCTCCTTCGATCACGAACGCGACCATGATCAGATCGCTCGGCAGCAAAGTGTGCTCGCGCATCAACGCGCGGGAGAAAGCATCGCGGCGCATGCGGCGCATGCGGACGGCGGGAAAGCTCATCGCGGATCCTGGCTGGTCATATCGCCACCATTTTAGGCCACAACGCGGTTCGTGGTCGTGATGTGGCATCAGCCGCGATATTTTGCGCTGAATGTTTCAGCCGATGAGACACCTGCTCGTCACACTTTCAGGTGCAACCTCGGCATCGCCATGCGCCGAGACCATTGGAGGATGCCTGATGAACACGACCAAGCCCGCCACCTCGACAACCGACCGGCATTTGCCGGTCGGGGCCCGATTCCTGGGTCCGCACGATCCCAACGACACGCTCGATGTAACTGTCGTGCTGCGTCGAAAGACCGCACTGAGTCCGCTGGCGCAGTCGACATCGCGAAGCTCGCGGCATGCCGACTTCGCGGCACGCTTTGGCGCTGACCCTGCCGACGTGGAACGCGTGCGTGCGTTCAGTCGTCAGCACGGACTGCAGGAACTGGCCTGCGAACCGGAGCGCCGCGCGCTGCATCTGAGCGGCACCGTGGAGTCACTGCAGCAGGCATTTGGCGTGCAGCTTGGTCATTACCAGCTGACGGCCGGTGGCGCGTCGTATGTTGGATGCGCGCATGCGCCCGTACTGCCCGATCCGGCGGTGATTGCAGTGCTGGGGCTGGATCGACGACCCGTCGCGACACCGCATTTCCGTATCGCCAAGGCGACTCCTGCCACGACGTACACACCGCTGCAGGTCGGCCAGCTGTACAACTTTCCCGCAGGTACCGACGGCACTGGTCAGACCATCGCGATTATTGAACTCGGCGGCGGCTATGTGCAGGCCGATCTGGATACGTATTTCAAGGGGCTCGGCCTGACGACCCCCTCGATCGCCGCCGTTTCCGTCGACAGCGGCAGTAACCAGCCCGGCGGCGACGCCGATGCGGAGGTGATGCTGGATATCGAGGTCGCCGGTGCGTTGGCTCCCGCGGCGAAGTTCGTCGTCTACTTCGCCGGCAATACCGACCAGGGTTTTTACAATGCGATCTCGCAAGCGGCGCACAGCACCAGCCAACCCTGCACGGTGATGTCGATCAGCTGGGGCGGTCCGGAAACCGGCTGGAGCACAGCGTCCCGCAACGCGATGGAGACCGCGCTGGAAGACGCCGCCACACTCGACGTTACGGTAACTGTGGCAGCAGGCGACAGCGGCTCAAGCGACGGCGTCAGCGGTGGCCAGGCGACGGTGGATTACCCCGCTTCCAGCCCATCGGTGCTGGCCTGCGGCGGTACGAAACTGCTGGGCAGTGGCAGCACCATCAGCAGCGAAGTGGTATGGAACGAAACCAGCGCTGACGAAGGCGCCACCGGTGGCGGCGTCAGTACCGTGTTTGCGCTGCCCAGCTGGCAGTCCACCTCTAAGGTGCCCAAGGCAGGCAATGGTTTCGTGGGCCGCGGCGTGCCCGATGTGGCCGGCGATGCCGATCCTGTCACTGGCTACGGCGTGCGCGTCGACGGTCAGAGCGAGACCGTTGGCGGCACCAGCGCCGTGGCGCCGCTGTGGGCCGCGCTGGTGGCGCGCCTCAACCAGAAACTCGGCCACTCGCTGGGTGCTGCCAACGCCGCGTTGTATGGCGCCAGCAAGGCGTTCCACGACATTACCGAGGGTAACAACGGCAGTTACAAAGCTGGCGCAGGCTGGGACGCCTGCACCGGGCTGGGCAGCCCAGACGGCGAAGCGCTGCTTACGGCGTTGCAAGCCGCAAGCCCCAGCGGCAAACACCCTAAAGGCAAATCCTCGAGCTGATACGTATCGTTGGACGCCGATCCCAACACCGCTGATGAGGGGGTGCTGACGGTTCGCTTGCGCCCACTCCAATCTGCGCGGTAGCTGGATTCTGGAATGGTATGGCGGTGCCGGCAGGCCGCGCTTGTCACGGGTGATGGACGGTGGGAAGCATTCACGGCAAGCTTGCTGTTCCCCCGTTCCAGCCGATGGAGTTCCGATGCGCCCTTCCGCCCCGACCCTGCTCGCCGATCTCGGTGGAACCAATGTGCGCTTCGCCATTTCCGATCCTGCCGCCCGCATGCCGTTTCAGACGGACAATGTGCGGCGCTACCGGGTCAATGATTTTGCATCGCTGGCCGATGCCATACGTCAGTACTTCAAGGACAGCGGGCTTCAGGCGCAGCACGCGTTGATCGCTGCTGCCGGACGCATCAGCGAAGGTGAGACGGTGCAGATCACCAACAACCCCTGGGCGATCTCGGCGCAAAAGCTGCAGGTCGAACTGGGCATGCAGTCGGTGCGACTGGTGAATGATTTCGCGGCGCAAAGCATGGCGGTGACATTGCTGCAGCCGAATGACCTGGTGCCCGTGGGCAAGCTGCCGCTGCCGAAGCTGGGCGCGCAGGACGAACAGACCTTCGTGATCGTCGGCCCGGGTACCGGGCTCGGTGTCGGTGGTTTGCTGCTGCGCAAAGGCGAGTGCAGCGTATTGCAAACCGAGGGCGGGCACGCCGGTTTCGCGGCGCACACGCCCGAGGACATCGAAATTCTCAAGCGTCTCAACCAGCGCTACGGTCGGGTCTCGAACGAACGGCTGGTCTGTGGCAACGGCCTGGTGGATCTGTACAACGTGCTGTGCGACATCGCCGGTCAGACCCCCGAGGCACTGAAGCCCGAGGACATCTCCGCCCGCGCCAATGCCAACAGCGATGCGCGATGCGTGCAGGTGGTAGAAACCTTCGTCGGCATTTTTGGCAGCGTCGCTGGCGACCTGGTGCTTACCCTGGGCGCCTGGGATGGCGTGTATCTCACCGGCGGACTGGTGCCGATTCTGTTGCCATGGATGGAGCGCGGCAATTTCCGCGAGCGCTTCGAAGCGAAAGGCCGTTTTCGGGTCACCATGGAGCAGGTGCCGACGCAGGCGATCATGAATCCCGAGCCCGGCCTGATGGGTGCTGCTGCGTTGGCGGTGGTGGACTCGGGCGGGTCGCTGCTGCATCGCTACGATTGACCGCCGCTCTCAGTCGACGCTCTTGGCTGAGCTTACCGGTGGAGTGAGCTAACGCTCGGAGTCGGCATCAGCCCTTGCCAGCTGCTGTCGCAGGAAATCGTACAGACCGTCGGCACTTTTGACGTAGCCATCCTTGGTCAGGTGCACCAGGTCATCCCGCGCCAGCTTCTGTGATTGCCAGCGCGCGATTGAGCAGGCGCCACCCATGAAGCCCTGCCAATCCCAGAACAATGCATGGGATTGCTGTGCCACGTGACGTTGAATCTGCACGATATCGTGCAGGAACCGGGGTTGGCTTGCCGCACAGGTGTTTGCGCCGCGATGTTTAATGGAATCCGGAGGCCCCACCAACAGGATCACGACGTTGGGTAGCCTACGTTGCAGTGACGCGAGCTTTTCCGTCAACTGCGCCTGATAGAGATCGAGGTCGAGCGTATCGTCGAACGCCTCGTTCGTGCCGTAGGCCAGGATCAGCAAATCCGGCTGCAGCGCCTGCAGCGTATCCGGCCAGTCCGCCTGCCATTTGTCGAGCCCATCGAGGCGCGCGCCGTTGACGCCCAGTGCCGAGTAGGACACACCGGCATCTTTCATCGACTGGATGTTCCAGCCACCCAGCGCCGCACCTGGACCATCGGCAAGGACCATGTCCACCGGCAACTCCACGTTGTCGAATGCCGGGCTGAATGCCCAATGCCCTGCGGTAGCCGCCAGCGCACGACTCTCCGGCGTGACGCCCGACCGGATCGACAGACCGCTGTCGAGGGTTGCCTGATACAGCGCAGAAATCCGATAGCGATTCGTACTGGGCTCACGCGCAGCGATATGCACCGTGGCACCTGACGTCACCGGCAAGGAGAGATAACCCCCGAGCGGAAATTGCTGACTGAGCTGGTTGCGGCTGGAAACCAACGTCCACTGTTCGCTTGGGGCAGTCAGCACGATGCCGTCGTAACGCGTACCCGGCACCGGTGTGGCGGCGACAAAACCGAAGCCTCCGTCGCCGTAACGGGTCTGCAGAAGACGACGCATTTCGCCGGTGAACAGGTCCGCCGCCGTGTGCGAGTCGCCCAATTGCACGATGTTGATTCGCGTGTACGAGGACGACCTGAACTTCTGCGCGAGTAGCGTTATCGGCGATACATCCGTAGCAGCGCTCGCCGGCCTTTGCGTTACATATCCCGTCTGACTCGCAGACGGGGAAAGTGCCGTGCCAGCGGCGGTATGGCAACCGACCAACAGGACGGACGCAAACAACAATGGGATCGAGCTGGCCATTGGCCGCATGCGGGATGTCCTTCAATTCGAGGCGGCAGGGAAACTGATCAGTGAGAGCACGCCATCGGCGATCATCCGCTGACCCGTTGGAGTGAAATGGATGCCGTCATCGACACGGATCTTTACCTTCTTGCCTTCGTCACCCGGCAAGTAATACGAGAAATCGCTGGTTTGATAACCGAGGATGTCGTTGGCAGATAGGTAGTGTTGCTGGTAGCGCTGGATTTCACTTGCGTAGATATCGCGAAGGTAAGCCATGCCGGTGGACAGCCTGTCTTTGAACATGTTCGGCGGCCCTACCCATATCACCTGCACAGCATGCGCCTGGGCCGCATCGAGAATCGAATCGATGCGCTGACGGTAAGCGATTTCCCAGTCCGGTGTCTCGAAGCGAAGGAAAGGCCTGCCCTTTCCATCGGGCATGTCCCAAGGATCGTTGGGGCCGAGAAAAACCACCATCAGGCGAATCTTTGGATCGGTCTGCAGGGTCTTTTCCACCGTCTGTGGCCAATTGAAGAAACTTGGATACGCGAGACCCGTGCTTTGCCTGCTCAAGTCGATGCTGTCGATATTGAAGTTCTTGTGCAAGGTGTTGGCCATGTGTGGCGCGACGCCTTGCATCATCGAGTCACCAACAAAAAATACCTTGTCGCCACTAACCAGGGTGATGGCCGCGGGAGCACTGACCGGTGCCTGCGTCGCCGGTCTGGTCGCCGTGGATGCCGGCACCGGAACAGTGATCGGTGCAGCTACCGCAATGCCGACAGGCGCGGTGGTGGAAGCTGCGACCGGCACGCTCAAGCTAGCCGCATTCCTCTGGGAACTTTCCGCTCCATCGAGGCTTGCCACAAAAGCCGCTCGCGCATCCTCCAACGCCTGGGTCAACTGCGCGCCAAACTGCCAGGCGGGACGCTGCCCGACGAGTGGAATTTCGCAATCGTTGTGATATCGCTGCTGGCAGTACTGGCTGATGGACGTCTGATCCAGCCAGCACAGCAGAAAGGCCATGACCACAAAGGCGTATAGCACCTTGGCTGCACCGGTCCTGTTGGACATGCTAGAAACTCGCATAGATGAAACCCGGCACGCCCGACGGCGATACAAAAATAATCAAGAAAATAAACAGCCCCAGCAGCACGGGATACACCGGCCAGGGCAAACGGGTACTGACTGCGAAGGCCTTGCGTATCATCGCCACCCATGCCGGGTAAAGCATCACAAAGCACAGGCAGGCAAGCAGTTCGACACCTGTGTTGCCGAGTAGCGCGCCCGGCGAAAGTCTGGTCAGCCCGGACAGCATGTCGCAGGCATCATCCAGCGTTGCACTGCGAAAAAATATCCAGGCAAAGGCCACATAGTGGAAGGTCAGCAATCGCGTAAATACAGCGGCGCCAGTTGACGACGTACGTCTCGGAAACCATTGGCTGAAGAGCTTGTAGACAACCATGCCGACGCCGTGCAGTGCTCCCCAGATGATGAAATTCATACTGGCGCCGTGCCATAAACCAGAGATGAGCATCGCCAGCAGCATGTTCAGGTGACTGCGCAACACACCCCGACGATTGCCGCCCAGGGGGATATAGACGTAGTCACGAATGAACTGCGACAGGCTGATATGCCAGCGTTCCCAGAACTCCTTCAAGTTGCGGGATGCGTACGGATAGTTGAAGTTGAGCGGCAGACGAAAACCCAGCAGCAAGGCCATGCCCGTCACCAGATTGGTGTAGCCGCTGAAGTTGAAATAGATCTGGAATGAATATCCGTAAACACTCAGCAGGATCTGTGCTGGCGAGTGGCTGCCCGGGGTCGCGAAAACGGGATCCACCCATTCGTTGCCCAGCCACGTACTGAGGAAGAAGAGCTTGACCACTGCCAACGCGATCAAGCCAAGCGCGCGACGCGGCTCAAGCACCTTACGGTGGGTCGTCGCGCGAATCTGCGGTAGCAGAGCCGCAGCGCGATTGACCGGACCGGCAATCAGGCTGGGAAAAAATGCCAGATACAAAGCCAGGTCGAACAGCGAGCCGGCTGTCCGCTCGCGGCGGTTGATGGACACCAGATAGCTGATGGAATGAAAGATGTAGAACGACAGGCCAACGGGCAACAGCAATTCGATCATCGGCACCGAGGCATTCAGACCGAGCCCAAGCAAGGTATTTTGCAGGCCGCTGACGATGAAATCCTGATACTTGAACAGGTAGAAACAACCCAGCACCAACAGCAAGATCAACGCATAGTTGATCCGGCGCCCTGGTCGGCGCTCGCTTAGCCGCCCAAGCGCGTAAACCAGACCGGTGTAGCCCAGTAGCACATAGAGAAAATCCAGCCTGAGGCTGGCCAGGATGGCGTAGCTGGCCAGCAGCAACATCGCGTTTTGCAGCCGGACACTACGCCAGCAGATCCCCCAGTACAGCGAGAAAAATGCGATGAAGCACAGGCCAAAATCGATCGAGAAATAATTCACAACACCGTCTACTGAAAGCCCATCGTCCGCGACCAAACCATCGCGCGACGGCGGCCGATCGAGAGCAGGCTTGATGACCACGCGGCTAGAATTCTTCGCCTCGTAGCAAAAACATCGAGGTGAAAAGGCGCACAGAGCGAATGACATCGCCCTGGCAGCGGCCAGCGTTAAAGGTGCTTGCTCGGGAAGTGTGTGCGGTGTCTTGATGTTCGACCGGCATGGGTCGTGTCGATCAAAGCGCCGACGCAGCCTTCGCGCGAGTCGTCAGAATGGCCGGCGGCCGCCCCGATGAATATCAGAATGCTCTGAATTTTTGCTGTAGATGCGCTTGGCCGCCTCTGCCGCGCCCAGTCACCCGGCCGAACAATTACCTTCAGCCTGGTGCCAGCAACGCGTCCAGGTCGCCCTGATCGAAGCTGAGTTTTTCGCGGCTGCCGCCGCCTTCCAGCACGGCGGCGGCCAGTTCGGCCTTGCGTGCTTTCAGTTCTTCGATGCGCTCTTCCACGGTGCCGGAGGTGATCAGGCGAAACACGAACACCGGTTTGTCCTGGCCGATGCGATGCGCACGATCGCTGGCCTGCGCCTCGGCGGCAGGATTCCACCATGGGTCGTAATGGATCACGGTGTCGGCAGCGGTGAGATTGAGACCCACGCCGCCAGCCTTGAGGGAGAGCAGGAACAAGGGCACTTCGCCGTTCTGGAAACGTTGCACCGGTTCGGCGCGATCGCGCGTTTCACCGGTGAGAGTGACGTAGCGTATGCGCCGACGATCGAGCTCGGCGGCAATCAGCTTAAGCATGCCGGTGAACTGCGAAAACAGCAGCACCTTGCGCCCCTCGTCCAGCAGTGCGGGCAGCATGTCCATCAGCAATTCGAATTTCGCCGATTCGTGCACGCCGCGCGCGGCTTCCAATTTCACCAGGCGCGGATCGCAACAGACCTGGCGCAGCTTGAGCAGCGCATCGAGTACCACGATGCCGGAATGCGCGATGCCGCGCTGCGCGATCACCTCGCGCAATTCTTCGGCCAGCGACAGTCGCAAGCCTTCATAGAGTTCGCGTTGACGACCTTCCAGCACAACCCGGCGGGTGATTTCGGTCTTCGGCGGCAGCTCCTGTGCAACCTGCGCTTTGGTACGTCGCAGGATGAACGGCGCAAGTCGAAGATTCAGACGTTGCTGGCATTCCTCGTCGTGCTGTTTTTCGATTGGCACCCGATAAAAACGGCGGAATGCGCCCTCGTCGCCAAGCAACCCGGGCACCGCCAGGTCGACTTGCGACCACAGCTCGCCAAGATGATTTTCCAGCGGTGTGCCGGTAAGGCAGACATAGCGTGACGTGCGCAGGCTGAGCAGCGCGCGACGTGCCTGGGTGCGCGGATTCTTCACCTGCTGCGCTTCGTCCAGCACGATCAGCGCGAAGCATTGCTTGCGCAGCGTGACTACATCGCGCGGCAACAACGCATAGCTGGTCAGCACGATGTCCTGCGCGCCGAGCTGGGCAAATTCCTCGGCACGTTGCGGCCCGTGCAGGGTCAGCACATGCAGCGACGGCGCGAAGCGAATGATTTCTGACTGCCAGTTCGGAATCAGGCTGGTCGGCACCACGATCAGCGCCGGCTGGGTCAGCGCGCCGTGCTGTTTCAGCGACAGCAGATGCGTGATCAGCTGCAGCGTCTTGCCCAGGCCCATGTCGTCGGCCAGCACGCCACCGACACCGGCTTCGGCCAGCGCGTTGAGCCAACGCAGACCTTCGCGCTGATACGGACGCAGTTCGACCGTGAGTCCTTCCGGCACGACATCGCTGGCGCGCTCGGCGGCATCACGCAGGCGCGCGGCAAATCCACGTAGCGATTCCGATGCTTCCAGCGTGCCGCTGCCGGGCATCGCCGCAACGAGTTCTTCCAGACGGCCGGCCTGCACCCGCGGCAGATGCAGTTTTTTACGCGGCTTCTCCAGGTATTCGGCGAGCGGCGCCAGCAGTCCGCGCAACTCCTTCAAGCGCACCGGCACGCGGCGGCGCGCATCGACCGGCGCGTACCACACGGCATCCTCGGGCTCGTTCGGCGCCGGACTCAGATTCAATTGATGCTCGGCCAGCGCCTGCGCCACGGCGGGCAGCAGGTTGTGGCGCTGGCCATCCAGCTCGATGCCGATTTCCAGATCGAACGCGTGATCGTCGGCATCCTCCACCGCGTGGCCGTACCAACGCACCGGACCTTCCAGCACTTCAAACGGAAAGCTCGGTGCGTACTCGACCTGGAAATTCTCCGCTTCGAGCTTGGGCCGCAGCGCCAGCCAGCGCGCGGGCGTGTTGACCTCCAGCGCACCGGCATAACCGGTGCCGGGAAACAGCCACGCATCATCGGGCAAGGTATCGGCTACGTCCCATGGCAGGCCTTCGGTGTCCACCCCGGGCGTGAGACCGGCGTGCTCCAGCTGCTCCATCGCCGACAGCTCTTCGGCGCGACGGCGGATGATTTCGACCAGCTGACCGTTCCGCACACGCCGCACCAGCGGCTCGCCGCCGCGGCCAGGCAGGCGCTCGCCGGCATAGTCGAACGCCAGTCGCGCATAGCCCAGCGGAGGCGTGCCCGCGGCCAGTCGCGCATGCCGGGTTAGCGCATGCATGGTCAACACGGGTTTCGGCGCCAGTTCCGAGCGACGCAACTCGCCGAACACCTGCGGCAACGGCACCCGCGTGGCCAGCCGACTGGTCGGCAGGCGATTGCGCAGGCGCCGGCCGTGCTCATGTTTGAGCGGGGGCAGTTCCAGCCAGCGGGTTTCCTCGGCGGGCGCGTCGAGTGGACCCAGGGTGGCGCGCTCGGCATCGAGGTACCACAGATGATCAAGCCGCAGCAGCCGCTGACTGTGCGGCAGTGCCGGCAACAGACGCTGGCTGCCATCGGGCTCCATCACCCAATGCCAGTTCAATTGATGCGATTTGCCGCGGGACAATCGAAGTCCGGCCAGACCACCGAGGAAACAAGGTGCGGTATCGAGTATTTCCGCCAGCAAGGTGTCGCCGACATGGCCGCTGAGCCGCGCATAACTGCGACTCTTGCGCACGCTCTGCGGCAAGCCGAGCATGGTGGCGGCCAGTCGTTGTTCGTGCGGCTGTAGTGGCGACTGCGCGAGGTGCCTGCTGTCCAGTGGCACCGGTCGGGCGTAACGGCCGTGCTCGGCTACTGCCAGCAACACCGGCGCGACGTCCAGTCGGGCGAAGGCAGCACCTTCTTCGGGCATCACTTCAAGAAAGAAGCCGAGCACGCTGTGATCGTCGGTCGCAGCCACCTTTATCGGCGCAGCCAGCATCTTTCGCCAGGCGACCGGCAAGCTTTCCTCATCGCCAGCTGGCAACGTGGTGGTTTGCTGTTTCTCGTCCGGTTGCTGCATGCGCATGCGATCCGTGGCGACAACCAAAACGATGAGCTTAGCAGGCCTTGCGGAAGATGCTTACACGCCAGCGGGCATCGCGACGAACGGCGTTTGCCACGGTACATAGAGCGCTCATGGATGACTCGGACGCACCGCTCGCCGCGGCATCAGCCGATGCCGAACAGACCGTGCGGATATTCCGGTTTCTGCTCGCGTGCCATCAGTGCCCTCAGACCATCCACCGGCGTGACTTCACCGTGCAGAACGGCGCGCACCCCGGCGCTGATCGGCAGGTCCAGCCCGTGCTTGTTGGCCAATCGGGCCACTTCGTCGGCGGTAAGCACGCTTTCCACGACCTGGCCGATCTGACGTACGGCCTCATCGATCGCCACGCCGTGACCCAGTGCCAGCCCGAGTCGGCGATTGCGTGACAGATCACCGGTACATGTCAGCACCAGATCGCCGAGACCGGACAGACCGATCAGCGTTTCCGGCCGCGCACCGAGCGCCACGCCCAGACGCAGCATCTCATTCATGCCGCGGGTGATCAGACCGGCGCGAGCATTCAGCCCGAGACCCATGCCATCGGCAATGCCGGTGGCGACCGCCAACACGTTCTTCATCGCGCCGCCCAGTTCGGCGCCGAGCACGTCGCTGCCCGAATACGCGCGCAGGTTCGGCGCGTGCAGCAGGCTGGCCAGTTGATGGGCAAACACGTCGTCTTCCGAATGCACGGTAACGGCACTGGGCAGACCGGCCGCCACCTCGCGCGCAAACGAAGGACCGGTGATCACCGCCGTGGCACGACCCGGCAGCCGCTCGGCCACCAGTTCGTGCAGGAATCGACCGGTACCTGGCTCGAAGCCCTTGGTCGCCCATGCGACGGCACTGGCAGGGTCAAGCAGGGGCGCCAATTCGGCCAGCATCGAGGCGAACGCGTGGCTGGGCACCACCAGCAAGACGATCCCGGCACCGCGCACGGCGGCAGCCAGATCGCTTTCGTAGTCCAGGCTGGTCGGCAGCTCGATGTCCGGCAGATAACGCTGGTTGCAACGGCTTGCCGCCATTGCCGCCAGCGCCTGCGGATCACGCCCCCACAAACGGGTCGGCACCCCGTTGCGAGCCGTCAGTGCCGCCAGTGCGGTACCCCAGGAACCCGCGCCGAGGATCGCCAGAGTTGGGCGTTCAGCCATATCAGCTGTTAAGCGTGATCGGGGCTCCGTCACCGCTCATCGTGCGGCGCTGCTGTTCGGCATACAACGCATCGAAGTTGATCGGCTGCAGCAGGAACGGCGGGAATCCACCCTCCAGCACCAACGAGGAAATGACCTGGCGGGCATACGGAAACAGCATGTTCGGGCAGTAGCTGGCGAGCAGCCCGGCCTGATCCTCGGCATTGAAGCCGACGACGCCGAACAGGCCAGCCTGCGAGACTTCAGCCAGATAAGCGGTACGCTGGCCGACCGTGCAGGTCAGCGTGAGGGTAAGCACCACCTCGAACTGGCCGTTACCCATATCAGTGGCCTTCTGGGCCAGGTTCAACTGAACCTGCGGCTGATCGTTTTCATCGACCTCATGGAAGATCTGCGGCGCATTCGGCACCTCGTAAGAAACGTCCTTAACGTAGATCTTGTGCACCAGCAACTGCGGCTGGTTGGCCTGGCCATTGGCCTGGCCGTTGGCGATAACGTCTGCCATGGGGAATCCCTCAGGTTCTATCTGTCAAAAAAGAGGCTGATTGTTCCATACATCCCCGCCCCGCGCACGCTGGCCGCAATCCGCCGAACCACACCAGATTGCGTACAGCCCTGTTTTTCTGCGAGAATACGCGGCTCGCCTATGTCGACCCTGTAGTTGGGGCAGTCCGCCACGCGATGCGGACCTCACGATCATGCGTTTGCAACAACCTCCAGCATCGCGTGGCGCATGGCGCCGCTGGGCCGATGTCGCCCTGGCTAACGGGTGGTAAACAAGAATTACGGAGGTCATCATGGCCCGTGTATGTCAAGTCACCGGTAAGGGTGTGCAGAGCGGCAACAACGTCTCGCACGCCAAC
>Ga0302232_10001221_pt1 | contig 17995 bp, 13 predicted proteins | sample II_Palsa_N2_3_FD_193575 | JGI IMG/M metagenome (GOLD analysis project Ga0302232, IMG submission 193575) | Peat permafrost microbial communities from Stordalen Mire near Abisko, Sweden - II_Palsa_N2_3 | ecosystem: Environmental > Terrestrial > Soil > Palsa > Peat permafrost | place: Sweden...
GGCGTGCCGTCCGGGACGCGGCGGTGCGTGCCGCGGCGGTGCGCGCCCCCGTCGTTGCCGCTGCCGTCGTTGCCGCTGCCGCCGTCCGCGCCCCCGCTCAGCGCGCCGGGCCACACCGCGATGTGATCAGTCTCCAGCGCGAGCCGCACCCGGTCCCGCATGCCGAGGGAGTCGGTGAAGTCGCGTGGCAGCTGCAGCCTGCCTGCCCGGTCGAGCACGGCGAACTCCTCAGCACCGTCGCTGCCGCCGTCAGCGGTAGCGCCGCCGCCAGCGCCGTCAGCGTCACCAGCGCCGCCATCGATCCCGCGGCCGTGCCCGGGCGCGCGCTGGCGCAGCACCTCGGTGCTCGTCCGGCCGTCCTGAATCGCGATGGTCCGCTGCACATGAGCGGAGACCGCGGCGTCATGAGTCACCACGAGCACGGTGACGCCCGATTCGGCGTTGGCGGTGCGCAGCGCCGCGAAGACATGCGCGGCCGTGCTGGTGTCCAGCTCGCCGGTCGGCTCGTCGGCCAGCACGACCTGCGGCTGGTTGGCCAGCGCCACGGCGATGGCGACGCACTGCTGCTCGCCGCCGGACATCTGCGCCGGGTAGCGGTCGCTGCAGCGCGCCACGCCGAGCAGCCCGAGCAGGTCCGCGGCCCTGGCCTGCCGCGGCCGGCGGCGCGTGCCGGCGAACCGCATCGGCAGTGCCACGTTCTCGGCGGCGGTCAGGTAGCCGAGCAGATTGCGCCCGGTCTGCTGCCAGATGAAGCCCACCGTCTGGCGCCGGTAGGCCAGCCGTTCCTTGCCTTTCATGAGCAGCAGGTCGTGGCCGGCCACGAAGACCTGGCCAGCGGTGGGACGGTCCAGGCCGGACAGGATGTTCAGCAGCGTCGACTTGCCGCTGCCGGACGCCCCGACCACGGCGGTCAGCTCGCCCGGCCGGATCTCCAGGTCAAGGCCCTGCAGCGCCTGGATCTCGATTCCCTCGACGGTGTAGATGCGGACCAGCCGGTCGCAGGCGATGACGGCGCCGGCGCCGAAGCCGTCCTTGCTCCCGGTGTCCGCCGCCGCTGCCTGCTCCAGCTCGGTCAGGGTCTCCCCGGCGGCACCGGGCTGCCTGCTGACGCCCGTCATTGTTCTGCTCCCTTCCGGAGCGCCTGGCCGACGCTGCCCCGCATCGCGGCGGCGGACTGCCCGAGCGCGGTCACGATGACGAGCACGGCGGTCCCGCCGGCCGCGATAACGAGCGGCAGCAGCCCGGGCTGCACGGGTACCGCCGGGCCGGAGCCGATGAAGACGGCGAGATTCAGCGCGGGACCCACGGCCACCGGCAGGGCCAGCGCCGCCAGCAGCCCTCCCGCCACCGCGACGACAAGCAGCGGCAGTGCCTCGAGCACGGCGACGGCCCTGGCCTGGCGGCTTCGCAGGCCGAGGGTGGTCAGGGTCACGAGCAGCCGCTCGCGCGAGTCAGCGGCCAGGGCGAATCCGAGTACCACCGCGGCCACCGCCAGCAGCGCCGCGGCCGCGAGGCACAACGCGAAGATCTGCGTGGCGACGCTCGCCAGCGGGCTGGCGGCGACGTCCTGCTGCAGCACGGCGGTGCGCAGCGTCAGCATCCCGCCCGGGATCGAGTGGTGCACGATCGCCCGCAGCGCGGCCGCGTCCAGGTGCGCGCCCGTCAGCAGTGCCTCGTTGACCGGCCATGGTCCGTCGGTGCGGCTCGCTGCCCACCCGGGCACCACCATGAACGAGCCGGCCGGTACGGCAGGCGTGGCGGGGAGCACCCCGGCCACCCGGATCAGCAGCGGCTGGTCGACGTCGGTGGACAGCGTGCCGGTCTGGCCGGACAGGCTCGCCATGTCGGGCGACACGAGCACCGGGATGGCGGCCGTCGCCGGCTGGCCGCGGTCGGCGAGCAGCGACGGCGCGAACGAGCCCAGCGGGGTGTCGGCGCTGAGCGCCGCGTACGGCGCCGGGGATGTGTCGACCGCCGTGGTGTTCACGACATGCCCGCTGATGAGCACCCGCCCGGGCTCGTCGGACACCGTCACCGCGTGGCGTACCCCGGCCACCCGGGCCAGCTGGCCCGCGGCGGCGGCGGTGATCGGGTGGATATCGGCGACGTTGACCGAGGCGTCGGCGCCGACCTGCCGCCAGGAGTCGGCCACCCGCGCGCTGCTGACGGTGGACTGGACCATGCCGCCGAAGCCGGCCAGCGCCATGGCCAGGATCAGCGCGAGCGCGGGCAGCAGCGCCGTGGACGCGGAACGCGCCGCCTGGGCCAGCCCCAGGTAGACGGCGGCGCCGCGGCGGTGCGTGGTGAGCCGCAGCAGCAGCCGGAGCGGAGGGGGATAGCAGCGGATGGCGAGCAGCGCCGCGAGCAGCGCGACGAGCTGCGGCCCGGTCCCGGTCACCAGGTTCACCCCGCTGCCGCCGCCCGGCGCGCGGAACCGCAGCGCCGCGACGACCAGCACCGCCAGCGCAGCGGCGGACACCTCGGCCACCGTGCGCCGCGAGGACCGGCGCGGGATCGTGACATCGGCGCGCGCGGCGCGGCGCGACTGCGCGCTGTCCCGATGCCGGATCACCGCGAGCAGCGGCGGGGCGGCCAGTGCGGCCGCCCCGAGCAATGCCGTCATCTCCCAGGAGGCAATAACGCCAGCTCCGGGGCTGACCGCCACCGCCGCGGCGATCCCGGCGGCGAGCGAGACAACGAGCAGCGGGCCGGTATCAGCCAGGATGCGCAGCGCGAGACCCGGCAGCGAACTGCCCCGCGCGCGCAGCGCGGCCAGCTCCTCGTCGCGCCGCTCCACGATGAGGCGCGATGCCAGCAGGATCAGCACCATGCCGATCAGGAAGAGTCCCGTGATCGTCAGCGACAGGACCTGGTCGGCGGCGGCTTCCTGGGCCGGGAAGGACGCCAGCACGGTCTGCGGGTTGCCGTTGATCGCCAGTGGCAGCGGATACTGGGCGCCCGCGGTGTCCGTGATCAGGCTGGCTTTCATGGCGAGCAGGGCGCCCTGCACCTGCGGTACCTGGCTTGCCGTCAGCGAGCCCATGCTGAGCGGGAAGTCCCACAGCAGGCTGAGCTGCTGCGCGGGGAAGACAGACGGCAGCGCCGCGAGCTCGGCCGGCCCGATCAGGACCGCGCCTCCCCAGAACGGACCGGGACTCGAGGAGAACGCATCCTGCAGCACCGGAGCCGTAACCAGCTGGTCATAAGTCCAGAAGGCCGACGACGGGCTGACCGGCCGGACCACCCCGGTCACGTGCAGGACGGCGTCCGGCGGCCCGGTCACGTGCTGCACGAGCTGCCCGGTGTCCGGGTTCACCGGCTGCGAGCCGATCCGCATGTCAGAACCAGGATGCAGCCCGAATCTGGCCGCGGTGGCAACCGTGACGGCGACGTCGAGCACCGGGACGCGCTGTCCGGCCACGGCGCGGGTGGTGAACCGGTCGGGCAGCGCGCCCGCGGCCAGCCGGAGATGGCCGCGGGCCGGATTCCGGTAGACCATCTCCAGCTGCGGGTCCCTGACCCCCGGTCTGGCCGTGGCGGCCGGGTTCAGCACGGTGAGGTCAGGAGTGGTAACGCTGGTCCAGGTGCCGCCCGGCGACGCAGCCAGCGGCGGCTGGATGGCCTGGCCCAGCACGGGAGCGGTGGCCGTCAGCTGAGCACCGGTGGGATGGCTTCGGCTGCCCTGGCCGGCGGCGACCCACCCGGTCGTGACGGTGATCGAGCGGTCTAGCGCCGGCGCGGCGGCCAGCGTCTCCCGCAGGATCCGGGTCTGGAACGCCTCGAGCACGCGCGGTGCGGCCGCCGCGAGGAAGCACGTCACTAGCAGCACGACCGCGAGCACGCGGCTCGGCCGCGGTGCCGCGCCGCCGGTCAGCAGCCTTCTCGCGGGCCTCACTCCTGCGCTCCCTGGCGCAGCACCGTGACGGTGTTACCGGCCCGTCCGGTGAGCGGCGCCACGATGACCGGGAAGGCCGCGATGATCGCCGCCATGGCGGCGGCGACCCCCCACGGGACTCCCACGATGACGGGCAGCGCGGGGACGCCGCCGGTGGGCGTGAGGGTCAGCGCCGGCACGATGAGGTGCGCGAGCACCGCGCCGAGTGCCAGCCCGGCGGCGGCGCTGGGCACCGTGAGCAGGATCTGCTCGGTGCGGAGCATCCGGCGCAGCTGCCTGCGGGGCATCCCGAGCGCGTCCAGCAGTGCCAGCTCGGGCCGCCGTTCCCGGGCGGCGGCCGCGCTCACGGCGAAGCCCGCGATGGCCAGGATCAGGGCGGCAGCGGCGATGGCCGCCAGCGCCAGCCTGACGTCGACGTCGAACGGATTGCCGATCATCGACGCGGCGACCGCGGTCCGGCTGGTGACCTGCAGGCCGGCCGCGATGCCGCGGAAATCAGGCGCGCGGGCGGCCCGCAGCCACCACTCGGTGACCGGCAGCGGCAGGGCGTCCGACGTTAGCAGCGCCTGCTGCAGCGGCTCGGTATCGACGATGACGCCGCCGCCGGCCGCCGGAATGGTCGGGAAGGCCGATACGGACCCGACTATCCGCATCTGCAGCGGCACGTTGTCGACCGGCAGGCTGACCACCGAGCCGACCCGCTGGCGGGTAGCGGCGAGGAACGCGCTCGTCGCTATCGCGGGAATCACGCGCGGCTTCCGCAGCCAGCTGATCTGGGCGGCGTCGGCGCCCTGCGGGGTGCCGTTCGGCCCGGCGGGGAACCGGGTCATGTCAGCGGGCAGCGCGTGCCTGAGCTGGGGCGCGGCGGACGGGAACGGCCCGTTGCCGGTGCTGGTGACCCGGATCGGGCCGATCCGCAGGACGCCGGTTTCCGGCTTGGACGGAGGGGCGAAGGACACTCCGATGCCGGCCAGCCGGAGCGGGTAGGCGGCGCGGTTGCCGGGCCCGATATCGGCGATCAGCGTGTGCGGCCGCCCGTCGGCGGGCAGCGTGCCCGCATCGATGAGGTAGTACAGTCCCGCGCCGTCCCGGATCTGCAGCTGCAACTCGGGGGAGCCGAGGCCACGGCCCTTGCTGAGCGTCGCGATGACCGAGACCCGCTGCGGCCGGCCGGGCAGCGCCGTGCCGGGCAGTGCTGCCGATATGCCGGACGTCGCCGTGCCCGGTGCCGCCGCGGCCGGGGTGATCCGCTTGCTGAGCTCAGCGAACGGCACCTTCGCCAGATCGGGCCGGAGCAATACGGCGGACGCGGCCTCGGTCCCGGTCATGCCGAGCACAGTCACGGTGGTCACGTTGTCGCTGAGCGTGGCTTGGGCGCGGGCCACCGGCATGACGGTGCTGGCGCCCCGCAGCCTGGTCAGCCGGCCAACCTGGCCCAGCGGCAGCGGGCCGTAGGGCAGGTCGACCCGGTAGTCCGAGCCGGTGGTGAAGGTTGCCAGGTCCCGTGCCGTCTGCCGGCTCGTCTGGTACTGGCTGACCGCGAGCACCGCGGTGGCCAGCGAGATCACCGTGATCAGCAGCGGCCCGGCGTGCCGCAGCGGACGGCGCCCGATGGACCAGGAGGCGAGCGGGAGGACGATCCGGCGGCCTTTCGCCGCGCTCCGTTCGGCGAGCCGGGCGGCGAGCGGCAGCAGTCGCAGGATCAGCACGCTGCAGGCAGGCGCGGCGAGCACGGGCGCGGCGATCAGCACGGGGTCGAGGCTGAGCTTGCCGCCGGCCGCGACGGTCAGCGTAACGCTCGTATGGGCGAGTTCCCAGCAGGCCGCCGCGGCCAGGGCGACGAGTGCCAGGTCGGCGCCCGCCCGGCTGGCCGCGCCGATGGCGCGCTGCCTGCCGCGCATCGTGGCGACCGCGATCGGCGAGACGGCCGCACGCACCGAGGGGAACAGCATGACCGGGAGGCTGATCGCGGCGATCGCCAGTGCCGCCAGCCAGATGCCCGCGGGGATGCCCGGCGGGCCGGCCGAGCCCGCCGCGCCGGCCAGGTGCACCCGCCCGGCCGCCAGCCGGCCGGCCAGCCACACCCCGAGTACCGGCCCGATGATCACGGCAGGCGCGACGAGCAGCGTGCTCTCGGCGGCACCGAGCCCCACCAGCTGGCGTTCTGCGCCGCCCCTGGCGCGCAGCAGCGCGGTCTCCGCCCGGCGCTCGCCGGCGAGTGCCCGTCCCATCAGGGTGAGCGCCGCGGCAGCCAGCACCAGCAGTTCCAGCAGGCCGATCAGCAGCAGCGAGCGCGAAATGAGCACGGCGGCGGACAGCCGGGAGAGCAACGCCGGCAGGGGGGATGTCGCTACCGGGTTGCCGGCCGCCGCGGACGCGGTCAGCTGACCGAGCGCCGCGCCCACCCGGGCACTTAGCGGCTGCAGCCCGCCGGCGGCGATGTCGGCGGCCGAGCGCGGTATCGCGACCCAGTCGGCCAGCGTGGCCGAGAGCGGCCCCGACTGCATCGCGGCGACGCTGGTGAACAGCGGGCCATAAGTGGTGAAGCCGCCGGCCTGCTGGATCCCCTTTCCGTGCAGCGGGTCGAGGTTCCAGTACGGGCCTGCCGGGTCATCCGGCCGGAAGACACCGCTCACCCGCAGCCTGGCGTCCTTGCGATCGTAGGGGGACCGGACCGTGAAGACCTTTCCCGCGGAGATGCCCAGGCGGGCCGCCGCCTGCGCGGAGACGGCCACGGGTACCGGCTGGCCGGCCGGCCCGGCCGACGGCCAGCGGCCGTCGATCAGCGTTGCGTGTGCGGCGAGGGCATCGGCGGCGATGACCGTGGCGATCTGGCGCGTGCCGCCGGCGCCGGCCCGGTTCGCCGGCACATTACCGCGCAGCGCGAGCCCGTCCACCCGCAGCGATCCGAATAGCGCGAAGGGGACCGGGCCGAACGCCCGCCGCACGTCGCTGCGGATGGCGGCGCGCGCCCGCGGCTGCTGCTGCGCGGACAGCGAGCCGGACATCGTGATCGCCAGGTTGTCCGGCCGGGCGAGCGCCGACCGGATCGCGCGTGCTGTCTGGGTCTGGGTGAAGGACACCAGCGCGACGACGAACGTGATGGTCAGCAGAGTGGTCGCGACGCCGGCCGTCAGCGCTGCCCGGGCCGGGCCCATGCGCTTGATCACGAGCGGAGCGCGCCGGGTCGTCACGCAGCTCCGTTCATACCTTTCTATATCGGCCGGCCGGGCGTTTGGTTGCAGGCTGCCAGGCCCTGATCATTGTGGCTGGCGAGAGAATCGTGGCTGATCGGCGGGCTCGCCCGGCCAGGGCTAGCGGAGCAGCAGGCAGCTGTCGCCGAACTCGTGCCAGCGGTACCGGTGCCGGATCGCCTCGCCGTAGGCCTCGCTGACCAGGCCCGGCCCGGCGACGGCCGCCAGCAGGGAGAGGTGCGACGCGCCGGGGGCGTGCCATCCGGTGATGATCCCGTCCACTGCCCGGGCCGGCCGGTCCGGGCCGAGCACCAGGCCGGTCCAGCCTTCGCCGGCGGTCACCGTGCCGTCCGGCGCGGCGCCGGTCTCCAGCGCCCTGGTCACCGTGGTCCCGACGGCGATAATCCGGCGGCCGGCCGCGCGCGCATGCGTGACAAGCTCCGCCGTCGGCGCCGGTATCCGGAACCATTCGGGCAGCGGAGCCTCGCCGGCTTCCAGCGAGGAGACTCCGGTGTGCAGGGTGATCGGTGCAATGAAGATGCCGCCAGCCACCAGCGAGGTAACAAGAGCAGTGCTGAACGGGCGTCCGGCGCTGGGCATTTCCGCGCTGCCCGGGTCCCGGGCGAACACGGTCTGGTATGCCGTCAGCGGCCACGATCCGGTCAGGTACGCGTACGTGATCGGCCGTCCGTGGACGCCCAGGTAGGCCAGTACATCACCCTCGACCGCGACCCGGGCATGCCACAGCCGCGGCGCGGCGGTAGGCGGTGCCGCAGTGCGTGATGCCGGGGCGGGCGGTGCCGCAGTGCGTGATGCCGGGGCGGGCGGTGCCGCAGTGCGTGACGCCGGGCTGGGCGGCGCGGGAATCTGCGGTGCCGGAGTCCGCGGTGCCGGAGTCCGCGGTGCCGGAGTCCGCGGTGCCGGAGTGCCCGCGACGGCCGCAAGTAGCGTCAGCGCCGCCCCGGCCGGAAGCTCGACTCGTTCCCCGGCCCGGGCATCGGTGACTGGCCCGGTCGCGCGGCCCGGCGGCCTCAGCTCGACGAGCCAGCTGCCCTCATCGAGGAAGGTCGAGAAATGCACGGTCACGGCAGTGCCGTCCGGACGCCGGCCGTCGATGGCGGCAGCAAGAGTCGCGGAGGTATTGATCACCAGCACGTCCCCTGGCGAGAGGAACCGGCCAAGGCCGGAGAACCGCGCGTGGTGCAGGCCGGAGGGGTCCGCGACGAGCAGCCGGACATCGTCGCGGGCCAGGCCGCGAGCCTCGGGCGGCTGGCCGGCCTCCAGGTCCGGCGGCAGCTCGAAATCGGCCGCGGCCGTCATCGGGCCACCCCCGCAGGCAGGTCATCAGCCGCCGGTTCGCGTGCCGCCGGTTCGCGTGCCGCCGGTTCGCGTGCCGCCGGTTCGCGTGCCGCTGGCTGGTCATCCGCTGGCTGGTCAGCCGCCGGCTCGCCGGCCGCCAGGTCCGCGGCCAGCAGGTCCGCGGCCCGGTAGCGCCCGCTCGGCGGCCGCTGGCCGAGCAACCGCAGCACGGCAGGCACGACCGTCGCAGGCTCCGGCCGGTCGGAGATGTCCTCGCCGGGGAATGCCTGCTGATGCAGTTCTGTGCGCATGTCGCCCGGATCGAAGGCATAGACCCGCAGCGACGGGTGCTCGACGCCGAGGATCGCGGACACCTGGTCGAGCGCGGCCTTCGATGAGCCGTAGCCGCCCCAGCCGGCGTACGCCTCGACCGCTGCGTCGGAGCTGACGTTGACGACCGTCCCGGCGGCCCTCAGCAGGTCCGCGATGACCAGCTGGGTCAGCGCGACGGGCGCCAGGACATTGACCGCGTAGACCGCCTCCAGGTCGTGCTGCGGATAGGCGGCAAGACCCGGCTGCGGGCTGGGGCCCAGACGGCTGGCGTTGTTCATCAGCAGGGTGATCGGCCCGGCGCCGCGGGCGGCGGCCGCCAGCTCGGCGCGGTGAGGCGGATCAGTGATGTCGCCCGGAACCGTGATGAACCGGCCCGCGGGCATGCCATCAGCTGCGGCCCGCAGCTGCTCCCCGCGGCGGGCGTCGACGACCACCGACCATCCTGCCTCCGCGAGTGCTCGTGCCGTGGCGAGACCCAGGCCACGGGATGCGCCAGTGATGATAGCTACCGCCATGTTGTCCTCCTTGCCGTTGCCGGCTGTTGCACCCATACTTGACGTTGAAGTCAACTTGAAGTCAACTGAAGCGGAGTGCGGGGGACCGGACCCGGAGTGGAACGCCGGAACAGGACAGGCGCCCGAGCAGGACAAAGTGGCGGCGGTGACGCAGAACGGAGCGGAGACGATGAAGCCGACAGATGCGCTGACGGTCAGCGAGGTCGCGAGGCGGTCCGGGTTCGCTCCGTCAGCGCTGCGGTTCTACGAGGCCCAGGGCCTGGTGGCCGCGTCCCGAACATCCGGCGGCCAGCGCCGGTACCAGCGCGGTGTGCTGCGCAGGCTGGCGTTCATCCGGGCGGCGCGCAACATCGGGCTGTCGCTCGACGAGATTGCCGCGGCGCTGGCCGGCCTGCCGCAGACGCGCACGCCCACGCGGGCCGACTGGGCACGGCTCTCCCGCGGCTGGCGCAAGCGGCTTGATGACCAGATACTCGCGCTGACCGCGCTTCGCGATGGCCTCGACTCATGTATCGGCTGCGGCTGCCTGTCGCTGCGCCGCTGCGCCCTGTCCAACCCGGCGGATGTGGCCGCCGACGGCGGCCCGGGGGCCACGTTTCTCCCGTGGCGGCTGCGCCGTCCCGAGGCCGCGCCGCGCCGGTAACCGGGCTATGCCACTGTTGGGGCACGCCGCGACAGTAGCGCGGAGATGCCGCGCCAGTAAGCCGGGAGATGACGCTGATGGATTCGCTGCACGTTTGGGTGTGCAAGGACGATGGGAGTGACATTGTCCGGGCCGACGCGATCGTGGGCGTCGGCTTGGACTACAACGGCAATGTCACGGCGCGGCTGGACGGCGGCGAGGGCGCTACTGTCACGCTGGTAGCGCCCGGCGCGCAGGATGTCCCGCATACGCCGGATGACTTTCACCGCCAGCTGATCCGCGTCGTCACCCAGTTGTCCGACGCGGCCGAGGCCTTCGTGGTGCGCCCGGTATGGGACGAGCCGCGCGGCTGGCGCTGGATCAGCGAGCCGCTGTAGAAAGCGCCGGCAGCCGTCCGTCGTCGCGGGCCAGCCCGGCCCGATTGGGCCAGTATGAGCGCGGGCCCGCGCGATGGTGCTAAAATGATGGCGGTTGTAGTCGAAGTTCGTGTACGTGTAACAGCGCCTGCGGAATTCTGACAGCGGGCGTTTAGACTTTTCAGGGCCCAGCCTTCGAAGGCAGGCGGTCGCAGCAACCCGGGACGCACGTCCGTGGATCCCGAAGATCGTTTCTGTAGGAGAAAGTACATGGCTCAGGGCACCGTGAAGTGGTTTAACGCCGACAAGGGTTACGGCTTCATCTCCCCTGACGACGGCACCGCCGACGTCTTCGTTCACCACTCCGCCATCCAGGCTGACGGTTTCCGCAGCCTGCAGGAGAACCAGCGGGTCGACTTCACTGCCGGCCAGGGCCCGAAGGGCCCGCAGGCCGAGCAGGTTCGCCCGCTCTAACTAGGCCGCCCTGGCCCGGCCGCAAGGCCGGGCCAGCCTGGCTGCAAGGCCAGTCCCTTTTATCCCTAACGGTCCCTCCTGCGGGCCTTCTGCCGCGACATTTTTGCTCGCTTAGCGTGCACGAGTGGTTGCAGGTAGTAGTGTGGGGGGGGTTGCTCCGGACCCTGGCAGCATCTACGGCATGTTCGTGGACTGCGAGAGTTCCGGGGTTTTTTTGTGCCTATATCAGTGCGAGTAATTATTTCATTAGACAGCGGACGGAGAGTGGCGCCCGTCGCGGATTCCCCCATTTCGCCGGGATCTTCGGCCGCGATGCTCCGGCAGTCTACGTACCCCACAGGGGCGGGTGCGTAGGGTGCGGGCGCGCAGGGCGCGGGCGCCCAGGGCATTGCCCGGCCGGCTGCCCGGCCCGCTGCAGCGCAGATGCGGCTGGTCAGAGAATCGCTGGATCGCTCAGACCCATCATTGGCCAGCCGTCGGACGAGTCCCGGCGATCACCGCTGCGCGGTCTCCTGGCAACTGCATGACCTCGTGACAGCTGATGATTCTCATGAGAGATGGCGGGGCGGGGCACGCATGGCAGATGACAGCGCAGCCAGCCGTAATGAGACGATCTGGGGCCTGCTGGCGGCGCACGCCGTCGGCCGGGGCGGGCTGGCGTCGGTGGCGGATGCGTGCGCGATATGTGTCACGACCGTGGGAATGGACGGCGCAGCCGTGACGACAGGTAAGTCAGGTCCGAGCCATGTGATGTGCGTGACCGATGAGGTCAGCGAGCATCTTGAGGAACTCCAGCTGACCCTTGGCGAAGGGCCGCGCGTCGATGCGTCCGCTGACGGCGGCCCCGTGCTCGTGCAAGACCTCGCCGCCGCCGATGTCGCCGCCCGCTGGCCCGCCTTCGGCCCGGCGGCCCGCCTGGCCGGCGCCGCGGCGGTGTTCGCGCTGCCACTGCAGATCGGGGGCATCAGAGTCGGGGTCCTCGATCTCTACCGCGCGCAGCCCGGTCCGCTGAGCGCGGACCACCTGGGTGACGCGCTTGTCTTCGCCGATGCCGCCACCGTGCTGCTGCTTCATCACCGGGCACAGGCAGCGGCACACGCCGGGGGCGGGACCGGCCCAGCCGGGCAGCCATGGCCGCTGGCGCTGCACCGGGCCGAGATCGACCAGGCAACCGGAATGCTCACCGAGCAGCTGGGAGTCGGCATCGAAGAGGCTTTCGTGCGGCTGCGTGGCTACGCCTATGCTCATGATAGGCGCCTTGCCGACGTAGCCCGTGACCTGGTGGCCAGGACGCTGTGGATGGGGCCTGGCCGAAGTCCGCATCACCATGGTGCGGCATGAATACCTCCTGGCAGGCCGTCCCTGGTGCGCCGCGTGAGGTCTCGTTTGCTGAGCCGCCATGGCTCCGGAGAAGGTGAGCGGGTTGGACATAGAGTTGCTCCCGGAAGCGTTCGTCGAGCTGGCCGACACCCTGGTCGCAGGGTTTGACATCATCGAGTTCCTGCATGTGCTCACCGACCGCAGCGTTGAGCTGCTCGATGCCTCCGCGGCCGGGCTGCTGCTGGCCGACCCGCGCGGTGAGCTGCGGGTGGTGGCCGCTTCCAGCGAGCAGGCCCGGATGGTGGAGCTTTTCCAGGTCCAGAACGACCAGGGTCCCTGCCTGGACTGCTTCCGCAGTGGCGAGCCGGTCTCGGCCGCCGACCTGAGCACGGAATCCTGGCGCTGGCCGCATTTCAGCGCGACCGCCAGCGCGGCCGGGTTTGCCGCTGTGCAGGCATTGCCGATGCGGCTGCGCGAGGAGACTCTCGGCGCGCTGAACCTCTTCCGCGCCGATCCCGGGCCGTTCGACCGCGCGGACGTACGGATGGGCCAGGCCCTCGCCGACGTGGCCACTATCGGCCTGCTCAACGAACGCACCCTGCGCCGCAGCGAGACACTCAACGAGCAGCTCCAGGCCGCCCTGAATAGCCGGGTCATCATCGAGCAGGCCAAGGGGAAGCTCGCCGAGCGCCTCGGCCTGGACATGGACGATTCCTTCAATGTCCTGCGAAGCTACGCTCGGCGGCGCAACCGTGGCCTCTCCGAACTGGCCCGGGCCTTTATCGACGGCTCGGAGCAGCTTTCCGACCTCAGCGCTGGGCCGTTGCCGCCATCGCCGCGGCGGGGCTAGCCGTCCGGCCCACGGAATTCAGGTGCCGCAGGGCCTGGGCGTAGGAACTCACCAGGCTGGTCTGGCAGTAAGACACCTCGTGCTGCCGGCAGAACGCCTCGATCAGCGCCTGTGAGTGCCGCAGGTTGGGACGGGGCATGGACGGGAACAAGTGGTGCTCGATCTGGTAATTCAGGCCGCCGAGCGCGAAGTCTGTCAGCCAGCCGCCGCGGACGTTGCGCGAGGTGAGCACCTGGCGGCGCAGGAAATCAGTCTGGTCTGCAGCATCCAGAATGGGCATGCCCTTGTGGTTGGGAGCGAAGGAGCAGCCCAGGTACAGGCCGAACAGTCCCTGCTGCACCAGGACGAAGACGACGGCCTTCACGGGGGGCAGCACCAGCAGCACGATCGTCAGGTACCCGATGACGTGGACGGCGAACAGCGCAGCCTCCACCGGCCGGCCGCGCAAGGCCCGGCTGGCCAGCGCGCGGAAACTCGCGACGTGCAGGTGGAACGCTTCCATCAGCAGGAGAGGGAAGAACAGGTACGCCTGGTAGCGGAAGACCTGCCGGGCCATCCGCCCGCTGGTGCATGCCTGGGCCTGGCTGAACGCCAGCGCGCCGATCTCGATGTCAGGGTCAGCGCCCTCAGTATTGGGATGCGCGTGGTGACGGTTGTGCTTGTCTACCCACCAGCCGTAGCTCAGCCCGATGCCGAGATTGCCGAGCAGGATGCCAAGGACGTAGTTGGCCCGCCGGGTCCCGAAGACCTGCCGGTGCCCGGCATCGTGGCCCAGGAAGCCGACCTGGGTGAATATCACGCCCTGGGCCGCGGCCACAGCCAGCTGCCACCACGAGTTGCCCACCAGGACGAACACGACCCATCCGCCGATCAGTAGCGCAGCGGTGGCCGTGATCTTCCAGAAGTAGTAGCCGGAGCGGCGATCGAGCAGCCCCGACTCCTTGATCTGCCGTGACAGCTGAGCGTATTCGCTGCCGCGCTGCGGGGCGGGGGAACTGGGTGGCTCCGGCCGGGACGGCAACTGAGTGCCCCCGGCCAGGGCAGGCTCTATTCCTGACAATCGCACCGCTGGGCTCCTAGGCTGCACATCGTGGCGAGCATACGGTGTACCGCCTGGGTCCGGGGCGGAAATGTGCCGACGCGGCGATCCGGGTCACGGATCGCCGGCGCCGAAGAATGAGGCGTCTCCTTTCGTCAACGCTACCTCCCGGAACGGCTGACGGCGACCCCGGCGGCGACACGGCCGGAGTCACCAGCGTTATCCTCGGCCAGGCCCGCCCGGCCGAAGTTCCGCGAGCCGGCCTGAGGAGGCCCGATGAGCTGCCATGGTGATGGGCCGGGCTGGGCCGTCCGCCCGCTCGCGGCCGGGAACCGTCCCCGTGGATAGGGCGCTGCCGCTGGCCGGCCTGCGCGTCATCGAGGTCGGCAGCTTCATCGCCGTCCCGGCGGCCGGCCTCGCCCTGCGCCAGCTTGGTGCGCGCGTCATCCGGGTCGATCCGGTCGGCGGGGCGCCGGACATCGGGCGCTGGCCGCTTGGCCGGGACGGGCGCAGCCTCTACTGGGCCGGCCTGAACCGGGGCAAGGAGTCGGTGGTTCTCGACCTCGCCGGGCTGGCCGGGCAGGCCACCTTGCGGCGGCTGGTGAGCGCTGGCGGCGCGACGGGCGGGATCCTGCTGTCGAACGTCGCAGGCAAGCCCTGGCTGTCCGACGAGCTGCTGCGGCGGGACCGGCCCGACCTCATCTACGTGCAGGTCGTCGGCAAGGCCGATGGCGGCTCCGCCGTCGACTACACGGTCAACGCCGCCTCCGGGCTGGCCTACGCGACCGGGCCGGAGGACGGGCCTGGCCCGGTCAACCAGGCCCTGCCGGCCTGGGACCTGCTTGCCGCAGGCCACACAGCGCTGGCGGTGCTGGCGGCGCTGCGGCAGCGCGAATCGACCGGCGACGGCACGTTCCTGCAGATCACGCTCGAGGACGTCGCTGCGTCCACCCTGACGACACTCGGCTTCCTGCCGGATGCGCACCTGAGGCTGCGTAATCGCCCGCCGCACGGCAACTATCTCTACGGCACTTTCGGGGCCGACATGCCGCTGTCCGACGGCAACCGGGTCATGATCGTGGCGCTGACGGCACGGCAGTGGGATTCGCTCCTTGAGCTAACCGGCACGGCCCGGGCCGTCACCGCGCTGGCGGCGGCGCTCGATGTCGATTTCCGTACCGAAGGTGACCGTTACCTGCACCGGCATGTGCTGGCTGCCCTGATGCGGCCGTGGTTCGCGGCACGGAGCCTGGGTGAGGTCGCCGTGGCACTCGGCGAGTCGCGCGTCCTGTGGGCACCGTTCCGCCACTTCACCGACGTCGCCCGCGACATTGGCGCGGGCCGCGGGCCGGCCGTCGTCGCGGAACTGGCGGAGGAGGGCTTCGGTGAGATGCTCGCCACCACCGGCCCGGTGCGTCGCAGCGGCGACAGCCGGCCGCCGGCCCGCGCTCCGCGGCTGGGCCAGGACACAGAGTCCGTGCTGAGCGAGTTCCTGGGAAGCGGCCATGCGTAAGGTCATCCGCCGCAGCGGCCACCGGCCGCATGCCTGGCCTGGGCCGCCGGCCTGGCCTGGGCCGCCGGCCTGGCCTGGGCCGTCGGCCTGGCCTGGCCCGGCTGAGGGATTGCCCGGCTGAGGGATTGCCCGGCTGAGGGACGCCTGGCTTAGCCGCGGGCCTGGCCCGGGCTGACCAACTGGGCGCGAAAGCGGACTGTGTGTGACACTATGGTTACGTCCGAGCCTGGGGGGGAAACCGGCTATGACTTCGCCTAAGCGCACGGCTGCGCCCAAGTGCCCAGCCGCCTACATTCGAATCGCTGCCGGCCCTGGCGCCCCGACGCCAGCCCAGCAGCGCAACGCCATCCTTGAGGCGGCCCGCCAGCGGAGCTGGCCGGAGCCGTCCGTCTATGCCGACGATGGGCCAGGCCTGGCTGACGGATACGGCCCGGCGCTGGACGTGCTGAGCGCAGCGATCGCCGCGGGCCGCCACGACGCCGTGATCATGCCAGCCGCTGGCGTGATCAGCAGCAGTCCCGCTCTCATGATGGCGTTCTTATTCCGCTGCAGCCACCATGGCGTGGTCCCCGAGTTCCTCAGCCCGCCAGGTGCGAATGACTTCCTGATGCGCCCGCCGCCGGCCGGCCGGGACCCGCAGCCGTTCCCGCAGCCGGCCGACCTGGACTCCCGGCCGTGCCCGCCGCCGCAGGTAAGCACGAGCGCGGACGTCCTGACCAGCGCCGGAGTCGAGGCGCTGTCCGAATTATTCGCGGACTGGCGGATCTGGACCGACGATCACGGGTGGCACGCCCGCAGGCGCAGCGATGGATACATGCAGGTCTACCAGCATGGCGCGCCGGCGTTCTGCGTGCACGCCGTCAGCGCCGCGGAACTCGCCGCGCAGCTGCGCTGGCAGCAGGCCGCGGACATCCACGCCCCGGCCGGATGCTCCAGGGACTGAAGCGGCCGCGCGCGGCGCGGTTGGCTATGTTGCCCCGTCGAGATCATTGAGCCTGGCCCTTCCGGGATTGGCGGGGAAAGCCGAATGCCGGCGCAGCGAAGCCAGCCGCGAACCGGGCGCGACACGCCGCGCGCTCCCGGATAGCGAGGATTGTCGCCCCCGCCCGGCATCATGAGGGCCTGACGATGCCCGATCAGAAGGGCCGGGCCGGCCTTTCACGGAATCCATGGTGCGGCGATGAGACTGGTTCACACCTCGGACTGGCATCTGGGGCGCACCCTGCACGGCGAGAGCCTGCTGGAGTATCAGGGCGCCTTCCTGGAGTGGCTGCTCGGCCAGGCGGCCAGCCATCGGGCAGACGCCGTCGTGGTGGCCGGTGACATCTACGACCGGGCGGTGCCCTGCACGGACGCCGTGGCGCTGCTCGACCGCACCCTGCGGGACTTCGCCAGCGCGCGCATCCCGGTGGTCATCACCAGCGGTAACCACGACTCGGCGGTGCGGCTCGGGTTCGGCGCCAGGCTGAGTGAGCTGGCCGGCATCCACCTGCGCACCTCGGTAGCCGATATCACCCGCCCGGTAGTGCTCAGCGATGCGGCTGGCGAAGTCGCGATCTACGGCATTCCCTACCTGCTGCCAGACGCGGTGATGGCCGAGCTGGACGCCGGGCGCTCGCACCAGTCGGTGCTGGCCGCGGCGGTCACGCGGATCCGGGCCGATGCCGCCGAACGCGGCATCGGGCGGACTGTCGTCGCGGCGCACGCGTTCATCACCGGCGGACTGCCCTCAGCTTCAGAACGGGACATCCGGGTCGGTGGCATCGGCGACGCGCCGGCCTCCGTTTTCGATGGTGTTTCCTACGTGGCCCTCGGCCATCTGCACGGCCAGCAGGACATCCCGTCCGGGGCCGGCGCTGCCGGGGCCGGTGCTGCCGGGAAAGGGGGCACCACGGTGCGGTACTCCGGATCACCGCTGGCGTTCTCGTTCTCCGAGCGCAACCATGCCAAGTCCGTCACGCTCGCCGACATCGACGCGGCCGGGCGGGTGACCACGGTCCAGCTGGCGGCGCCGGTGCCACGGCCGCTGCGCGAGGTCCGGGGGAAGATCGACGACCTGCTCGCCCGGGCCGACGGTGACCTTGCTGACCTGGCCGCCGCGTGGGTCAAGGTCGTGCTGACCGACAGGGTCAGGCCCGCCTCGCCGATGGAGCGGCTGCGGGAGAAGTGGCCGCACACGCTAGTGCTCGATTTCGCTCCGGAGGGCGGGCTGATCGCTGCAGAGGCCGATCTTGCGCGGCTGGCCGCCGCGATGGCCGACCCGGTGGAGATCTGCGGCCACTTCGTCGAGTTCGCCAGCGGCGGCCCGCCGGACGAGGCCCAGCGCGCCGTCCTGCGGGACGCGGCCGAGGCCAGCCAGCACGCCGAGGCGGCTGCCTGATGCGGCTGCACAGCCTGGACTTGCAGGCCTTCGGGCCGTACGCGACGGCGCAGCATGTCGATTTCGACCGGCTCGCCCGCAGCGGGCTGTTCCTGCTGGAGGGACCGACCGGCGCGGGGAAGACCACCATCCTGGACGCGATCACGTTCGCGCTCTACGGCGGCCTTGCCGGGGACGAATCCGG
>Ga0302232_10001228_pt1 | contig 17941 bp, 19 predicted proteins | sample II_Palsa_N2_3_FD_193575 | JGI IMG/M metagenome (GOLD analysis project Ga0302232, IMG submission 193575) | Peat permafrost microbial communities from Stordalen Mire near Abisko, Sweden - II_Palsa_N2_3 | ecosystem: Environmental > Terrestrial > Soil > Palsa > Peat permafrost | place: Sweden...
CGATCTTTCTCCTGTCCTTCGTCGTTCCCAGCCTGGCACTCTCGCTCCATCGCGAGTAACCCACCATGCGCGAGCCCACCGCCTCGCTCCGAGCATGGCCCGCACCCCTCGCGCCCGGAACGTGAACCGAGGAAGGTGACCTCCGTGTGCTCGTGAAAGCCGCGTCGCTTGCCCTTGCAGTACACGATCCAGCCTTCCCGGGATGCAACCGGACGCCGACTTGCTCCATCCGCTTCTGCAGCGCATCCAGCACGGCCCCGGGCCGGGCCTTGGACGGCAGTGCACGGAGGCGTCAGGCCGCGTGTGAGGCAGTCGGCAGTCGGCGGGCGGCTTTCGGCGGCGCGGAACTGGCGCAGCAGCTCGAAGGCGGCCTGGTTGGAGACGCCGAGGCGGGCGCGCGGCGCGTCGCGGGTGATCGGCTGCCCGTGCTGGTCCTGGTACTCGGCGGCGGCCCGGGCGCGCGAACGCGAGCAGGGCCTCGTCCTCATCGTCCCGGGCCGGGGATGGCCGTCCTGGCGCGGACAGCTCGCCGGCGCCGCCGTCCTTGCCGTCGGCTACTGGGCGGGGGGTGGCGGGCGGCGCGGCGCTCGATCATGGAGACCGCGACGAGGCTCAGCAGTACCCCGCCCGCGAGCACGACGGTGGGCCACGACAGCCGACGGGTGACGGTGCGTGCTGTTTGTCACGCTGTCGTTCGCGGGCAGCCATGACGCAGGTCCATGCAGACCTCAGTGGCCCAGGCGATAGGGCCGTGCTGGGCGGCGGTGTCGCGGATGTGGGTGAAAGACCCCGCCCCGGCGATGACCGCCAGCACGGTGACGGGCAGCGTCGGCGACCGCGAGCAGCGCCGGGCGGCGCTCACGAGCCGTCCGGGCGTCCAGCCCGTCTCGGACGCCCGGACGGGCCGTCCCCGGCCAGGTCCGGGCGTCCGGGACTGCTGTGCCGGGACGGCGGGGCCGCCCCGGTGAACGCCGAGTCCTTCACGCCTGGTTGCCTCCTGAACGCACGTCCTGGCGGCCACCGTGCCGCCGGCGACGAGGGGGCGTTGCGCCCTGGCCGGGCCGGGCGAAACTCCCGCCAATACAGAAATCCGGTTTGAGAGTCCCTTTTTTTCACTCGCTGCCCGGAATTAGGTGCTGGAGGGGCAGGGGTACCCGCCTGTTACGGGGGCTTCGATGTGCCTGTGGCGGTCCTGACTTGTACCTAGGGCGCTTTCCGCCCGGTCCTGGCCGCGCCCGGCCGCCGCGCGGGTGCCGGGGCGCTGGCGCCGGGCTGTGTAGCAGGCCGGCTCCCGGTGCCGTGTGCTCGCGCGGGAGCGCGGGTGACGGCTCGACAGGCATAGGGAAGGCGTGGCAACGTACGGGGACGGGCTCGTCGGCCATGGGCCGGCCGGTTCCCGGCCAGCCCGCTCACCCGGTCCGCGGCGGGACTGCCCGCTGCCGAAGCGGAGGGCCGCCGACCGGGTTCCCGGAGCAGGGACCGGGGACGGTCCGCAGAACCGGCAGACCGTTTAGCCAGGCACGCCAACCTGTCGTTATTCCGCACCGCCAGCTAATCTGCCAGCTAATACGTATACCTGCCGACAGCGGAATGCCCTGGCTACGGTGAATGTGCAGGACGTGGCGGAAATAAACCTTCCAGTGGACTCTCAGACTTATATACGCGCACAGCTCGTAAAACAATCATCCGTGGCGCGCCGGACATGCATGCCGTACGTTAAATCGTGGCCTCCTGTCCGCAGCCCTGTGCCAGCCCGGCCCCGTGAGGGCGTATGGCAAGGTGAGGACAGGCGCGCGAGGAGGCCGCCCGGGGCGGCGCGGAAAGGGTGCGGGAAAGCTGGTCGGCGGCGGCGAAAAGGTGCGAGAGCGGACAGTAATTAAGTCCGCGGCGGTGAGTGGCGAAATACGGGAAACCGGCTTGGAAATACGTTAGATTCGAGGAGGATGGGCGTTGACTTCCTCGGGAAAGCGAGATAGCGTCGTCGCGCTCGGAAATTGCGGAGCATTCCCGCTGGGTGATTGCGCCGGAGGAAAGGAAGCGGGACTTGGCGGTGGCAGCACCAGGAATTCCGCCCCCGAAGCGGCCGCAGCGCCGCCGACGACGCCCCGGACTGCGCGCCCGAGCCCCGTTTCCCCGGTGGCGGGCGGCAGCCCGGCAGTGGCCGTCCTGGCCGCGCAGTTGGCCGGACCGGGCGGCGTGGCCGTGGCGTGATCGCCGGGGTCAGCGTGGCAGTCGCCCGGCGGGCGCTGATCGCGTACGAGAAAGACGGGACCACCGTCCGCCTGAAGGGTGGCCGTACCGGCGTCCCTGAACCTGGCGGCCCGTCGACGGCGAACTCGCCCCCGGTCCGGACCTGGACGCTGGGCGCCTCGTCCGGTAACGCGGACCGGCCCGTCAGGCAGAGCGTGCTCCGTCAGGTGGTGGTCATTTGATAATGCGTATCTCGCAGCGGGTCGCGGGTGCGGCGGTGATGCGCTCGTCGCCGGTAAGCAAGGTCGCTCCGGTCATCTCGGCCAGGGCTACGTAGGCGGCGTCGTAGGGGGTGAGGTTCTCGCGCAGTTCCCAGATGCGTGGCAGGAGCGACGAGGTGTGCCACCGTTCGACGGGCAGGATGATCAGGTCGGCGATCAGCTCGCCCGCCGCGGTGCGGTCATACTTGCCGCCGCGTACCAGTCCGCGCAGCGCGCTGATGACCTCGACGTCGAAGATCGAGGGGGCCTGGAAGACCGCGTCGGTGTCGGCGAGCAGGTCGGCGGCGCCTGATCCGGGTTCGGTCAGTGCGGTGACCGCGACGCTGGCGTCGAGGACGTACCCGCTCACGTCTCGTGCCGGTCCCGTTCGGCGCGCACCGCGGCAACGGCGTCGGACATAGTGACGGTGGAGCCGGTGGCCCTGGCACGGGCCTGGTTCCGTGCGACGATCTCGGCCATGCTGGGGCGCTCGGAGAGCTTCGTCAGCTCGCCGAGCAGGTAGGACTGCAGGGATTTGCCGGCGAGGGCGGCCTTACGGGCGAGTTCGTCGCGCACTTCCTCAGGGACGTCGCGGACCTGGATCAACGGCATGCATTCATTATGCATAACGTATAGATTGTTGTCGAGCCGAAGCGAGCACGGCCGGAAAACAGGGACAAACCAAGCACTAGCCTCCGGCTGCGTAGCCCCAGTTGGGCTCTTGTCAGGCCGGTACTGCACGGTGGTGGCTTGGCTGGCCATAGCTTGCCGCAGGCCGTTGCGCGAATGACACTAGTTCTCAGGATCGAAGCGGGTCGGCCGTGACCGTGACTCTCGCATGGCAGGTCAGCAATCAGACGCGGGGCAGGACGGTCGGTATGTCGCTCCTGCGGACGGTCGGCATACCGTTCCCACCCCCCGCCGTCCGTGCCCGTCCGTGCGCTGCACCGCCCCCCCGAGCCCGTGGCGCACGGACGCATAGCGGACGGCGACAGCCCGGAAACGCGCCTCGAAGCACGTACGCGCTGGTCAGCGCGGGGTAACTCGGGCGGAGCGAGCGGGCTGTAAAACCGTCGGCTCAGCCTACGTTGGTTCGAACCCAACACCTGCCACACAACACCTGCCACACATTTCCGCAGGTCAAAGCCGGTGACACCGGATGGTGTCACCGGCTTTCGCGTTCTGGGCGAGCGGTTCCGCAGACCGTCGGTGAAGGCCTGTGGGCCAGCCGTGGGCCGGATCGGGCAGCGGACCAATGTGCATATCTCGTTCTAATATTTGCTTTGATCAGGATAAATGACTGTCGCAAAGGTTGCTGTTTCGAGGTGTGTCCGGTTGGTATCTGCGTGATCCACGGGCCGTCGCCGGGCCGGGTGGGGAATCCACGGACGCATAGCGGACGGCGTCGGTGGCCGTCGTGCGGTCGGTGTAACCGCTGGCTTTTCCACGGACGGGCACGGACCGCGTCTTGCGGAGGGCTCGAGGACGTTGCCGATCTTCTGGTTGAGGAGGTCGTCTTGGCCGTGGATGCAGTGGCTGTACATGGTGAGCAGGACTGCGACGCTGTGCCCGGCCCGGGCGGCGATCTGGGCGGGGTCCCCTCCGGCGTTCAGCCACAGCGACAGGGCGACGTGACGCAGGTCGTAGGGGCGCCGGGCGAGCCCGCTGGCGGCTAGCTCGGCCCGAGGGCGAGAGTGCGGGCGGAGTGCCAGGCACGGCCGTAGACCGATTCGCTGAGCGGCCCGCCGCGGGCTCCGCGGAACAGCCGCCCGTCGGGTGCGGTGCCGTAGGCCGTGACGTGGGCACGGAGCACGGCGGCCAGCGCCGGAGGGACCGGGACCATCCGGATCGCCCCGTCCGGCCGGTGCTTGAGTCCGCGCTGTTCATGGCTGGTGCCGCTGTTGGTCCATGCGGAGGCGGTCCTGGGCGTGGCCGCGGCTAGCCGGAGCATGCCCCATCCGGAGCCGGGCAGGTAGCAGTCGGCGAGGCGCAGGGCAACAGCTTCCTCCGGGCGAAGCGCGGCGTAGTACAGGTAGCCGAAGAAGGCGGTCATCTCGGGCCGGGTCCGGGTGACCGCATCGAGGAGTGCGCTGACCTGGGCGGGGCTGGCCACCACCGTAGGGTTGAGGGCTGCTGACGATTGCGGCACCTGCCAGGCGATGGTGTCCAGCGGGTTGCCTGGCAGCAGCCCGGCCTCGGCCGCGTAGCCGAGCGTACCGTGCAGGACGGCGCGTTTGCGGATGATGGTGTTGGCGGCTGCCCGGCTCCCGTCCAGCCGGAAACGTCAGCGCCTCCAGCGCGGTCCGCAGCACCGCCGGCTCGCTGAGGCAGCCAACGGGCAGTGACGCCTGCTGCGCCCAGTCGAGGATCTGCCCGGCCGCGCTGCCCGGTCCGGCTGGGCGGGCGGGATTGAAGGCGTGCTGGTACAAGGCCGTGCGCAGCTCGCGCGGATCAGGCCGGTCATGTGCATCCGGCCGGGTCAGCACGGGCGTGACCGTGGCCAGCGATTCGGCCAGGCTAGCCCGGGAGTGGGCGGCCAGGGACGGCCATTTCATCGCGGCGTACGCGGTGGCCTCCTGGTACCAGGTGACAGTCGCGGGTTCCGGTAGATTCCATGCGGCCGGCTCGCCGGTCAGCGGATCGAACTCCAGGCCCATCCGGGCAGCGCGGACCAGCTCGGCCCGGTAGCTGTCGGCGAGCCTCCTGGTGGTGAACGACTTTGACCGGCTGCGGCCCGCCGCCCGCCAGCGGACCTCGAACGGCCGGCGCCGCCCAGCCCGTCGGCGGGTCGCGTACACGCTCACATCGAACCTGTTCACCGATTGCCCCCTGTCTTGCAGTCGCCCGGTCCCGCACTGACCATCGCACGTGGATCAGGTGCAGCTCAGCTCTCATATTCACCATCGCGCATCCCCGCCTATCCGACCCACTGATCGAAGTGCTGTAGCGGCAGAAGAACGGGCGGAAGCGTCCCCGCGGAAAGCATGGCGCTCGGACCGCGGATTTACCCGGCATTGCACACCGTCTCCGGAGATTCATGTGAGAGCACGCAGTGTCGCAGCACAATTACGGAAGGTCCTAAATGTCGGTGGGTGGCCTTACCATCACAGTCATCGGCTGGGGTGAGGGAGTGGCATGGAGCCTAGGTCTGATGAAAAGGGCGACGGCTCGGTCGGGGCGACCTCTGGGGCCGTCCTTGAGGTTCTTTCCGGAGGGCGGCCCGGTGGCCTCAGCGTGTATGAGGCGTCGTTTCCGGCGCGGGTCGCAGCATTCCTGCGGTACAGCCCGGTTATCGAGGCCGCGCAGGCCGCGCGGCGACGCGGCTGGTCTGACGGCGCCTACGACATCGTGACGCTCGCGCTTACGGCTATCGACCTCGTCGTGTCCCGGCAGGGCTTCGAGGAGGAGGCGACTCGTACCGACGTCGTGTCCGCGCTAACCAGGCTCGCGGTCCTGGCCGCCCCGGACCGGACGGCCGAGGAACACGCGGACGTGGCACGGTTCGTAATCGACTTCCTGCTGAACCGGCAGGCGCACCACGCGAAGTTCCAGTACCTCACCAGCGACTACTCCAGCCCGGAGCGCAGCCATCAGCGCCGGGAGATACCGTTCTCGCTGCTCGAGGAGCGCGACGACGCAGCACGGGACGAGAACGTACTGCGCGCCACCGCCGACGCGATCAACGCGCTGATCGGCGGGCTCAACTTCGACGTGGAGGACGAGCAGGTCGCCACGGAGCTCGTGCTGGAACGCCAGTTGCAGCGCAACGCCTTCGACTCCGCGGTCGCCTCCGCCGAGCGGGCCCGGCTACTGTCGGTCAGCCTCTCCGATGAACTGGACCGACTGATCAAGCAGACCCGACGGGACCTGCGGATGGTCGAGGGAGAGTGGGCATCGTCGGTTCCTGGGCGGCTGGACGGCGCGCGGGAGCACATCCAGGAGCGGCTGCGGGCCGAGCGCGCACTGCTTGGCAAGGTACATGACGCCATCGCGAGCGGCGACTCGCGGCTCCTGGCCGCCGCGCGGCGCATCGCGGACCTTCTCACGGAGTGCCAGCGCCGGCACGAGGACCTGCACCGGCGGGTCATCGACGCCAGGGGCGTGTTCCTGGAGGAGCAGGAACGGCAGTCGTTCCGGCCTCCCGCGTCGGTCACCCTGCCAGACCCGCATCGGCAGGTTCTCCTGCCAGCCCTGAAACTAGGGCAGGAGCACGCCATCGCGCTGGCCGGGCAGTTCGTGACCGACATGTGGGGGCCGGTCGCCCCGCGGTTGCCGCGCCTCTACCGGCTGATCAACGACCTGTGGCAGCAAAAGGACAAGACCACCCCTGAGGGCCGCGGTGAGGAGGAACCCGAGCTGAGCGACCCGCCGCTGCCCCTGATCCGCGAGGAGTTTATCGCCGTCGCTGTCCGGGCGGTGGGCGCAGTTGGGCTGCCTGCCCGGCTGTCCCAGCTCTTGGCCGCCTGCGGATCCGATGCCCGGGCGGGGGAGCCGACCCGCCGGTCCGGAGGCGAGGTACTCAACCTAGCGGTCCTCTGGGCGTTCTCTCCGGAGGAAGCCGACGACGAGGGCGGTCTGATCGCCGGAGATCTCGTTAGCCGGATCCTCGGCCCCCGTGCGGCAGCGGACAGCGACGGTACCCCGCTTGCGCTCCCTGGCTGGGAGGGCGACGACGTGATCGTGGCACAGGACTCTGATTCGCTCGCCTCAGCGCTTCCCGTTCGCGAGACGATGTCGCAGCCGAGCGGCCGAACGCTCCAGGAGGTGCCATGACCCTGATGCGCGACGACCATGTCGACATCGGCGTGCTGGTGGCCTGGGCGCTGCGCCCCAACCAGCGCCCAGGGCGCAGCCCCGAGTACCAGCGGGTGCTGGACCGCTATCGCACGGTGGCGGAGTTCCGGGCGGCCGCCGACGCCGTCCTGCACGGCCTCGGGGCGACGGTGCTGTCCGATGGCGACTTCGGCCTCGTCCTCGGCGTCGCGCCCGAGTCTCCGCTGGCATTCCGTGTCACAGACATGCCAGGCCAGTACAAGAGCGACCACAAGGTCCTCGCCGGCCTTATCCTCACCGGGCTGGCCGCTTTCGCCTACCCCAGTGCCCACGAACTCGACGAGGACCGGCTCCGTCCCGTCGCGGTTGCGGATTTCGACAACTGGCTCCGCGACCTGTGCGAGCGGCTCCGCTCGCACGACGCCGGCGGCGAGGTGATCCCCGAGGAAGGACTGGACGCCGCGTGGCGGATCTACCTCGCCATGCCAGGGATAGACCTCAGCGAGACCGGCCGCCTGACCAACAAGTGCACTCGGTACTGGATTCGGAACGTGCTGACCTGGCTCACCGGTCAGGGCATGGCCCGGCCCGATCCGCTTACCGACGACACGTGGACCCTGACCGAGCGCTTCCGGATCCACGCCCGGGAGATCGCCGTTGAGCGCGCTTACACGTTTATCGCGGAGCTTGGCCGCAAGAACGCCGGACAGGCAGGCGCGTCGCCTAGTCCGGCCGGGGAGGCCAGCCGTGTCCCATAAGCTCGCCGCGCTGCGCTTCCGCTCCGTGGGGGAACGGTCCGCGCGCTTCCAGGACCTCACGCTCACGTTCACGGCACCGGCGGACGGCGCCAGCGAGCCGCAGGACTCCGTCATCTGGCTGCGCAACGGCGGCGGCAAGTCCAGCATCCTGTCGCTGCTGTACGCCCTGCTGCTGCCGCGCTTCGCCGATTTCATGGGGCGCTCGGTCAAGCGGAGCCTGACCGACTACATCGACGGCGGGGACACTGCGCACGTGGTCGCGGTCTGGGAACCGGCGGGCGCGTCCCGCACGCTGCTCGGTGAGGCAGAGGGGCTGCTGGTGACCGGGGCGGTCCACGAGTGGGCCGACCTGAGGAGACCGGCCCAGCCGGAGGCGTCGCGGGACCGGCTTGCCACCCTCTTTTACACCTTCCACGCCGTTCCTGGAGTCCTGGATCTCGCAACGCTGCCGTTCACCGACGCGACGGGGCAGATCCGGCGGCTGACCGAGTACGAAGACGCACTCCGGGAGCAGGCGCGGCCGTGCGGCCAGCGAGCCAACCTGGCCGTCACTGGCAAGCAGCACCAGTGGCGGGGCGCGCTGGGCGACCGGCACCTCGACCCCGAGGTTTTCCGCTCGCAGAAGCAGATGAACCACGTCGAGGGCGGGGTGGAGGACCTGTTCCGGTTCTCCACGGCGCAGGAGTTCATTAACTTCCTGCTCGACCTCACCGTGACGCCTGACTCCGTGAACGGCATCGCCGCGCGGCTGGGACAGGTGAGCAAGCAACTCGCGGCCAAGCCCGCCAAGCAGGAGGAACAGCGTTTCTGCACCCTGGCGGCTACCGCCCTCGACAGCGTCGCCAGCGGCCACGCGAACACGGAGCAGGCGGTCGCGTTGGCGAACGAGGCGAAGGTAGCCGCCGCCGCGCTGGCCGGAGCGTTCCAAGCGGCGATCGCCGCCGCGGACTCGGAACAGGAACGGCTCATCGAGGAAGAGAACGTGGCCCGGCACGCGGCCACCGTCGCGACCGAGCGCAACCAGGCCAACGACCTGGCGTACCTGTACCGGCGAGAGGCCGCGCGGCTGCGGCTCGACGAGGCCACGACCGAACAGGGGAAGGCGGACGATGCCGCCTCGGCCGCTACGGCTTCCGCCCAGGCGTGGGCGTTGGTGCCCAGCCTGGCCCGGCTTGCCGGGCTCCGGGCGGACCTGGCCCGGGCAGAGAGGGATGCGGAGGCGGAGGAGGAAGACCTGGCGCCGCTGCGCGCCGAGCACGCCGGGCACGCCGCCCGGCTGCGGCACCGCCTCGAAGCGCTCGCCACGGCAGCGGACGGGGCGGCGGCGACAGCCGAAGCGTGCCGCCAGGCCGCCGCCCAGACTGTCAGTGACGAGAAGGCGGGCGCGGAGCAGGCCCGTGAGGAGGAACGAGAGGCCAGCAGCGCGGCGACGACGGCTCGTACTCACCTGGAGGTGCTGGACGGCCGCAGGCGCCGGGGCGTGGAACTCGGGCACCTGCCGACCCTCATGACACCGCCAGCGGAGCAGCGCGACATCATCGACGGAATCCGAGAGGGTCTCGTCGGCGACCTCGCGGAGGTTGCGGAGCAGACAGAGAAACGGCGGACAGAGCGGACCTCCCTCCAGAAGCAGGCGATGCAGCTCATCACGGACTTGAACGCCGCCGATCAGAAGCTGGCCGCGGCCACCACCGCACGCCAGTCTCTCGGCGAGCGCCTGGACGAGCTGTGTGCCTCGCCGCGCGTCCGCGAGCTGGCGGAGGCGTCGGAGGGAGATACGGTCAGCCTCTGGGGTGAGTCCCCGGTGATCCTACGGCGCCTGAACGACGCGATCCTCGCGGCAGATGACGAGCGGATCCGCCGCCGGGCGGAGCGGCACGCCGACGAGCGCACGATCGCGGAGCACGACCGGAGCCAGTTCCTGCCATCCAGCCTCGACGCCGGCCAGGTCCGCGATGCGCTCACGGTTGTCGTCGCCGCCCAGACGGGCTGGGAGTACCTGCGGGGTGCCGTTCCGTCGCGTGACCTGCTCGCACTGCTGGACACCCCGGCCATCGCCCGGCTCGGCTCCGGGGTGGTGGTGCCGACCGCTGCGGTCGATAGCGCGGTCGCCTGCCTTGAAGGCGGAGACATTCGGACGACGAGCCTCGTCAGCGTCTACACGGCGGCGGCCGCCGACGTGCTCATCTCGGCCGCGCGTGGCGGTGCCGTTGCTGAGGACGCGCCCACCTGGACGGCGCTCCACCGCGGCCTGGTGGACCAGGACGAGGCCGCCGTCACCGTCCGGTTCCTGAAAGAGCGCGCCCAGGCGTTCCAGCGGGAGGACGCGGAGCTCGCACGTCGGCGCACGGCTGACCAGGCACTGCACGACACGGTCGTCGCGTTCCTTGATGACTGCCCCGCGGGAAGCTGGAGGCAATCGACGCCGACATCGCCCATTGGGACGCCAAGTGCCGTGAGATCGAGGGAAAACAGCACGCCACTAAGGAGGCGTTGGAAGGCCTCGATGAGGCCGACCGCGCGGCGGACAAGGAAAGCAACGAAATCTCGAATGCCGTGCACACCGCCGAGTCCAATGTGGACTGGCTGGACGACCTGATCCTCGCTCTCCGCGACGAGGACAGCCTGCGTGAAATCCTGTCCGAGGAGGAGGGGCGTGCGGCCAAGGCCAGGGAGCGGGCTTCTGGTCACGCCGACCGGCAGGTTATCGCTGCGGGTAAGGAGAAAGAGCATGAGGCGGCGGCGACTGCTGCGGCCGAAGAAGCCCGACGGTACTGGGCCGAAGCCACGCGACTCACGACCGGCGAGCCAGCCATCGTTCCGGATTCTGCCGTCCCGCTCGACACGCTCCGGCAGAACGAAGTCGCCGCCCGCACCGCGCTGGAGCAGCGTGCCGCACAATCGGTGCTCGCCGACCGCGTGCAGGGCTTGACCAGGCAGGTCGCAGAGGCAGACGCGGAGGTCGCACGTCATCCGGACGAGCTGCGACGCCGAGCGGAGAACCTGCTCGCCACACCTGACGGCCAGGAGTCGGAGCGGCGCGCCCGTGCTCTTCAGATCGCCAGAGAGGCCGAGCGGGGAGCGGTTGCCGCGCTCGGTGCGGCCGAGGGGGCCGTCAGCCAGTTCCGTGAGGCCCTCGCGACCATCGAACAGCAGCGCCGCGAGCCGCCGCGTCGGACCCTGCCCGTGCGTCCGGCGACGGCGAGCGAGGCCGACGATCTGGTGTCCCAGCAGGAGACGACTGCCCAGGCAGCAGGCGAGCGAGTAACTGGGGCGGAGGTCCACATCGGCCGCATCGACAAGAGCAGGCAGGAAATCTCAAGTCGCAAGGAACAGTTCGATACCCTCCTTGACGGCCTGCCCGCCGCGACGCAGGGCACGTCGGCCGCGGAACTCAATGGCAGCGTAGATGACGCCCGCACGGCGGCCCGGGAGGCCCGTCAGCGGATGGCCGACGCAGGCTCTCGGCTCGTCAAGGCCAAGGAGGCGCTCACGGCGGCCATCGACAAGCTCCGGCGTACCGGCGGGGACTTTCCGAAGATCTCCGGGCCGGTGAAGGACCGCGTCATGCACGATCCGGGGGACGTGCTCGGCCGCAACGCCGCGGGCCTCGCCGTCCAGTTGCGCTTGCGGGCCAGCACCCTGGAGGGGGAACTAGCGTCCATCGCCAAGGATCAGGGCATCCTCGCGGACTCGCTCGCGGGGGTCGTGCGGGAGAGCATGGAGACGCTGTCAAAGGCGGAGCAGCGTTCGCGGACGGACACCGCCCCGGGGGCGTGGGCGGGCCGGAAAGTGCTCCGCATCGGCTTTGAGCGCCCCAACGACGCCATGCTGCACTCATACGCGGAGCGGGTCATCGAGAGCGTCATCCAGAAGGGGCTCAAGCCCGAGGGCATGCCCCTGCTCAAGGAGGCGGTCCGCGAGGCGGCCGGGCCAGGAGGATTCACCGTCAGGGTCCTGAAGCCGACCGAGGACACCACCCCGGTCACCGAGGACATCAGCCGCCTGGCCAAGTGGAGCGGCGGCGAGAAGCTCACCGTCTGCGTGGCGCTGTACTGCACGATCGTCGCGCTACGCGCCGCCCGCACCGGGCGCGGCGCCCGCCCTGGCGGGGTCCTGCTGCTGGACAACCCGATCGGCCGCGCCTCGTCGGCGCACTTGGTGCGGCTCCAGCGGGATGTCGCGGCCTCGCATGGGGTCCAGCTCATCTACACGACGGGGGTGAAGGACCCGGCCGCCGTGATCCAGTTCCCGAACGTCATCCGGCTGGACAACAGGCAGGGTGGCACCCAGGGCCGCCGCTACATCGTCGCTGACGCGAACGGCCCGAACAGCCAGGACGACAGCGTGATCACCGGCGTCCGGGTCGCGCACGCGGATCGCCGATGGGATGACCCTGGGCCGGCCGGGGAGGCTGCGAGGTGAGCCAGCCGCTGTCCCCGCTGGCCGTACGCCTCGCGGCGCACGTTGCCGCCGCGCGGAACAAACGGATCCTGGTAGCGGAGCTGTTCACCGCCGCGCAAGGGCACCACCTGAGTCTGGTCGGTGACCCGGCGGCACGTGGCCGGTTCCGACGGGCGCTAGACGAGCTCGCGGTCGTGTCCCTGGTGACACTTCCGTCCGCGGCCTCGCGATCCGGCTGGGACGCTATCGTCGAGCCACCGCTTCCCGTCTGGGTCACGCGCGTCGACCGCGAGGCAGCGGGGCCGGCTGCCAAGCCTGCGCCGCGCGTATGGCCGAGCGCGCTGGAAGCGGCGGGCCGGATCGCCAGCCGCCCCGACGAGCACGCGGTGCTTGAGCGCGTCGCCGGTTGGCGGCGGGACAATCCGGCGCCGGTCCGGGTACCCGTCGGCGAGCGCTCGGCGGAGCTGTTCGCCGACGAGAAGGCGCTCGGCCGGTACCGGAAGACCAGGCTCTTCACCTCTGGCGCGCTCACCCTGGACCTTCTGGCGTGTTACGACCCGCCGCTTCCGTTCGCCTCCCAGCATGTGCCGGGCGTCGGTCCCGTGATCTTGCTCGTCGCGGAGAACCTGGCAACCTATACCTCATTCCTCACGGCCGCGAGAGCTTTGGGCGCAGCGACCCGGCCCGACCTGCACGTCGCCTGGGGCATCGGTGGCTCGTTCGAACAGAGTGTCCTGAGTATCCCGCTGCTGGACCCGTCGCCCCGGTACGTGCGCTACTTCGGGGACCTCGACCTGGCTGGACTGCGGATCGCCGCCCGCGTGGCCCGTCAGGCGGCCAAGGCTGGTCTCCCGCCGGTGCTCCCCGCCACCGCCTGCTACCGGTTCCTGCTGGAAGGACCCTGGCACTGGCGGCGGCCCGACGACAGCAACCGCGCCGGTCAGCCAGATTACGTGGACACCTGCGCCTGGCTGCCCCCGGCGCTTAGCCCCCAGGCTGAAGAACTCCTGGCATCGGGCGAGAAGATAGCTCAGGAGCACCTCGGCCTCCAAGCGCTCCTGAGCGAGCCGACCCTGATAGCAGGGTTGGCCTCATGAGGGGCGATCAATAGCGGCCGCCCTCATTGAGGACGCTATCTGAGTTGTGACAGGTCGAGGGTTGTCTCGTGGCCGTCGGCGAAGGTGACGATGACGCTGGCGCGGCCGCCGATGGCTCCGAGGTAGGAGTTGAGGGTGGACAGGAGCAGGTCGTGGGGCTGTTCGATGCGGCTGATGGCGGCCTGGGTGACTCCGAGGCGGCGGGCGAGCTCGGCCTGGGTGAGCTCGGCGGCTTGCCGGAGGGCGGCTAGTCCCATCGCGTAGGTGCGGTCGGCCTCGGCCATCTCGGCGCGGACCCGGGTGACGCCGTCGGCGATGTCGGGCCGCTGGGCGAGCTGGCTGATGCGGTCGTTACCGCGGATGAACTTGACTTCCTCAGTCATGAGAGCTTCCCTTCTGGCGCAGCCAGGCATCGACGATGGCCTCTCCGCGTGCTGCCGCGCTGGCGTAGAACACGTCCCCGATGGACTTCTTGTCGAACCCGACCAGCGCGAGCACTATCTGGTCGTTGGCGGGGAACCAGCAGATGATCCGGACGGCGACGTCGGGGTCGTAAGGGTGGGCGACCCGCCACAGCTCATGGCGGCGGGCCTGCCTGACTCGCTTGAAGGTGGGGGACTCCTCATCCGGCTTGGCCGGGAGGTCGTTGAGCGCTTGCAGGAGCGCGACCGCGACTTCCAGGAGCTTGCCGCCTTGCTCTTCGGTGTTGGTGAGCCAGCGGTCGAACTCGTCTGTCCAGTCGACGATGACGCTCTTAGTATGAGCTCTAGTTAATACAACGTCAAGTTAATATCCCGTCGGTAGCCTGGCTAGCCGCGTGACGCCTGGACGACCGGCTGCGTCGCGGCGGCGCTGGGGGTGTAGGGGAGCCTGCGGGGGTCGGGGAAGCCGAGGCTGGTGTACCCGGGTGCACGCTTGGCCAGCGATGAGGCGAGCACGCCGACCTGCTCGTCGTGGTAGTCGTGGACTTCGGCCGTGGCCTTGCCGTCGTAGGAGCGCAGGATCCGCCCGGCGTACTGCAGGAGGCGTCCCTTGCTGGCGACGGGGGCGGCGAGGAACAGGGTGTCCAGTGGCGGGCAGTCGAACCCTTCTCCCGCGTGGGGCCCGGTAGCTACGGCGAGCAACGGCGGCCCGCCCGGCTGAGGGACGAGCCGGGCGAGCGCGGCAGCACGGTCTTTGGCGCCCATGCCGCCCTTGAGGATGACCGGGTCGTGCCCAGCGCGCGCAGTGCGCTGGTGATCGTCTCCAGATGGCCGGTCCAGTTGGTGAGGACAAGGCAGTTCCGGCCCTTGCTTATGGCGGTTGCGACGTCGGTGACAACTTGCTGGTTGCGCTCGCTGTTGGCGGTGAGGTCCTTGTAAATGACGGCCATCCCGCCGGGCGTGGACCTGCTGGCGGCGCAGCTGGTCGATGGCGCGGTTGCGTGCGGTCGTGATCAGCCAGCCGGCGGGGTTGGCCGGTTCCCCGTCGCGTGGCCAGCGTTCGGCGGCGATGGCGAACGCTTCGGCGGCCGCGTCTTCGGCGAGTTCGATGTCGCCCAGGATGCCGGCCAGGGTGGCCAGCACGCGGCCCCACTGGTCGCGGAAGACAGTGTCAAGCGCCACGGGAGCGTCCGTCCAGGATGGGCCGCACCTCGATCGCGGTGCCGGGCCTGGTCTCCCGGAGCAGTTCCCCGGCGATGGCCAGTGCCCCGTCGAGGTTGCCGGCCTCGATCAGGAACAGGCCGGCGAGGTACTCCTTGCTGTCGATGAACGGCCCGTCGGTCAGCAGCATCCGTCCGTCGTCGTTGCGCAGCGTCGTGGCCGACGCGCCAGTGTGCAGCCGGGCCCAGCCGGTGACGTCCGGCCGGCCGAGCAGGGCGGCAAGGGGACCCGGAACCGGGCGTGTTGCCCGGTCCGTGTCCTCGGGCGGGGCGTAGGCCAGCAACGCGTACTGCATGAGTCCTCCAGTCACGGGTCGATGCCGCATCAAGTATCAGACGAACAGCGTCGCCGTGAACGGACAGCAACCACCGGCCGATTTTTCCCCGCCGGTGGTGTCCGTCCGGCGCCTGGCTGTTCGTCACTGCTGCAGATCCGCCCGAAAGGGGCGGCAAGCAACCGCCCGCACCGACCCGGCCGACGTCCCTGTCGCCGCCTAGCCGAAGAGACCCGCAATGCCTGACATCCTGCACCGCATCAGCATCGACGCCCCGCCGCAGCAGGTACACGACCTCATCGCCAGCACCGACGGCATCGCCCGCTGGTGGACCGGGCGGCCGCTCACCGGCGAACACGCCACCGGCACCCGCGTCAGTGCCTGCTTCGGCGACGCCGAGAAGCCCGCCGCCGTCATGCAGGTCCTGACCGGCACCCCGGACCACGTGGTAGGGCGGGTCACCGACGGACCCGGCACCCGGATCACCTTCACCATCCGACCCAGCGGCCACGGCAGCACCGCACTTCTGTTCACCCACGCCGGCTGGCAACAAGCCAGCGAATTCACGAGCGGATGCAGCACCAACTGGGGCGCCTACCTCACCAGCCTCAAGACCGGCGCCGAAAGCGACACGTTCACAGCCTACCCCGCCGGCGAAATCAGCCGCTGGGACTGAACACAGCCCACCGAAGCACCGGCCTCGTTCTCACGCCGGCCCAACCCAAGTTCTTACGCCGGCCCAACCCAGCCAGCCAAGGAGGATCGATGACCACCGAACCCACACCCAGCCCGGACGCCGCGCGGCTCGAGCACACCTACGACGCTCCGGCGGAGCTCATCTGGGAGCTGTGGACCACCGCCGCCGCCCTCGGGGAGTGGTTTGCCCCCGACGGCTTCGAAAGCCGGGTGAGCGAGCTCGAGCTCAGGCCCGGCGGCCAGCTGCGGTACACCATGACCGCCACCGCACCGGAACAGGTCGCGTTCATGCGGACCACCGGCAACCCGCTCTCAGCCGAGGTACGTAAGACGTTCACCCAGGTCGCACCGCCGACCCGCCTCGCCTACCTGTCACTAATCGACTTCGTACCCGACCACGAGCCATACGAGCACCTGACGACCATCGACATCGAGCCCGCCGGTGACCGCACAAACGTGGTCATGACGGTCGATCCCCTCCACGACGAAACCTGGACCCAGCAGCACCGCGCCCATCGCAGCAACGAGCTCGACAACCTCGAGGCGGCAATCAGGCGACGCACAATGTGATCGCACATGCCCATCAGATCTGTCCTCGCGGCGTCATCTCCGGAGGTGCTGTGGAGCGAGACATCACCCGGCACGAGGTCCTTGGCGTGCTGCCGGGCGCCGCGGCGGACAAGATCAAGCGCGAGTACGACGCCAAAATAATTGCCGGGAAAATCTCGCGAAAAGGAAAGATTAGAGGAGCTTATGTCCGCTGAAAAATCTCAACAACCGGTCGCATACGTAATCTCAGCCGTAGAGGGATTTGAGGACGAAGCAACAGCTAGGCGTTACGCCGAACTTGCAGGCCCCGCAATTGAGCATTTCGGCGGCCGTTTCATCGTCTCGAACGCCGAGCCAGCAGTTCTCGAAGGCGAGTCGCCATCGGGTCACCTCTCGATGGTCAGATTCCCCTCGATCGAAGACGTGCAGGCGTGGTATGACTCGCCCGAGTACGCCGAGGCGCGTGCCCTCACTCCAGCCGCCTTTAGGGGCCGCATGCTAATGTTTGTGGAGGGCGTTAAGTCTCCATAAGTGATCTTTAGCCAAAGAAATCCACATAATCGTCGACTAATATAACCTCGGTTTTCGCGGTTATGCGGCGAGGCCTTCCCAGGCCCTGGCCAGGAGGAATGGGCCTATCCGAACACGCCGAGACGGCCGCCGGTCCCGGATGAGGTACGGGCGCTGGCGGGGCAGCTGGCGCGGTGGGGCTATCGGGGGCTATCGCCGTATTCAAGGCGAGCTGCTCGGCCTGGGACACCGTCTTTGACCACTCTCGCGGTGACGGGCCCGGTTCAGTTGGAGGCCGTGCGGGCGGCGTCGAACGGGGCCCGGTCGAAGACGAACCGGTTGTAGGTGATCTTGCCGTCCTTGACGGTGAGGCACTCGGCGCCAGGAGCGCTTCTTACTGGCACGGTCTTCGTGTCGTACATGATCAGCGCGGTTTCCTCGTCGCCGAAGGCGGCGATCATTTCCGAGCCGGTGACGATCTGCGCGAACGGGGCCATGAACGCTCGGTACGCCGCGGCGCCTTCCAGGCGGCCGGCCGGCGCGTCGCAGATGATCTCGTCGGCGATATAGCTCATGGCTTTGTCCAGGTCGCGACTGGTCCAGGCGTGGTAGTAGGCCAGCGCGGTGCGCAGCGCGGGGCTGGTGGTGTCGGTCATGGCTGTTTCCTAATGAGTCTCAGGGAGCCCGCCGTCTGGCAGACTCCGGGTGTGGTGGCCGCCGGCAGGTGAGCACTTGTGTTTCCCGGGCTTTGAGCCCTGGTGAAAGACCGTGCCCCTGCCGGTGACCG
>Ga0302232_10001306_pt1 | contig 17463 bp, 14 predicted proteins | sample II_Palsa_N2_3_FD_193575 | JGI IMG/M metagenome (GOLD analysis project Ga0302232, IMG submission 193575) | Peat permafrost microbial communities from Stordalen Mire near Abisko, Sweden - II_Palsa_N2_3 | ecosystem: Environmental > Terrestrial > Soil > Palsa > Peat permafrost | place: Sweden...
GCAGGGGCGCCGCCGCGCCCGGGCCGCGGCCACTGCGTAGATAGCCAGGGCGAGCGAGCTGCGGGCGCTGTCGGTGGTGAGCAGGTGACGCCCGGTCTTGTAGTCCACCACGACAAGCTCGGTGCCGCGAGCGCCCGAGGGCTGCTCATCCAGCCGGTCGATCCGCCCCGACACGGCGATGCGGTCGGTCCGGGCCGCGACCGTCCGCTCCACGCCCAGCGGCTCGTCGGCGGGGTCCAGCGTCGCGACGTAGGACTCCACCATCGCGCGGGCGCGGGCTCGCTGCCGGGCGGACTGCCCTTCGTCCGCGAAGCCCTGGCTGATCCATCCTGCCCGCAGCAGCTCACCGGCGGCGGTCACGCTGCGGCCGGACAGCGGTAGCCGCCACCACGCCGCCAGCGCGTTGTGCACGCTGGCGCCGAGACTGTTGTGCGCCCAGGGCGGTCCCTTGGGAGGCGGGGGGCGGTCCAGGTAGGTCATCCGGTACCGGCGGGGGCAATCCAGCCAGGACGTCAGCCGGGTCGGCGTGCACGCGTACAGCCGCTGCGGCATGCCGCCGAAGCTGAGCTGCTCCGCCGCCATCATCTGCGCCTCCTTGCTACCGACCGCAAGCTATCAGCAACCACCGACAATTTTGGCCGGGCGGCGAATCAGCGCTGATGCGCGAAGGCCGCGTCAGATCCGGAGAACTACGTCGAGTTGCGTGGCCGGGTGTCGATGACGCCGGACGTCGGCCGGAAGGTCGACACCCGGCTGTCCCGGAAGTACGACGGCAAGGATCCCGATGCGGACCGCCCTGGCGCGGTCCGCGTGGTGGTGCGCATGGTGGTGGAAAAAGCCACCGGCTACGCGGCCGCCTAGGAGCGCGCTGAATAAGTCCAATTTCCCATGATCAATGTCGCAAAGCCGCAGGTCAGCTACTTGCTCCTTTATCGCGAACAGGGTTATTCAGTGGCCTCCTAGGGCCGTAGCAGGTTTTTGCCCTACCGCCCGGTCGCGGTCGGCGTCGGCAGCCCGCATCTTCCCCCGTTCGCCACCGGCGGTGAACGCCGGGGTGCGCCGGACGGATTGGATCACGCGAGGCGCGGTTGACGAGTGAATCTGCGGTGCTGGCCCGTGGCATTATGCGTCGCGGTACACGCGCACTTCGGCAGGTTTCGCCGCGCTTGTCGGAATGGTGACCGTGACCGAATAGGTGGCCGTCAGGCAGTGTTTACGAATTGTAGTTTTTACCTTACGGTAAGTAGCCAATGGGGAATGGGCGTACCGACACCTTCCGTAGCCGGGGGAAATCGGAGGAGTGTTCATGATGCGTCGGATTTGGATGCACAAGCTGGGGCGGCGACTTGCCATTGTGACGCTGGCGGGCGCGGCCATGCTCGTAACCACCGGCGCCGGTGGCGCACTGGCGGCCGGTGGTTACGGTCCCCCGGCGCCAGTGCCGCCGACGGTTCCGGGCGGTCATTGCGTCGTCGTGACCAGTCAGACGATCACTCCGGCGGGCGGGACCATCGGGCCGGTCACCATTGACGGCGCGTCGGTCACGCTGATCGTCCCCGCGGGAGCCTTCCCGGTCCCGGCGGAGATTACGCTGACCGCGCTGAACCTGTGTGGTATCAGCACCGCTGGCTTCCGCTGCTTCAAGGTCGTGGCTGGCGTAGGCATCCAGGTCCAGGAAAACGGCTCGGCGTACCCAGGACCCTTCCTCAAGCCGCTCTCCCTCGGCATATCGTCGTCGTCGATCACCGCATCGAGCATCCTCGCGGTGTGGAACGGCACCGCCTTCGTGACCGACCCGGAATTCACGGCCCTCTCGGGCGAGCTAAAGGCCGGCTTCGACACCGATCCGGACTTCGCTGTCCTGACGCCAGCCTGCGGGGCAACGAGTGCGATTCCAGGGGCTACCGGCGCCGCCACTGGCAAGCCGCTGCTGGGCGAGGGAATCTTCGCGGCGGCGGTGCTGATGCTCGGAGCCAGCGGGCTCGAATTCGCCCGCCGTCGCCGTACGGACCATTAAGCGGCGGGCGCGTCCACGACGTGACGGCCGCACGTGCCCGGGCATTGCAGCTGGCCGGGGAAAACCCCGGGCGACCGCTTACCTGAAGAACGACCTGGAGGAGAGGAGCCCATGGCCAGATTGACGCGGCGCCGCGTGGCGGCCGCAATAACGCTCACCTCGGCCGCCATTGCCATCGCCGCGTGCAGCGCGGGCGGGACCTTGGCGACCTCGCCGGGTTCGACGGACGTGTCGGCCGGGATCAGGCCCGAGCACATCGTGCAAGCGCCCAAGAACATCCTGGCCTCGGCCGGGCCGCAGCCGAACGGCACCATGTGGGTGCTCACGGGCAGCGCGGAGAGCCGCGGCCTGTTCGAGCTGGATCCCACGAGCGGGAAGGTGTTTGGCAGCATCTCAGTCAGTAGCGCCGCGCGATCCGTCGCACAGGCCGCGACCGGGGTGATCGGCCTCGCGCTCGGGACGGACAGAGCTGGGGCGCTGGAGTTGCTGGACGGCCGGACCGCGAAGGTCATCCGGACCGTACCGCTCTCTGCGCCCGCCCGCGAAGTGATGGTCGCAAGTGATGGCACCACGTTCTACGTGCTGACCGGCTGGGGATCTTCCTCGAGCGTGACGGTTGTGGACTCCCAGGACGGCCGGGTGCAGGGCACGGTCCCGGTGCCGCTTGAGGCCGTTTCCGTTGCGCCCGACGTCCAGCAAACCACGCTCTATGTGCTGCAACGGGACGGGCGCGTCAGCCAGATCTCCATCGCCGACGGCAAGGTCGCGGCGACGTTCGTGGTCGGCGACTCTGGCCAGTCGCTCGCCCTGAGCCCGGACGGCACCGCGTTGTATGTGCTGAAGGACACGGATGCCGGGGCCAACGTCGCCGTTGTGAATGTCGCCACGGAGAGCGTGCGGCGTGTCCTGCCGGCGCCGGCCAGCTGTCTCGAGGTACTCGTTTCCGCCAGCGGAAGCCAGCTCTACGAGGTGGTGGGGACAGCGGGCTATGGGAACATCCAGATCTTCGCGGCCTAGCGCCGTCCGGGACGCGGCGCGATGAGGCTCATCGCTGGGCGGCACCAGTTCGCGACCGGCAGAGTGCCCGGTGCCGTAACGACGCTGCTCCGCGCCCGGCCAGCCGCCGACCCTCAGACGGCCGCTCCTGGCCACGGCGGGCAGCACGGCCCCGACACCGGCGCTGACGAGACGACCTTGACCGGGCGGGCGCTGGGGACGCTGGCAGGTGTCTTCGTCATCACCTGGTCGTTCCGGCTGTCCGGATACCTCACCTTCAGCCCGTGGCTAGCCGTCCCGGTGGTCGTGCTCGGGCTATCCGGCCTGCTTGTCATCGTCGCGGCATGGCTCCCCGATTCGGTGCTCGGGAGCCGGCGCCGGCACCAGATCGGCTGGGCCACGCTTTTCGCCGTCCTGGTCGCGCTGGCGCTGTGGAGCTATTTCCAGGTCTTCATCGCCCCGGACTACGCAACCGACGAGATTGCCTTCGACCAGTACGCGGCGCAGCTGGCCCTGCACGGTATCAATCCCTATCTGCACTCCATGGCACCGGCCTTCCCGATGTTCCACGTCTCGCCGAACGGCTACACCTTCCAGCTGAACGGCCAGCCGGTCACCACGCTGTCCTATCCAGCACTGTCCTTCGAGGCCTACCTGCCACTGCTGGCGCTCGGGCTCACCACCCAGGCGGCCGTCTGGATCAACGTCGCCGCCTGGGCGCTCGGCGCGGTGATCCTCTACGCCGTGCTGCCGAGGAACCTGGCACCCCTGGCAGCGGTGGTGGCCAGCGTGGACATCTACATCGGCTACGCGGCCGGCGGGGTGACCGACTGCCTGTTCGTGCCGCTGCTCGTGGGCGCCGCGGTGGGCTGGGATCGATTCGCCTCCACCCAGGGCCTGGCCGCCTGGCGGGGCCCCGTCCTCATGGGGCTGGCCATGGCGGTCAAGCAGACTCCCTGGCTTGTGGCCCCGTTCGTCGTCGCGGGAATCGTACTGGAGTCCCGGCGCGGCGGCTGGCACCAGGCGGCCCGTGACGGCCTGCGGTATGCGGGCATCGCGGCGGTGGCGTTCCTCGTGCCGAACCTCCCGTACCTGATCGGCGCCCCCCAGGCGTGGCTGCATGGGATCCTCACACCGCTGTCCTCTCAGGCCGTGCCGGCCGGTCAGGGCCTGATCAGCCTCAGCCTGTCCCTCGGGGTGGGCGGCGGATCGCTGCTTGCCTACAACGTCGCCGCGGTTGTCGTCCTCGCCGCTGTTCTCGCCTGCTATGTGGCCACCTATCCGGCGCTGAAGCCCGCCACGTTCCTGCTCCCGTCGGTCGTTCTCTTCTTCGCGACCCGCTCGTTTGGCAGCTACCTGGTAATGCTGATTCCCGCCGCGATCGCGGCCGCGGCCACCACCCGGCGGCCGCCGGGCGCCGCCTGGCGGCACTGGAAGCTGGTCGCGCTACTCGGCACCACGATCAGCGCGGTGGCGGTCACCGCCGCGGTGGCCGCCGGGAGCCCACTGGCCATGTCGATCGAGTCGGTGCGGACGACCGGCCAGCTCGCCACGGTGGAGCAGCTGACCCTGGCCGTCGACAACACGACCGGCGCCAGCGTGCGCCCCGCCTTCACCATTGAGGACGGCACGACCTTGACGGCCTTCTGGCGACGTCAGGAAGGCCCCGCGGTACTCCGCCCGCATCAGCGGGCGAGCTACACGATCGTCGCACCCAGCTACTTTGCCATGCCTTCGATCGGCGCCGGCTTCCAGGTCCTCGCCTTCCTGCAGAGCCCGGCATCGGTCAGCAGGACCAGCGCCTATCTGGCGAGTGCGTGGCGGGTGATCCTCCAGCCCGACGCGATCAACGATCCCGTCGCGATCGGCCAGCAGATCACGGTGCAGGCCGAGATCGTGAACCGGCTGGACCAACCGGTGCGGAACGCGAACGTGCCGGTCTACCTTGGCCAGGTCATCTACGCGCAGCGCGGCCTCCAGTACAGCCAGGCCTTCATCAACCAGGGGCTGGGCGGCCAGACCCCGGTCGAGGCGCTCACGAACGCGGCAGGCGTGGCCACGTTCACGATCCATTCCCCGGTGGCCGGCAGCGACCCCGTCTATTTCGAGGCCAATCTCGTCAATCCGGCGTTGTTTTACCCCTACGGCTACTCGCCGATCCTCGCGGTGAGGTTCGGCTCATGAGCGATGTCACCGCCGATTTCCAGGCGCACAAGGAATCGGGGGTGCCCTCGGCGCAGACCGGGTCACTTCGCCGGGTGCGGCGGATAGGGTGCGCGGTGCTGGGCCTCCAGCTCGCCGGTTTCCTTGCCTGGAGCGCGATCCAGTACAGCCGTTTCGCGCTGACATCCGACTTCGCGACCTACAACCAGGCCTGGTTCCTGATCGCGCATGGCCATCTTGTCCCCTACGACACGGTGCAGCGCTTCCAGTTCTGGCGCAACCACGGCGAGTTGCTGTGCTATCCGCTGGCTCTGCTCTACTGGGTGTGGCCACACGGCCTCACCTTGCTCTGGCTGCAGGACCTCTGCGTGACCGGGGCCGAGGTGGTGGCGTTCACCTGGGCGTGTGAGCTGGCGGGACGGCTCCGGAAGGGGAGGGAGGCGGCGTGGCTCGCCGGGGCTGGGCTGGTGCTGCTCGCCACAAACCCGTGGCTGTGGTGGGCGGTCTCATTCGACTTCCATATGGAGCCGTTCGCCACCCTGATAGCCGTGCTACTGGCACGCGATCTCTGGAACGGTCGGCGCCGGGCATGGGTCTGGTTGGTGCCGCTGCTCGCCTGCGGCGACGTCGCCGACACATACCTCGCGGGGGTCGGGCTAGGGGGAGTGCTGCTCAGCCGACGCACGCGAGTGCCCGGCGCGGTAATGGCATGCCTTGGTGTAGGCGCCACGCTGCTCATCGCGCTCGTTCACGCGAATCTAGGCTCTGCGCGCGGTCTCCAGGCATATTCCTACCTGGCAGCTGGGTCCCAGGACACGCAGCTCAGTCTGAGCGCGCTTGTGAAGGGGATTGCCAGTCATCCGCTCGGGGTACTGCGCGTGCTCTGGGCCAAGCGCCTCGAGTTGTGGGCGAACCTCGCGCCGTCCGGGCTGGCAGGTCTCGGCGACCCCTTGATACTGCCGCTGATGCTGGTGGTGCTGCTCGCGAACGTCCTTTTTGAGGGATTGTTGTTTGCGCAGCCCATCTTTCAGGACCTCCCGGTTTATGTGCTCCTTCCGGTAGGCACCGTCGTCGTTCTCGGATGGCTGATGCACCGCCGCCGCCGCGCGGCGCTACTGCTGACAGGCCTCCTGGCTGCCCAGGCGCTGGGCTGGGCGGTAGTTTGGGCGCCACGGGCGCCCAGCCAATGGCTGCGGGTGTCCGCTCCTACGGCGGCGACGCTTGCCCGCATCGAGGCCGCAATCCCGGCCTCGGCCGAAGTGATCGCCTCGCAGGGAGTAGTAGGGGAATTCGCCGAACGGGCCGACGTGGAACCTCTGCGCACGCCCGGGACGATACCGGTCAGAGGTGGCGAGACATGGTTGGTCATTGCACTGGCGCAAGGCATCGAAATCCAGAGCACAGCCAGCGCGGTGGCACTAATTGGGGAACTGGCCGGCCCGCTGCACGCCACGCTCGTCACGCACGCCCACGGCGTGTGGGCCTTTCGCTGGCGACCGCCGCAAGGAGTCCATTCGCTATCCGTGCCCGGCGAGTCGGCGCCCCTGCCCGCCTGGGCTGCGCCAATGGCGCCTGGGGCGGTGGGCCGAAGCGTCCTGACCGGGCCGCCCGGTACCTGGCGCGTGACGTCGTCCGGGGGTAGGGGCTACGTCGCCGATGAGATCGCGTGGCAGAAGCCGCCCGGCCGGTACCAGGCGCTCGTCACCCTGTCCGCGGCCGGCCCGGTGAACGTGGAGGTCTGGAACGACACCGGCAACGTGCTGCTGGCCCGGCGCAGCATTCCAGCCACCAGCGGGGTCGAGTCGGTCGTCGTGCCGGTGGACGCCACAATCGCCTACCGTGCCGGTGCCTATTCGGGATGGGGCCCGTTTCGTGCGGACTTTATCCCGCCGCCCGAGGGCGAGCGGCTGGAGGTCCGGGTGTGGTCGCCAGGTGCCGGGACCGTGAACGTCTACAGCGCCGACCTGATCGGCGCGGGCCGCAATTCCTCCGGCGTCATGGCCGGATCGTAACTGAGGGGGCTCACCGTTATGGGGGCTAGGATCGCCGGGGCTGTCAAGAGCTTTCGGGCCACATCGCAAACTTGCTGACGAGCAGCCTGCCGGTTGCAGTGGCGGTCTCGGTCACGGTGATGTCATAGGTTCCGGGCTGCCCAGAGCCGGCGGTAGTGACCTCGGCGGTGAGCGTCGCGCCGAGGGTCCGGTCGCCCTGCACGCGCAACGTGACATCGAGGCGGGTGTCATAGCCGGTTATCTCGCCCTCCCACAGGCCGGTCGCGGAGGGTTGCGGTACCGACGGGGCAAGGTCTTCCCACCAGATCCGCTTGCCCTGCTCGGCGCTGCGGATCACACCGAAATACGCGGTCAGCGCTGCGGCCTCGGTCCGGAGCGGTGCGTTAGTCTCGCGCCACGCCGGCGAGGGCGCGCCGGCCAGGTGGAGTCTCCCGAGAGGCACCTCGTTCTGCTCCAGCCCGAGGCCTTGCGCGGCGAGCGCCCTGGGAGCTGGCACGGTCAGCGAGACCGGGCTGGCTCGCGGCGGCGGCAGCAAGGAGGTCGGGGAGGTCACGGCAAGGGTTGCGTAGACGAGGTACCTCGCATTCGTCAGATACAGCGCATCAAGCGGATAGCAGGTATCGAGAACCATGCTCGGGATGGCTGTGTTGTAGACCGCGTATCCGGCCGGGACGACACGGTGCGACGTGACCCGGTACGTATAGGTGCGGCACGGGGTGACGTAACGGATCTCGTCCCCGGGCATGAGCCCCTCGATGCGGGAAAACCAGGTCACGTCATGGGCGGAGAAGACGCTGGTACCCGGATGCCCAGGCCAGGCGCTAGCCGGAATGTGGCCTACGGCGTCGTTCAGCACGGAATCACTGGCACCTTCCCGGACGGGGGCCACCAGTCCCAGCGAAGGGGCCTCAAGCAGGCCGCGCGGGGTGCCGCTCCGATCCGGCGTGGTGCTGCGGTCCTGTGTGGTTGTTCTGGGAGAGGGCGGCCCCCGGTCGGGACCGCCGGCTGCGGCTGCATCGCCTACAGGGCCCAGGCAGGCCGCCCCGTCCGCTGCGGCTGCGGCGATCGCCCGGTGCGCACGATGGATGAGGGCGGTGCCGTGGACCGAGGAGTCGTGGAGGAACCATCCGAGCTGCGCCACGATCACAATCCCCGCGACGATGCACGCGATGCTGGCCGCGACAACCATGAGGTGTGTCTGCGGACTGCCCTTGATCTTCAGCCGGCCCCCCCAGTATCCAGATTCCGGCCCCATGCGATGATTTCCATCTGTTTCGCGGCTGTCCCGGGAATGCGCACGGCCCCGTGCCGGCGATTGGCCGCCACACACGCGGGGCAGCCACCGGCAATGGTGCGGCCCCCGGCTAGTCCCTAGCCGGGGGCCGCACCGTCCTCCACGCACGACCAGCTTGCGGCTAGCTCCGGAGGCCGGTGCCGTTGGCGTTCGTCCAGAACCACGCGTTGGTGTTGGTGACGGGCTCACCGCTGTGGGCGGTAGCGGAAAGAGTCCCCCCCTTGGGGCCGGGGCCGGGGCCGGGGCCGGGGCCGGGGCCGGGGCCGGGGCCGGGGCCGGGGCTGCCGTTGCTGGGGCCGCCTGAGCCGGGGCTGCCTGAGCCGGGGCTGCCTGGGCCGGGGCTGCCTGGGCCGGGGCTGCCTGGGCCGGTGACCTCGACAAACCTGCCGTTCGCCATGCTGTACAGGGCGTAGGCGGAGGTGCTGCTGGGGTTGGGGATCGGAACCGAGAGGGTGGGCGCCCGCCAGGTGGGCGCCGGCGGCAGTTGGGGCTTAGGGTTAACGGTACCGGAGAGAGGCTTGGAGTACCTGCCACCGGAGATCGGGAGAGCCAGGAACGCCTGCCACATCTGCCGGTTGCAGGACCGCAGGACCAGGTTGTTACCGCCCGGGCCCGGGTTATTGAGGTTGGACACGCACATGGACGTCCACTGACCAGACGGCGTGTAGACGATCGAGTACCAGTATCCGATTGCGAACGGACCCCCCGGTGATCCGGGGATCGTCCCGTAGTGCTCGACTTTCGTCAGGTCGGTACCCGGATCGGTGCCGGGGCTGGTGTTCGGGCCCACGATCAGCGGGGTGTTGACTGCACTGGACGCGCCCATGACGGCCCATCCCAGCTGGCCGCTCGGCGGCGGCGGTGTCCGAGAGGTCTGCTGGGCGAGCGCCAACTTCGCGTTGTACGCAGATTCCGTGAAGGTGCCGCACTGGTTGCCGAGCGCGGTGGCGCACGCGTATGTGCTGGCCCCGGCGGGGACGGCGTACGCCGCCCCGATCCCGGCGGGGGCCAGCCCGAGCATTGATATGGCGGCGGCGGACCGCCAGGTGATACGTCTGCGCATGGTGCCTCCCAATGGAACGACGACCGTGCTTCGCGCACGGGTTAGGGGACTACCCCCCAGCAGGCGGCAGCTTTCCGTACGCAGATAACTACGTTGCGTGCTGACGCCTGCTCGCGGGTGGTTCCGGCCGGCCAGCTCGCGGGTGGTGCCGGCCGGTAAGATGCAGAGGATCGGCCCGGGTCAGCGCGGCGGACTGGGCCTGCTGGGCACCCTGGGCGCGCGGGGCGCGGGGGGCGCGGTCAGGCGGACCGCAAAAGGGGCAGCGTCGGCGAGTTCAGCGAGGCGTTACCCAAGCGAGGCGATTTCAGTACAAGCGCCGCAGTCGCGGCATAAGCGGCCTTGCTAGAATTGCACACCGGTCTCCGTCCCTCCTGTGCGGGGCGAGATTCTGGGCTCTGCCCGGTGAATTGCGGTCACCGGGCGGAGCCGCCCTTTTGTGGCGGCCATCGCGTGCCGATTTACTGCGGCTAACCAGCCCCCTTCGAGACCCTCGCATAAGCAAGACGCAGCAGAGCGTAACGCGGTTGAGACGTACGAAAGAGTATTGCTCTCCGTGACGACAACTTTACTTTTCGCGTCCAATCGCTAACTTAGTGTATCCTGGACGCCTAGGATGGCAACCGTTCGCAATCGAACTGTGACCTTTCTGGCCTGCGGAAACTGTTCATATGAGGTCAGATGCGCACGCTGCGCAATTACCGGGAGGACAAACCCAAACCGGTTACAATAAGTAGCCAAAGTTAGGATATCCGGCCCACCTCACCCGGCTTCGTTTCCCCCCGGCGGAACGGGCGGCGGCGACCGCGGTTACGCTGAGAACAAGGGCCGGAAATATGCGGTAACGGACAATGCGGAAAGGCGCCCAGCGTGAAAACAATCGGCTGCGGGCCGTGAATGGCACCCGCATTCCCTGCGTCGGCGCCATCGTCCGGGACGGCGCCAGGCGGCTACTGCTCATCAAGCGCGGGCATGACCCCGAGGCCGGGCGCTGGTCGCTGCCCGACGGGAGGATCGCGCCCGCGAGACCGACGCAGGGGCCATGCGGCAGGCGGGGACTCTGATCCGAACGAGGACCTTGGCGCGCAGCTCAGCGACGGGCACTGAGTCGCAGCCGCACTGCTTAGGTGTGCGGGGTGATCGCCAGCACCGTGATGACGGGCACCCCTACGAATCTGACGTGCACCCCATCAGTGCTGATGGGCGAAGGCCAGCACCGCGGTCGCGACGAGCTGGACGGCGATGGCCGACAGCAGCAGGCCCGCGATACGGGATGCCAACTCGACGCCGTTGTCGGTGAGAAGGCGGTGGATAACGGTGGAGAACCGCATGGCCAGCCACACGACGATCGTCACCGCCACGATGGCCAGCGCGAGCGCCAGCACGTTGCCCGGGCCGTGGATCCGCTGTACGTAGAGCATGGTGGCCACGATCGCGCCCGGGCCGGCCAGCAGCGGCGTGCCCAGCGGCACGAACGCGACGTTGGCCCGGGCCCGCTGCTCGGAGGTGGGCTCATCGGACTTGCCGGTCAGCAGCTCCAGCGAGACCAGGAGCAGCAGCAGGCCGCCAGCGCCCTCCAGGGCGGGCAGCCCGACCCCGAGATAGTTGAGGATCGTCCGGCCGAACAACGCGAAAGCCACGATGACGCCGAACGCGACGACCGCAGCCTGCCAGGCCAGCCGGTTGCGCGCCCGGGCCGACCGGCCCCGGGTCAGGCCGAGGAACACCGGCACGGTCCCCGGCGGGTCGATGATGACCAGCAAGGTGACGAAGACTTCCGTGAAGAACTTCACGGCATGCCTCTGACCTGTGACTTCGCATCAGCCTGCCTCGTCCGAGGGCACATCCAGCGCACTTCCCTTATCTCTGGCTCGCTTGAAGAACTCGTCCACGGCCTTGCGCCCGCGATAATCAGCGTCGGGCATCAGATAGGCGTAGGTCCTGTGCATGGTCTCCACCGTGTGCCCAAGCCACGCGGCCACGGCCACGATATCGGCCCCTACTCAGCCATACCGACGCGGCCGTATGCCGCAGTGCGACAGGGTGAGAACCGGAAGCTCGATGTCGGCTACCGCAAGCCCGAAAATCTCGGGGGACGCGCCGTTGGCGGTGCGGCAGCTTTCACCGCGCCCTTCGAGGAACCAGGCCTTCAGCCCACACATCAGATGCGCCAGTCGCCGGGTAAAGGTCACGGTCAACCGGGCGGAACGCCGCGCATTGCCCGGGCCCGACGGCGAGGACCAGGCCAGAGGCCAGGCCCTGAGGCACGTGGCGAACCTCCCGCGAGCGGGTCATTGACGCTAATACTTCGGAATCCGCAAAGAAATATCACATCATTTTTGAGAAATATTTGGCACTAAGGTGTTTATTACTTATTAGCGGCACCAGTTCTGCTAAATAGTTTCCGATATCCGGTTACACCGTTCGGGCAGGCAGACCACTGCCCGGGCGGATCGCATTGATCTCCGCCCGGGCGGCGCGCCGGTCAGTCCCCGGAGCCGCGCGGCATGCCGCTCATCCCGGCGTGGTGGCGATAATCGCCGTCCACGGTGTTCACCGGCGAGCGAGCACCGTCAGGGCGAGGACACGTTCGACCACGGAGAGTAGCCGACTGCGTTATGCGCCCGCACCCGGTAGTAGTACCTCTTGCCCGCCACCACCGTCGTGTCGATGTGGGTGGTGACGGGCGGGCCGACGGCGGTGTTGGTAACGGCGGTAGTGAACCCGGCGTTGGTCGACCGCTGGATCTGTATCGCCGTCGCCGCCGACGGGGCGCTGGCATGGTTCTTCCACGTCAGCGACACCGTCTTCCCTTTGCTCGTGGCTTTGAGGCCACTCGGCGCGGCCGGGAGGCCGACGACGGTGAGGGTGAAGGACTGGGTGGCGCCAGGCCTGACACCGTTCCTGGCGGTGATCCTAAACGTGTGCGTACCGCCGGTACCCGCAGCCGGTGTTCCCGAAATCAGGTCCGGGACCAGATTGACCGCTGGCTGGCCGATCGATACGGGCCGCTCAGCGCTGCGGAAGGCGATCAGGTGCGGGACGCCGTCTTCCAGGGATGCACGGTGAGCAAGCCTACGTTGCGGCCGGCCGCGTACGGCCTGGCCGCCGAGCTGCTCAGCGGGCGGCTCCGGGGGCGGCGGACGAGGATGCTGGGGGTGGCGGCCAGCCGGCTGGACGGGGCCAGCGGAACGGGGCCGGCCGAACGGGGCTCGCTGGGGGAACTAAATGACCGCTCAGCTGACCGGAGTGCCGGACGCCTGCGCAGCCAGGTGCTGCCAGGCCTCGGGTGGGGTGGACTCGGCGCCGATGCGGTAGCCGGTCAGCGCGCCGTGGTCGTCGCTTCCCCCGGTCGCGACGAGCCCGAGTTCGTCGGCGAGACGCCGGGCGCGGTCCCGTTCGGCCTGAGATTGCTCGGGATGCCACACCTCGACGCCAGCCAGGCCAGCGGCGGCCAGCCGGGCGATCACCTCGTCGGGCACCTCGTAGCCGGGGGTCCCGGGGTGGGCCAGGACGCTGACCCCGCCCGCGGCGTGGACCAGGCTGATGGCCTCGGCCGGCTCCAGCGCGTACTTGTCCTCGTACGCCCGGCCGCCGTCGCCGATCCAGGCCGTGGTGAACGCGTCGGCCGGGTCGCTGATCACGCCGGCTTCGGCCATGGCGCGGGCGATGTGCGGGCGGCCCACCACGCCCTCCCCGGCGATCGCCGCCACCTGGTCCCAGGTGAGGTCGGCGCCCAGGGCGGCGAGCTTGGCCACCATGACGCGGGCCCGGCGCACCCGGTCGCCGCGGATCTTCTCACCCTCAGCGGCCAGGCCGGGGTGGGCCGGGTCGAACAGGTAGGCCAGCAGGTGCAGGCTCCGCCCGTCCACGCGGCAGGACAGTTCCATGCCGGGGACGAAGGTCAGGCCCGGGGGCCGGGAACGGCGCGCCTCGTCGTGGCCCGCCACCGTGTCGTGATCGGTCAGCGCGACCACATCGACGCCGGCGACCCGGGCCCGCCGCATGACCTCGGCGGGTGGATCGGTGCCGTCGGAGGCGCTGCTGTGGGTGTGCAGGTCGATGCGCACCGGCCCATCGTACGCAGGACCCGTCCACCCCGGAAAAGCACTGACGGGCGGCAGGCCCGGGGCCTGCCGCCCGTCAGGTGGCCGGTGACTACGCAGTCACCTCACCGGGCCGGTGCGGTAGGTCCACTGCTGGTTGGCGGAGATCGTCCTGTTGGCATAGGCGCGCAGCGGCTGGACGGTCAGCCATGGACTCGGCATGGCGGTCGGCTTGCCGGCCGGGTAGGTCAGCACGAGCGGGTCAGCGAAGCTGTCCGTCGCGGCACTGATCAGGACGTCGTACCCGCGCGTCGTGTGGTCACCGGCAAACTGGCCGGTGAACACGGCCCAGACGGTGTTCCGGTGCTTGCCGCACGGCTCCAGGAGCACCTTGGAGCCCGCCTGGGCGACCTGGCCCGGCAAGGTGCCGAGGCAGAGGTTGCTGTTGACGCCGTACGGCGCGTACTGGAACTCATACGCCGAGAGAGCGTAGTGGCCGTAGGAGCTGCCGACCGAACCCAGTTTCTTGATCACGAAGTCCTCGGCCGGTGCACGGTTCGAGGCCTTGCGGAGGATGACCTCCTGGCCCGCCGCGGCCGTGCCCTGGAACGTGGCCAGGAGGTAACGGTGGCCGAACCTCAGTGTGGACAGGTCCTGGCAGCTCGAACCGCACCTTGGGGTGGCGGCGCTGGCGCTCAGCGTGCCGAGCATGCCGAGGCCACCGCCGGCCAGCGCGAACGTGGCGGCTGCGGCCGCGATCTTTGCCTTGACGGACATTCGGGTTCCTCCCATGGAACGACGACCGTGCTCCGGGCACGGATTAAGGGGGGACCACCTCCAGCAGGTATCAGCTCTTCGCACATAGATTCTTACGGTGCGTACTGGTGCCTGCTCGTGAGTGATCCCGGCCGGATGCAAGCGCAGAGAATCAGCCCGGGCTGGGCGGGGCGCGGTCAGACAGGGCGTAAAACGGGCAAAGCCGACGCGTTCAGCGAGGCGTTCCGCAAGCGAGGCGACTTCGGTACAAGCGCCGCAGCCGCGGCATAGGCGGCATTGCTAGAGTTGCACACTGGTCTCCGTCCCTCCTGTGCAGGGCGAGATTAAAGGCGCTGCCGGTGAATTGCGGTCACCGGGCAGAGCCGCCTTCCGGGCGGCTATCGCCGAGCCGATTGGTTGTCAACCGGCGTCTTTGACGCCTCGCATAAGCAAGACGCAAGATCGCGTAACACGGTTGACACGTTCCGCAGATCATTGCTCTCTGTAATCATATCTTTACCTTGTTCGCATCTGATCGCTAACCAAATGTATCCACGGGACCCGGTGGGGCAAGCGCTCGCGGCCGAACTGCGGCCTGATCAAGCCGGGGAAATTGTTCATTTCGAATCACTCTTGTACGTAGCGTGATATTGAACAGGAGAACCTAAACCTGTTACATTAAGTAGCCAGAATCGGGATATTAGGGCCACTGCAGAGGAGCGGAACTTCCCAACGTGGCGATAAAATGTGGCCGAGTGGGACAATAGGGTGAAAGCCAATCGCATTCCGTGTGTGGGCGCAATCATCTGGGACGCGGCCGGGCGATTGCTGCTCATCAGACGCGGGCACGAACCTGAGGCGGGATCGTGGTCGCTGCCGGGCGGCCGGGTCGAGCCGGGCGAGAGTGACGCCCAGGCCCTGCGGCGGGAAATGCGCGAGGAGACGGGGCTGATCGTGCAGCCCGGGCCGTTGGTCGGCGCGGTGGAACGGCCGGGCCCCGGGGGCAGCGTGCTGGAAATCCGCGACTACGCGGCCACGGTGATGGGCGGCACGCTCGCCGCCGGGGACGACGCCGTGGACGCCCGCTGGGTGGCCGCCGCCGACGTCGCACGGCTGGCCCTGACGACCGGCCTGGCCGACGCGCTCACGGCCTGGGGCGTGCTGGCGGACCCGGGCAGCTGAGCACCCGGGGCGGGACCTGGGGCCCGTTACCCGTCACAATCCGCCAGCTGGAAACCGGGAGCTAACGTTCCGGGGCCTCGGGCGGGAGATCCCGGCCTGCGCGGCGGCGGACCACAGCAACGACGCTGCCGTGGCCGGGGCCCCCATACCCGGCCACGGCAGCACCGCGCGGCGGGACGCAATGACGTCTGCCGGGCCAAGCGCGGCAGCAGCGTCACATGAGCCGTGCTTCCTGGCGCGCTTCACATATACGGTCACATCCAGTACAGCGCCAGTGACCGTGTGCGTGTCACACCCTCAGTCGGGGCCGGTCTCGGGCCGCCGCCGTTTCGCGTGCTGGCCGGGGCTCCGTAGCATGAGGGCATGACGTCCCCCACCGTGTCCTCCCCCACCACCGAGCAGGTGTCGCGGGCCCTCGCCACCGTGAACGATCCGGAGATCCACCGGCCCATCACGGACCTCGGCATGGTCAAGAACATCGACATCGCGCTGGATGGATCGGTACGTGTCGACGTATGGCTAACGGTGGCCGGCTGCCCGCTGCGGGACACCATCACCCGCGAGGTGACCGCCGCCGTCAGCGCGGTCGAGGGCGTGTCCCGGGTGAGGGTGGAACTCGACGTGATGAGCGACGAGCAGCGCCGGGCGCTGCAGACGCAGCTGCGCGGCGGCCAGGCCGCCCCCGAGATCCCGTTCGCCCAGCCCACGTCCCTGACCCGGGTCTTCGCGGTGGCCAGCGGCAAGGGCGGTGTCGGCAAGTCGTCGGTCACGGTGAATCTGGCCGTGGCACTGGCCGCCGCCGGCGCCAAGGTCGGGGTCGCCGACGCCGACATCTACGGGCACTCGGTGCCGCGGATGCTCGGGATCACCGGGCAGCCGACCCAGGTGGAAAAGATGATCATGCCGCCGTCGGCGTACGGGGTGAAGGTCATCTCGATCGGGATGTTCACCAAGGGCAATGCGCCGGTGGTGTGGCGCGGCCCCATGCTGCACCGCGCGCTGCAGCAGTTCCTCAGTGACGTGTACTGGGGTGACCTGGACGTCCTGCTGCTCGACCTGCCTCCCGGCACCGGTGACATCGCGATCTCCTTGGCCCAGATGCTGCCCGGCGCCGAGCTGCTGGTGGTCACCACGCCGCAGATCGCGGCGGCCGAGGTCGCCGAGCGGGCCGGCGCAGTGGCCACGCAGACCCATCAGCGCATCGCCGGGGTCATCGAGAACATGTCGTACCTGGTCTGCCCGCACTGCGGGGAGCACATCGACCTCTTCGGCTCGGGCGGCGGCGAGACGGTCGCCGCGGCGCTGACCCGGATCACCGGGACGCAGGTGCCGCTGCTCGGCCAGGTGCCCATCGACACCCGGCTGCGCGAGGGGAGCGACGAGGGCAAGCCACTGGTGCTGAGCACCCCGGACGCGCCCGCCGCGGTGGAGCTGAACAAGATCGCCACCGGCCTGGCCACCCGCGCCCGCAGCCTGGCAGGCCGTTCCCTGCCCCTTACTCCCCGCTAAACGCCGCTACGGCCAGGCGCTCGTTACCGGCCCAGCGAACCGGGTCTTGCGCCCGGTGAGTGGCCGGTATGTCGGCGAAGTACCACCGCGCGGGCGCGGAGCGCATGCGGGGGGTTCCGGGGGGTCGCCCCCCGGGAGTCACGTCGCTTCGTTGTCGAAGGGGGGCTCTTCGCCGGGGATAAGAGTGGTGGCGGTGGCCACGGTGGCCTGACTGCCGCGGTTGCCGTTTCCGTTGATGTCGCCGGGCTCATTGAGCAGGTGCTTCTGGACGAAATGGCGCGGGTTCAGGTCGTCGATGTCGAATTCGGCGAACTCCGGGCCCAGCCCTTCCCGCAGGTCGGCCTTGGCGCCCTCCGCGATCCGCCGTAGCTCGCGCAGGGCCTGCCCAGCCTTGGCGGCCATCTTCGGCAGCTCCTTGGGGCCGAAGA
>Ga0302232_10001312_pt1 | contig 17395 bp, 16 predicted proteins | sample II_Palsa_N2_3_FD_193575 | JGI IMG/M metagenome (GOLD analysis project Ga0302232, IMG submission 193575) | Peat permafrost microbial communities from Stordalen Mire near Abisko, Sweden - II_Palsa_N2_3 | ecosystem: Environmental > Terrestrial > Soil > Palsa > Peat permafrost | place: Sweden...
GCCGGCATGCTGTACAACAAGTACAAAGATATCAAGCTGCCCGACTACCTCGCGTTCTTCGGAGGGAAGCGCTTTGTGCCGATTGTCACGGGGGTGACCTGTCTGGCGATAGGCATTGTGCTCGGCTACGTGTGGCAACCGGTGCAAGCCGCGATCGATATGGCCGGCCACTGGCTGACGACGGCGGGTGCGATCGGCGCTTTCGTGTTCGGCGTGCTGAACCGCTTGCTGCTGGTGACGGGGCTGCATCACATCCTGAACTCGCTGACGTGGTTTGTGTTTGGCACGTTCACACCGCCGGGCGGCGGTGCGGCTGTGACGGGCGACCTGCATCGCTTCTTTGCGGGCGATCCGACTGCGGGCACCTTCATGACGGGCTTCTTCCCGGTCATGATGTTCGGCCTGCCGGCCGCTTGCCTCGCGATGTACCACGAGGCACCGAAGGAGCGTCGTGCGATGGTGTTCGGCCTGCTGGCTTCGATGGCGCTTACGTCGCTGCTGACGGGCGTGACCGAGCCGATCGAATTCAGCTTCATGTTTCTCGCACCGGTGCTGTATGTGATTCACGCGTTGCTGACGGGCCTTTCGCTGGCCATCTGTTCGGCGCTCGGGATTCACCTCGGCTTCACGTTCTCTGCGGGCTTGATCGACTACGTCCTGAACTACGGTCTGTCGACGCGAGGCTGGTGGGCGCTGCCGCTTGGTGTGATTTACGCGGTGGCGTACTACGGTCTGTTCCGGTTCTTCATCCGCAAGTTCAATATGGCCACGCCGGGTCGTGAACCTGCTGGTGCTGACGAGCAGGTGGAGTCGTTCGACAAGGGTGGGTTCGTTGCGCCGGTAGCTGCGGTAACTCTGCCGCGTGCACAGCGCTACATCGCTGCTTTGGGTGGCGCGGCCAATCTGTCTATCGTCGATGCCTGCACGACGCGTCTGCGTCTGTCGGTGGTGGATCCGAGCAAGGTGTCGGAATCGGATCTCAAGACGATCGGCGCGCGTGGTGTGCTGAAGCGCGGTGCGACCAGCGTCCAGGTGATTATCGGACCGGAAGCGGACATCATCGCTGATGAAATCCGGACGGTGATTGCGCAGGGTGGTGGTGTTGAGGTGAAGCCTGCGGTGGTGTCTGCTGCGGCAGCTACGGCCGCCGCGCCGGTTGCGGGTTCGCACAGCGGACCGCTCGATCCTGATCCGGCACGCTGGCTCGCCGTATTCGGCGGTGCCACTAACATCGTTTCGTTGGACGCGATTGCGTCGACCCGGCTGCGAATCGTGGTGAGCGATCCGACTGCGGTGGATCGTCAGCGTCTTGCTGTGCTCGACGTTGCGTGGATCTCAGCGGATACGTTTCACATCGTTGTTGGTGAGGCGGCAGGGCGGTATGCGCAGGTGTTGTCGGCGCGTCTGCCGGCCGCAGGCGCAACGGACGGGGTATCGCCTCAACCGGCCTGATGCGTGTGACGCGGGAGCGGCGTTAAGCGTTCCTGTGTTGCGGTGAGTTATGTTGAAACGAAGAGCGGCGCCCTTGGGCGCCGCTCTTCGTTTACCGCCGTCCATGTTTGCGATTCACGCTGCCTCTGTCGCTAGTCAATCCGCCTTGCGCTTCACCGCCACTTCTTCCGGCCGGTTTGACTCAAGCCACAACACATTGATAATCCCAAACGAGAGCGCCACGCCAATACCGAGAATCCAGCTGAAATACCACATCATTCGCTCCTGTGAATCCAGTTGCAGTCACGTCCGCCGCGTCACGCGCCAGACGCTTCAATACATCGAGTGCCGGTTTTCTTCGAGCGCGGCCGCGGTCACCTTGCCGCGCATCACGCGGTACACCCAGCTCGTGTAGATCAGGATGATCGGCAAGAAAATGATCACCGCGATCAGCATGATCTGCAGCGTCATCTGGCTCGAGGTCGAGTCCCACACAGTCAGGCTGCTGCGTCCATCCAGCGACGACGGCATGATGAACGGAAACATCGAAAAACCCGCCGTCAGGATCACGCCGACAATCATCAGCCCAGTGCAGATGAATACGCTCTTCTCGAAGCGCGACTTCGCGAAGAGCAACGCCAGCACGCCGCCCACCACGCCAATCAGCGGCGCCGCGACCATCCACGGGTACGTGGAGTAATTGGTGAGCCACAAGCCGGGTGCGCCGACCACGCTTTTTAGCAGCGGGTTGGCGACCGTATCGAACGGCGCCGCATCGACGATCTGATAGCCACCGATCACCGTCGCAACCAGCACGCCGGCGATCAGGAATAACGCCACAGCAGCAAGCGACGCGATGCGCAAAGCCAACGACGCACGCCGCGCAATCACATCATCCGTTTTCATCTTCACGAATGCAGCGCCGTGCGCGGCCAGCATCGACACGCTGACAAGCCCGCACAACACGGCAAATGGATTCAGTAGCGCGAAGAAACTGCCGTGATAGGCGACGCGGAGGTCGGTGTCGAACGCGAACGGCACGCCTTGCAGCAGATTGCCAAAGGCGACGCCGATCACCAGCGCCGGCACGAAGCCGCCGATAAACAGCGCCCAGTCCCACGCGCTACGCCAGCGTGGGTCCTCGCGTTTGCTGCGGTAGTCGAAGCCGACGGGCCGGAAGAACAGCGAAAACAGCACCAGCAGCATCGCAAAGTAAAAGCCCGAGAACGACGCCGCGTAGACGAGCGGCCAGGCCGCGAACATCGCGCCGCCCGCGGTGATGAACCAGACCTGGTTGCCTTCCCACGTCGCGCCGACGGTGTTCACGACGATGCGTCGCTCCGCATCGGTCTTTGCGATGAAAGGCAGCAGGATGGCCGTGCCCATATCGAAGCCGTCGGTAACCGCGAAGCCGATCAGCAGGACACCGATCAGGACCCACCAGATCACTTTGAGGGTTGCGTAATCCATGATGATTTTTCCCTTTTACACAGCTTGGAAAACTTGGGCAGCTTGGACAGCGTGCTTAACGTGTTGGCGAATCACGCGGTCCTGGTAGTCAACGGCTTGGACGGCTGATCTGGCGGTGTTTCATGGTGATACCGGCCCGTATGCAATGACGACGGACCGAGCCGCGCGTACTTGAACATCAGCGTGATCTCGATCACAAACAGCGCCGTGTAGAACACCACGAAGCCACCGATGCTCAGATATAGGTCGCTGGCCGTCAGGCTCGAAGCCGACAGCGCAGTGGGCAGGATGCCGGCAATGGTCCACGGCTGACGCCCCAGCTCCGCGACGATCCAGCCGAACTCAGCTGCAAGCCACGGCAACGGAATCGCCCACACCGCCCAGCGCAGGAACCAACGGCGCTTGTCCAGCAGCAGCGAGCGCTGCGCGCAGAACCAGAACGCGAGCAGGAAGGTCACGAGGAACAGGATGCCGAGGCCCACCATCATGCGGAACGAGAAGAACACCGGCAACACCGGCGGAATGGTCTTCTTCGCCGCCTGGGCGATCTGGTCCGGCGTAGCGTCGGTGACGTTGGCGGTGAACTGCTTGAGCATCAGCGCGTACCCGAGATTGTCCTTGTGCAGCGCGAAGGCAACCTTGGCGTCGTCGGTAGCATTGCCTTGCTTGAGCTGCTGCAGCGCACCGTAGGCAATCATGCCGTCCTTGATGCGTAGTTCGTTGTGCGCGATCAGGTCCTTCAGACCCAGCACCGGTTCATCGATCGAACGCGTCGCGATGATCCCGAGCGCGTAGGGAATCCGGATCGCGTAGTCCGTCCTCTCTTCCTTCTGGTTCGGGATGCCAAAGATCGTGAACGGTGCCGGCGCCGGCGCGGTTTCCCATTCCGATTCAATGGCGGCGAGTTTGACCTGCTGGACTTCGCCGGTGCGGTAGCCCGATTCATCGCCGAGCACGATCACGCAGACCGTCGATGCGAGCCCGAAACCGGCCGCAATCGCGAACGAGCGCAGCGCGAATTCGGTGTCGCGGCGCTTGAGCAGATACCAGGACGAGATGCCGAGCACGAACATCGACGCCGTCACGTAGCCGGCGGAAACCGTGTGCACGAACTTCACCTGTGCAACGGGATTGAACAGCACGGCGTAGATGCTCGACAGTTCCATCCGCATGGTTTCGTAGTTGAACTCGGCGCCGACCGGATTGTTCATCCAGCCGTTGGCGACCAGGATCCACAGCGCGGACAGGTTCGAGCCCAGTGCAACGAGGAACGTGACGATCAGATGCTGCACCCGCGACAACCGCGGCCAGCCGAAGAAGAACAGGCCGACAAAGGTCGATTCGAGGAAGAACGCCATCAACCCTTCGACGGCGAGCGGCACGCCGAAGATGTCACCGACGTAATGGGAGTAGTACGACCAGTTGGTGCCGAACTGGAACTCCAGCGTGAGGCCGGTGGTGACGCCCATCGCGAAGTTGATGCCGAACAGCTTGCCCCAGAACTGCGTCATGTCCTTGTAGATCTGCTTGCCGGTCATCACGTAGACGGATTCCATGATGACGAGCAGCCAGGACAGGCCGAGCGTAAGGGGTACGAATAAAAAGTGATAAAGCGCCGTCACCGCAAACTGGAGACGCGAGAGGTCGACGACTTCGCTACCGGGCATGTTGATCACCTTGAGACGGATGCGGGGCGGGCGCGGAGAGCAACGCCTGCGCGACGAGGGCGGGCGGCATGGACATGTTCTCCGCCAGGGGATGATTGAAAAACGCGTACTTGAGCACCATCAGGAGTGCAAATTTGATGGCAAGCACGATGGCGATATCTCGCCCGAAGGTTGGTCCGCGCGCCCAGGCGGCGATTCGCGCGCGCAGGCCGGGGCGAGGCGGATTCCTGTCGTGTAGCGTTATGGTCATGATCGGTCGATGGTCGACTTCACACCGGTTTACCCGGCCGGATCCAGGCGGCGCAGACGGCTTGGAGAGTGCATAACGATATTAAGATAGGGGCTGGCAGCGAAGGGGGTCGCGACTGTGGCATTGGGTCGCGTAGGCATGCCGTCCACGTCACTAATACAAGCAACGTTGCGTTACGTCAAGGAAGCGGGTCGCGATTTATAAAGGTATAAATGCAAAAGCCCTGCCGTCTTGCGAGGGCAGGGCTGATGTCTGACAGAGCGCTGACGGGTTCCGGACCGCGCCGGAAAGCCGCGGTTTTGCGTTAAGCGTACTCGTTCAATGCGCTGCGCATTTTCTTCATGGCGCTCGCTTCGATCTGGCGAATGCGCTCGGCCGACACGCCGAATTCGTCCGCCAGGTCGTGCAGCGTCGAACCACCCGAACCGTCATCCTGCACCTGCAGCCAGCGGGCTTCGATAATCCGGCGGCTGCGTGCGTCTAGCGATTCGAGAGCGCTGGCGATGCCGTCGCTTTGCAGCTTGTCGCGCTGGCGCGCTGCCAGCACGGCGGTCGGTTCGCTGTGCGAATCGGCCAGATAGGCGATCGGCGCATATGATTCTTCACCGTCCTCGACCTGGCCTTCCAGGGCGATATCGCCGCCGGACAGGCGCGTTTCCATCTCGGCCACTTCCTCGCGCTTGACGTTCAGTTCCTTGGCGAGACCTTCGATCTCGTCTGGCGTGAACGCGCCTAAGCCCTGCTTGTGGCTGCGCAGGTTGAAGAACAGCTTGCGCTGCGCCTTGGTAGTGGCGACCTTCACCATGCGCCAGTTGCGCAAGATGTATTCGTGGATCTCGGCCTTGATCCAGTGCATGGCATACGACACCAGACGCACGTTCTGCTCCGGATCGAAGCGCTTCACGGCCTTCATCAGACCAATATTGCCTTCCTGGATCAGGTCGGCATGCGGCAGGCCATAGCCCAGATAGTTGCGCGCGATCGATACCACCAGTCGCAAATGCGACAGGACCATGCGGCGCGCAGACTCGAGGTTGCCCTGCTCGCGAAATTCGGTGGCGAACTGTCGTTCCTCCGCCGGCGTCAGCATCGGAATCCGGTTCACGGCCTGGATGTAGGCGTCGATATTGCCCAGTTGGCCGGGCAGCAGCGAAGAATGCGAGAGCGCCAGTGCACCTGCCGAAGCGGCCTTAGCCGACGACGGGCTCAGAGTACTCGGAAGGGTCATTGCGTTGCTCACGTAGAAAACTCCTTTGGAATCAGCCAAAAGCTCAGTCGAACTTCGACTCCAGCGTGGATGTTAGCACTCTCAATATCCGAGTGCTAATACTTAGAGTGTGTGGGGGTATCATGGTTCCCGCTAGGCTATCGAAATTTAACTTCCAATAGCATCATACGCTTTCTACGCTCTGGCGGGGATGAGCGTAGGATTTGCTCTGGACGGGCGTACGTCGGTGGAGAGTCACCAGTTTTCGGCACTTTGGAGTATTGGTCTGCTGAATTCCGGCATTCTTCTTATGATTTCTTGCGCTCGTGGCCCCTCTATATGGGGTCCGGGATCGGCTTTTTCAAGGGCAATCCATGCGTAGTGGGTACCGCGATTGAGGTTGGATCGCGGCCGCGTCGCAATGTTCCAGCGTCCCCTCGACAACTGACAAGAGGGTGAGGTTCGTATGTCGGCATCAGCATCTGGCGGTCTACCGGTTCGGCGCCCTTCGCGAACGGCGGTATCAAAGAGCCCAAACCTGGTATAAATTTCAGCCAGCTATATTTGCAATGTAACTTCTAAGACTGCGGCCGCTGTTGGCCCGTCGAGGCAAAGGGGCTGAGCAATGTCCGCAAAGTTGATCGAGGCGATTCGTGGGCTCGAGCGCGACCGCTTTCGAGCGATGGTCGATGGCAACGGACCGTTGCTCGACTCGCTGCTCTCCGAGACCGTCAGCTATGTCCACACGAATGGCAAACGGGAAACGAAGCGGCAGTTCGTCGACGGAATCACAGCGGGGCGCCGTCGTTATCGCCAGATCGAGATCCAGTCGCAGGAGGTGCTGCCGGTCGGGCGCGAGACCTGTGTGATCGTCACCGGGCGCGCGCTCATCGAGATGGAGGCGAACAACGGCGCGTTGCTGTTCCCGATTGCCTACACCGCGCTGCATGCACAGGAAGACGGTGAGTGGCGGCTGGTCGCATGGCAGGCGACGCGTTGCGCGATCGAGTGAGGCCGGTGGGCTTCTCTCGCCGGGGCGCTGGGTGAGCGACCCGTGCTCGTAGGCGCGGCAGATTGTGCTGCGCTCTCTTCAGATTGTTGCCTGCCTTTGCGTCTGTGCTGACCAGCCGATTGTCGTCAGGCCGCCACTCTGCGGTCAGGCTCTTGCCACACCGCCGGATTTGCCACTCCTGCCACACTGGTCCCGGCTGCCTCGCTGGTTCCGATTGTCCGGTTCACTGCGCTGACAACAGCATCCACGACTGCCGCCGCGGCTTCCGAGCTAACTCCAACGCCGAAGCGAACCGCCTGCTCCCCGACCCTGCAGCCCACGAACACTACCGTGCGGCCATCTGTGGCCCGTGCGCTTTCCACTGAGGTGACTTCGATCATTTGCCCCGCGGCCGTGGCGAGGGCGGCGGCGACGCGCCGGGCGTGTTGCTCGTGCGGTTCATGCTGCGCCTCTTGCGCCTCGGACTGCTCACGCGGCCGCTTCGCCGCCGCCACATTGAGGTCGCGATCGTCCCACCGCACCGTCGACGCATTGACGCGCTGCGCCGGTCCATCGGTCTCGAAGTACTCGCGGGCGAACAACGCGCAAATCGCCTCGCCGCTCATCTCGGCGCCGCTGCTATCCGCGGTGGCCTGCACTGTGTGGCTGAACTCGATCTGCACCCGGCGCGGCGGCGTGAAGCCCATGCCCCGTTCGAGCAGATACGTCGAGCCGCCTTTGCCGGACTGGCTATTTACACGGATCACGGCGTCGTAGTTGCGGCCCACGTCTGCCGGGTCGACCGGCAGATAGGGCACTTCCCACACCGCGTCCGGCGTCTGCTGGGCGAAGCCCTTGCGGATCGCGTCCTGATGCGAGCCCGAGAATGCCGTATAAACGAGATCGCCCGCATACGGATGACGCGGATGCACTGGTAACTGGTTGCAGCGCTCCACGACGCGGCGTACCGCGTCGATATCCGAGAAGTCGAGGCCAGGGTCGATGCCCTGGGTGTAAAGATTCATCGCCAGCGTGACGAGGTCGACGTTGCCGGTGCGCTCGCCATTTCCGAAAAGACACCCTTCGATGCGATCCGCGCCCGCCAGCACGGCGAGTTCAGCGGCGGCCACCGCAGTGCCGCGATCGTTATGCGGATGCACCGACAGCACGATGCTGTCCCTATAGCCGAGATTGCGGTCCATCCATTCGATCTGATCGGCGTATACGTTCGGCATGGCTGCTTCGACGGTCGCGGGCAGGTTGACGATCATCTTGTGATCGCGCGTGGGCCGCCACGTCTGGGCGACTGCGTCGCACACCTCGCGGGCGAACGGCAGCTCGGTCATGCTGAAGGTTTCAGGCGAGTACTGGTAGGTCCACTGCGTCTGCGGCCGTGCCTGGGCGTACTGCTTGATCAGCCGCGTGCCTTCGACCGCGAGCGCCTTCACTTCGTCTTTTGACTGGTTGAAGACGATCTTGCGGAACGCCGGTGCGATCGCGTTGTACAGGTGGACGATCGCGCGCGGCACGCCATCGAGCGCCTCGAAGGTGCGCGCGATCAGTTCTTCGCGCGACTGGACGAGCACCTGGATCGTCACATCGTCGGGAATGCGCTTTTCGTCGATCAGCTTGCGCACGAAATCGAAGTCGGTCTGCGAGGCCGACGGAAAGCCGACTTCGATTTCCTTGAAGCCGATCCTGACCAGCATCTCGAAGAACTCAAGCTTCTGCGCGATGCTCATGGGCTCGATCAGCGACTGGTTGCCGTCGCGCAGGTCGGTGGCCATCCAGATGGGGGCTTGCTGGATCGTGCGGCCGGGCCATTTTCGGCCAGTCAAACGGACGGCGGGGAACGGTCGGTATTTTTCAGCGGGGTTGCGCAACATGATGAGCCTCGTTCGTTCTGTCGTATGCGAAGGGGCGTGGCCTCGGGCGGCTGGCGGGCTGCCACGGATGTGACCTTCGCGATTCGTCCGAACGGTAAACGGACGAACACAAACGACTGACAGGTTGTAAAAGGAACTACGGTTTGGGGTGCAACGGAAACTGCGGGACTACTTTGAGGACCGGGCTTGAACCGCTGGGGCGGCCAACGCGCGGCGCTACGCCTGGCTTACGCTAGACGTAGCGATAGGGGCCGCGCTAGGCGGCCAGAGGTAATTCGGAGGGTGTTCGGAAGGTGACGCATGGGTCCAATGTATGCGAGCGGGCCGCAGCGTGTCAACCGCGGATGCTCACAATGCGTCGTTGCGCGGTCGCCCGCGCGGCGCTGCGGGGTCGCGCGAAGCCCGTCACGCCGAGGTTCTGGCGATCTCCGCGATCACACTGATCTGCCGTTCGATCGCGCTCGGCACCGGCGCTTCGCCGCGCAGCACGGCATCGATCCACGCGGCGGTGGTGACGGCGTCGCGAGCCTCGGGCAATTCGACCTCGGGCGCATCAGCAGAGGACCGCTCGGCGGCCACGCGCGTTTCGCAGATGCCGTCATGCAGCCAGTCGATCTGCACCTGCCGACGCGTATCGGCGACGGCTTCGCCCTCTGTGCCGCGCGCGAGCAGTGCACCGCCTGCGGCTGCATCCGGATGGGTGACGAACAACTGGGTCAGGGCGTCACGATAGGGCGGATGCGTGTAGTTCACGAGCCGCAGCCCGGGCGGCGCGAACGGCTGCAGGATCTTGACGAGCGTATGGGTGGAATTGCGCACGCCCATCCGGCGGCGCAGCACCAGCAGGCGCGCGAGCTTCGGCGCGAGCGCGGTGATCGGCGCAAAGGCGAGGCGTCGCGAGGCGAGGCTGTCTTCGATCTGCGCATGGTCCTGCGCGTGCGCGATCTGCAGATGGGTGAAGATCTCGGCGCTGGTCACGCGGCCCGGGTCTTCGGTGACGCCGTGCACGAGCACCGGCACGCCTTCGCGGGCCAATAGCAGAGCGAGCAGCGGCACGAGATTCGGCTGTTTGCGTGCGCCGTTGTAGCTCGGGATGGAAACCGGTCGGTAAGCTGCGTGCGCAATCTGGATCGGCTCGAAGGAGGCGTGGGCGGCCGCCAGCATCGCGGCGAGCTCGTCGGCGGTTTCGCCCTTGACCCGATACGCAAGCAGCACCGCGCCGAGTTCGAGATCGGAGACGCGTCCATCGAGCATCGCGCTGTAGAGCGCGTGCGTGTCTTCGGGCGTTAGCGCGCGTGCGCCGTTCGGGCCGCGGCCAATCTCCTTGATAAAGCGGGCGCAGGGAAAGTCGGTATCGGCGGTATCGGTCATCGGGCTTAGTGGGGCTGGGTGGCCAGGCTCGGCATTGACGGCGTCGGCCACGGTATTCAAAGGGTATTCGTGCTGCCTGCGGCGGGATCAGTTGCGCTTTCCGCAGATATACCCGCAGCGGTATCCGTAGTGAGTATCGCATCTATGGCGTTTGCGCAAGTTGACACGAGGCTGCAAGCGTCAGGGGCTTTCCGTCCCGTGGCACATCATGCTTGGCACCGCCGCTAGGCCTCCGGACTGCCGGGTTCGCGCGCAGCCCGTTCACCCTCGCGTTAAACTAAATGCTTTATTGCCGCGCTCGCGGCGCTTACTAAAGATTGGAGAACGGGATGAGTTACGTGTTTGCTCCCGCACCGGTAGTCGCGGTGCCGGTCGTCGGGTCCAGCGATCAATTCGCGGTGCGTCGCATTTACTGCGTGGGCCGTAATTACGAGGCGCACGCGCGCGAGATGGGGCACGACCCTGATCGCGAACCGCCGTTTTTCTTTAGCAAGCCGGCGGATGCCGTGGTCTACGTCGCACCGGGCGAGACCGGTGAATTTCCCTACCCCACGCAATCGAAGAACGTCCACTTCGAAATGGAACTGGTCGCGGCGATCGGCAAGCCGGGTAAGGACATTCCGGTCGGACAGGCGCTGGAGCATGTCTATGGCTACGCGCTCGGACTCGACATGACGCGGCGCGACCTGCAGGCCGAAGCGAAGAAGCTGGGCCGTCCGTGGGACACCGCGAAGGGCTTTGATCACTCGGCGCCGCTTGGCCCGATCCATCCGGTGTCGAAGATTGGGCAGGTCGACAAGGGCGCGATCTGGCTCACCGTGAACGGTGAAGAAAAGCAGCGCTCGGATGTGTCGCAGCTGATCTGGTCGGTGGCGGAGACGATTGCGTATCTGTCGACGCTGTTCGAACTGCAGCCCGGTGATCTGATTTTCACGGGCACGCCCGAAGGTGTCGGCGCGGTCGTGAAGGGCGACACGATGAAGGGCGGCGTGGACGGGCTCGGCGACTTCAGCGTACGCGTCATCTGAAGCTGCTGCAGGGAGGGGACAAACAATATGAAGCTTTACAGCTATTTTCGTAGCTCGGCGGCGTATCGCGTGCGGATTGCCTTGAATCTGAAGGGGCTGCCGTATGACTATGCGCCGGTGCATCTGCTGCGCGATGGCGGCGAGCAGCTCAAGCCTGCTTACCGTCGTCTGAATCCGGACGCGATCCTGCCCACCCTCGTGGACGGCGACAACGTTTTGACGCAGTCGCTTGCGATCATCGAATATCTCGAGGAAACGCATCCGGAGCCGCCGTTGCTGCCGAAGTCGCCGGTTGATCGCGCCTATGTGCGCTCGGTGGCGCTGCAGGTGGCCTGCGAGATCCATCCGGTGAACAATCTGCGCGTGCTGAAGTATCTGAAGCACACGGTAGGCGCCGACGACGCGACCAGGGACGAGTGGTACCGCCACTGGGTCGAGGCAGGTTTCACGACGCTCGAAGAGCATCTGGCGGGCGATTCGCGCACCGGCAAGTTCTGCTTTGGCGATACGCCGACGATGGCCGATGCGTGTCTCGTGCCGCAGGTGTTCAATGCGCAGCGCTTCAAGACCGACATGGCGCGGTTTCCGACGATCCAGCGCATTCACGATCAGGCGTTGCAGCTTGACGCGTTCGCGCGCGCGGCGCCCGGCGTGCAGCCGGATGCGGAGTGAGGTGGGTTTGACTCAATGAGCCGCTGAGCCAATGTGGCCAGGTGCGGCTGAAAGCAAAGAGGGCGCTCTGTGAACTGAACCCCAAAAGTTGGACATTCGTCCGCGCTTTTGGGGGCCGCTCGCTGTGAGGCGCCCTCTTTGTCGCTGCCGCAATCTTGCGGCTCGCTTCGGCGAACTGCCCGGCCGCGCTGTTTTAGCTGCCGAGCAACGCGTCCGAAAACTCCTCGGCGCTGAACGGCTGCAAGTCCTCGACCTTCTCGCCCACGCCGATGAAATACACCGGGATCGGCCGTTGCCGCGCAATGGCCGCGAGAATGCCGCCTTTGGCCGTGCCGTCGAGCTTGGTGACGATCAGACCGGTGAGTCCGAGCGCATCGTCGAACGCTTTTACCTGCGTGAGCGCGTTCTGACCGGTGTTGGCGTCGATCACGAGCAGCACTTCGTGCGGGGCGCTGTCCATCGCCTTGCCGATCACGCGCTTGACCTTGCGCAGCTCTTCCATCAGATGCAACTGGGTCGGCAGACGTCCGGCCGTGTCGGCCATGAGCACGTCGATCTTGCGCGCGCGGGCTGCGCCGACCGCATCGAAGATGACCGCGGCCGGATCGCCGCTTTCCTGCGAGACGACCGTCACATTGTTGCGTTCGCCCCAGATCGCAAGCTGTTCGCGCGCGGCGGCGCGAAAGGTGTCGCCAGCGGCGAGCAGCACCGATTGGTCGAAGCTCTGCAGATGCTTCGCGAGCTTGCCGATGCTGGTGGTTTTGCCGGCGCCGTTCACTCCCGCGATCATCATCACGAGCGGCTGGGCGCGGCCGAGCATCAGGGATTTTTCGAGCGGTTTGAGCAGGTCGATCAACAGCGTGCGCAGCGCGGCCTTGACCTGTTGCGGGTCGGTCAGGCGATCGGTACGGACTTTTTCACGCAGCGATTCGAGCAGGAATTCGGTGGCCTCGACGCCTGCGTCGGACATGAGCAGGGCGGTTTCGAGCTCCTCGTAAAGGTCATCGTCGATCTTGGCGTTGATGAAGATGCCCGTCAGGTTCGAACTGGTTTTCGAGAGACCGGTTTTCAGGCGCGTGAGCCAAGACCTCTTGGCCGCGGCTTCGGGCAACGGCGGCGGCACGATCTCTACGGTTTCGAGCCCGGTTTCCTCTTCAGGCGCCGCTTGCAGAGGCGCAAGCGGCTCGACGTCGCTCACGGATGCAGGTTGCGCGCCAATGCTGCTGACCGGCCGCGGGGCGGTTGGTGCAGCAGGCACGGCCGGCCGTGCGGCGACGGCTTCGGCTTGCGGCGTGACGACTTCCGGCGCCGTCTGCGATTCCTCGGGCGTCGCGTCGGGGTCTTTCGAACCCTTGAATCGTTTGAAAAAGCTGAACATGTTCTGGCGTGGTGAGAGCGAGCGCCGGTGCGCGCAACCGGTTGGGCCCGGTGGCAGCGGCAGGCAGCGTGGCAATGCGGGATGCAAGGCGCTGGAAGGCGCTTATTTTATCAGGCATGTCCGATCTGGCCGCATTAGCCGTCCGGCCAAGGTGAGATGCTTTTCACCCTGTGGTAACGTTGCCTCTCCAACCCCAGCGCAAACGCGCCTGTGGGCAATCGCCTAACCGTTTAACCGTTCGAATCTGCATGCCCCGTCCTCCTGCCTCCCGCGCGTCCAGCGCTCCGTCTAATCGCGGCAAGCCGCACGCCATCCGCATCATTGGCGGCGACTGGAAGCGCACACCGCTGCCCGTCCTCGACCTCGACGGCCTGCGGCCCACGCCCGACCGCGTGCGCGAAACGCTCTTTAACTGGCTCGGCCAGCGCCTCGACGGCCAGCGGTGCCTCGATCTGTTCGCCGGCAGCGGGGCGCTGGGCTTCGAGGCGGCTTCGCGCGGCGCGGCGCGGGTCTTGATGGTCGAGCGCCACGGTAAGGCGGCCGGGCAATTGCGCGCCAATCAGGCTCGCCTCGCGCCCAACACGATAGAAGTTGCCGAAGCGGATGCATTGCGCCTTGCGGCGAGCCTCGCACCCGGTTCGTTCGACGTGGTGTTCCTCGATCCGCCGTTCGGCTCCGACCTGCTGGGCCGCGCGCTGGAACTGGCGACGCCGCTTGTCAGCGCCGAAGGATTCCTCTATGTGGAAGCCGGCGATGCGCTCGACGTCGCACAGACGCCCGCGCTGGCGGGGTGGACCATCGTTCGGCAGGGGAAGGCCGGGGCGGTCCACTATCATTTGCTGCAGCGCGAAAATGAGGAATAATGCGCGTTCCAAAACAAGCGCCGGACGGCTAGCCGTTACGCGCGCGACCGGCGGCAAACGCGTCCTGCGGGCGTGCTTGACGTGCCCATTTGTCTGAAGAGAGGAGAAGTCGCATGGTAGTCGCCGTGTACCCGGGTACGTTCGACCCGCTGACGCGCGGTCACGAAGACCTCGTTCGGCGCGCGTCGAGCATTTTCGACACGCTGGTGGTAGGCGTCGCCGACAGCCGCAACAAGAAGCCGTTCTTCACCCTCGAAGAGCGCCTCGATATCGCTCACGAAGTCCTCGGTCATTACCCGAATGTGCAGGTAATGAGCTTCAAGGGCCTATTGAAGGATTTCGTCCGCACCAACAACGCCCGGGTGATCGTGCGCGGCCTGCGCGCCGTGTCGGACTTCGAATACGAGTTCCAGATGGCCGGCATGAACCGCTATCTGTTGCCCGACGTCGAAACCATGTTCATGACGCCGTCGGACCAGTATCAGTTCATCTCCGGCACCATCGTGCGCGAGATCGCGCAACTCGGCGGTGACGTCAGCAAGTTTGTGTTCCCGTCCGTGGAAAAATGGCTGAAGGACAAAGTGGCTTTGCTGGATCAGGACGACGGCCAGGCAGGCCAGTCTTAACCGGCGTAAACTAGGGGTTTGACGGAATGACAGCCGGCCTCGCGCCGGCCTGAAGTGAGAAAAGCATGGCCCTGATGATTACCGACGAGTGCATCAATTGCGACGTCTGCGAGCCCGAGTGCCCGAACGACGCAATTTCGATGGGTTCGGAAATCTATGTGATCGATCCGAAGAAGTGCACCGAGTGCGTCGGTCACTTCGACGAGCCGCAGTGTATCCAGGTGTGCCCGGTGGAGTGCATTCCGCGCGACCCGGAGCACCTGGAGACGCCCGAAGGTCTGATGGCGAAGTATCACGCGCTGCAAGCCGCCAAGGCCTGAGCAGCCTGCTTTGGCGGCGTGTGCGCTGCCTCGCCCTTCGCGTTCCTGCGCGCTCAGCCCACGTCCGAGCGAAACACATCCTCCAGCGCTTCCAGCAACGCATCGCATTCCGCGTCAGTGCCGATCGAGATACGCAAATGCTGATCGATGCGCGGGGCCTTGAAATGGCGCACAAAAATCTCCTTCTCCCTTAGCCGCAAGGCGAGCGTGGCCGCGTCGTAGTCTTCGTGGCGGGCGAACACAAAATTCGCCCCCGACGGCACGACGTTGAAGCCAAGCCCCGTCAGGCCCACGGACAGGCGCTCGCGGCTCACGATGACTTTCGCGCAACTGTCGCGAAACCACTCATCGTCCTGATAGGCAGCAATTGCTGCGACCTGCGCAAGCCGATCGAGCGGATAGGAGTTGAAGCTGTCCTTGACGCGCGTCAGCGCTTCGATCAGCGCCACATTGCCGAACGCAAAACCCACGCGCATGCCGGCCAGCGAGCGCGACTTCGAGACCGTCTGCGTCACCAGCAGATTCGGATAGCGGTCGATCAGCGAGATCGCCGACTGTGCGCCGAAGTCCACATATGCCTCGTCGATCACCACAACCGAGTCGGCATGCCGCGCCACCAGCCTTTCGATTTCGCTGAGCGGCAACGGGTGGCCGGTAGGCGCGTTCGGATTCGGCAACAGGACGCCGCCATTGGGCAAAGCGTAGTCGTCGACGCGGATGGCGAACGCGTCATCCACGGGAACGGTCCGGTAGTCGACCTCGAAGAGGCCGGCGTACGTCGGATAGAAGCTGTACGTGATGTCCGGGAACAGGATCGGCTTGCCGTGCTTGAGTAACGCCTGGAAGGTCAGCGCGAGAACTTCGTCCGAACCGTTGCCGGCGAACACCTGCTCGGCGCGGATGCCGTGGTGTGCTGCGACCGTCTCGCGCAGCTTGCGTGCGGTCGGGTCGGGATAGCGTCGCAACGATTCCGCGTTCTCACCGAGCTCATGGCGGATCGCTTCCAGCACGCGCGGCGACGGAGGATACGGGTTCTCGTTGGTGTTCAGCTTGACCGGATGGGCGAGCGCGGGCTGTTCGCCCGGCACGTACGGCGTCAGGTGGTGGACGATGTCACTCCAGTAACGGCTCAAGCGGGCCTCCATATTTCAGCTGCTGCGGTGCAGCTGCATCACCGCGCGGTCGAGCTCGCCCTTGACGACGAGCGGCATCTGCACGAGCGCGCGTTCGATTGACGCATCGATCACGTCCTGCTCTTCGCGGCGCGGCGGTTTCAGCACGTAGTTGGCGACGTCTGGCTTCGCACCGGCACGCGCGCTTTCCGGAATCAGATCGCGCGGATGGCCAATGCCGATACGCAGCCGCCAATATTGCTGCGAGGAGAGATGCGCGGAGATGTCCTTCAGACCGTTATGACCGCCGCTGCCGCCACCGAGCTTCAGCTTGACGGTGCCAGGCGGCAGGTCGAGCTCATCGTGCGCGACCAGAATCTCGTCGGGCAGGATCTTGAAGAAATGCGCGAGCGCGACGACCGATTGCCCCGAGCGGTTCATATACGTCTGCGGCTCGAGCAAGTGGATCTCTTCGCCATGCAGACGGGCCTTCGCATAGAAACCGTGAAAGCGCCGCTCATCGCGCAAGGTCGTACCGGCTTCGCGCGCCAGTTGATCGACCAGCCAGAAACCGGCGTTGTGACGCGTCGCGGTGTATTCGGCGCCCGGGTTGCCGAGCCCCACGATCAGCTTGATCATGATTGATTCATGATGAGTTAAGGGCCGGTGGCGTGCCACGCGACCTGAAAAAACGAAAAAAACCCGCCGGGGCGAACCGCGGCGGGTCACATCGTCCGTTCCATTGAAACGGATCGAGAGGATTGCTCGCTCTATGCAGCTTAAGCGGCCGGCGTTTCGCCTTCGCCAGCAGCAGGAGCAGCGGCGTCGCCTTCAGCGATAGCGCCAGCCGGGATCGTCGCGGATGCGATCACCGGGTTTTCAGCTTCAATGTGTGCAATCAGCGCGACGCCAGCCGGCAGGACGATGTCCTTGGCGTGCAGCGTTTGACCTGCTTCGATCGTTGCGAGGTCGACTTCGAGGAACTCAGGCAGTGCCGACGGCAGGCACTCGATTTCGATTTCGTTCAGAACGTGCGAGATCACCGCGCTCGACAGCTTGACTGCCGGGTTCGATTCCTGGTTCATGAAGTGCAGCGGCACCTTGGTGTGCAGCTTCTTCGTTG
>Ga0302232_10001319_pt1 | contig 17311 bp, 15 predicted proteins | sample II_Palsa_N2_3_FD_193575 | JGI IMG/M metagenome (GOLD analysis project Ga0302232, IMG submission 193575) | Peat permafrost microbial communities from Stordalen Mire near Abisko, Sweden - II_Palsa_N2_3 | ecosystem: Environmental > Terrestrial > Soil > Palsa > Peat permafrost | place: Sweden...
CGATTCGATGAATGTCGCGAGATCGTGATTGAACACGTCGGGTTGATCGAAGAACACGGCGTGAGCAGCATCAGCCACTACCAGAAACTTCCCCTGCGGAAGTGTTTTGAGCATGTTGCGCTGCTCATCGAGCAATGGGCTTCTGCCCGAAGCAATCACCAGCGTCGGCTTCGAAAATTGCTTCAGGGCGGTCCGGCGATCAACGGAGAACATGTCCTGGATCAGCATCGAGATGCCGATGTCAGAGGGCGTTTTCAGCGCCTCTTCCACCAGTTGCGCATAGACCGTTGACGGTGTCGGCGTACTGATGATCGCGTGCATCATCCCGTCCGAATAGCCACGAGGATCGCGGGAATAGGTCGCGATGCCTTTCAGGATGGTATTCAAAAATCCGGGGTTTTCCGATACGTCGTCAGGACCCGTGCTGACCGGGCTGTCAACGAGCACCAGCGCGTCTACGGCGTTGGTGCCATAACGACTGACGTAGGCGGCCACATCCTGCGCTCCCTGCGACCAGCCAACCATGACCACGTGCTTCAGATCCAGTCGGGCGATGACTTGCTGAATATCTGTGGCCCGGTTTTCGGGTGCATTCCCCTCAGTCACCACGCTGGACTCACCTTGCGAACGTGAATCTATCGCGATGACGCGATATCCAAGTGTGGTGAAGTAGGTGATCTGCTTATCCCAGATCGACGAACTGATTCGCCACCCAGGGATAAGCAGCAGTGTGTGAGGGGCATTCGCCTGCCCGGATTGTAGATAGTGAATGCTCACATGATCGGCGACGTCGACAAAGCCGTCCGCTGGCGCTGCCGTCGTCGAGTTGGACGACGTAGCGAAAAAGACGAGTGCAAACAACAAACACATCGTTTTCATCGGCCAGTCCCAGCTATGTGCTCTAGATGGAGCGAAGGCTAACCGGCAATGCTTAGATGGGAATTAAGTGGTGCGTGGCAAGCGCACGCGAGCCAGGAGCCCACTACGGTCCTGACGATTCATCAGCTCTACGCTAATGCCGCCCCGAAGCGCCGCGGACCGGGCAATGGACAGACCCAGGCCGCTGCCATGGGCTGTATTGCCAACAACGCGGTAGAAGCGGTCAAACACCCTGTCCAGCAACGCCGGTGAAATGCCGGGCCCGGTATCTGCAAACTCGACGGTGACTTCGCCGCTCACGCTTTGCAAAGAGACATCGACGCTTCCACCTGCCGGGGTGTAGCGCAGTGCGTTGTCGAGAATATTGTCAAAGATGCTGCGCAAATCGTTGACATCGGCACATACCCTGCTTTCATCGAAGACCTTGAATCCAAGATCAATCTGGCGTTGATCTGCAAGTGGAAGCAGTTCGCTTACGCACTCCTTGAGGATGTCGCGCAAGTCAACCTGCGTCGGTTCAGCGCGGGGGCCTGAAGCTTCCTGTCGTGCAAGCTTCAACAGTTGATCCACCAGCCGATGCAATCGCTGGATTCCGGCCTCCAACCGGTCGAGTTCCTCCAGTGCGGTACCACCCACCTTGCCGCGCAAACGCTCCGCTTGCAGGACCAGGGCAGCAAGCGGTGTGCGCAACTCATGCGCAGCATCTTGGACAAAGCGCTGCTGGGTGGCGAACGCTTCCTGCAAGCGCGCCAGGAGACCGTTCATGGACTCGATCAGTGGGATCAGCTCCGCGGGCGCCTTTTCGAGCGGTAATTCCACGAAGTTGCGCTCATCCTGGCGCGTGATCGTTTGCACGACATGGTCCAGCGGGCGTAGGGCACGATAAACGGCGAGCCATAGCAAAACCACGGATAGGGGGATCAGCAGCAACACTGGCTCTGCAGACTTCCATGCGGAATCCAGCATGACCCGATGTCGAAATTCGTTGCTTTGCAGAATCTGCACACTGACCGGCGACGACAAGAGGGTATACGTCCGCCAGTTCCCTCCAGCCACTACGGTGTGCGGCCCCGTAGTGCTCTGCAACCCAAGGGCAGGAACCGCCGATGAACTCGCAAGCAATTTTCCGTCTCTTGTCCAGAACTGAATAACCGGCGTGCCGGCGTGCTGAATGTGTTCTTCGTCAACTGAGCGCACCGGTGGCAGCGCAGTGGAAATCGCCAATTGCTGCAATTGACTGTTTGCCAGGGCATGAATTTGGCCATCCATGAAGGCGCCGATACTGGCCTCGTACTGACGGTAACTCACCAGCATCGCCACTATCGCCGACCCCACGTATAGAGGCAGCAGCCACGCCAACAGCTGGCGCTTCACCGAAGTCATGGTTGTTCCCTCGGCACCCGCCAGCCCAATCCGCGAACATTCAAGATGACGCCAGCGTCCAACCGCTTTCTTAGCCCATGGATCACCACTTCGATTGCATTGCTGCCGATGGGCTCGTTCCAACCGTATACGTGCTCCTCCAGTTGCTCGCGTGAAAGGATAGTGCCGGGTCGCTCGAGAAGTGCGTGTAACACGGCGAACTCACGTGCAGAGAGGGGTTGGCGAACATTTCGGTAGATAATCTCGCGGGTGGCGAGATCAAGCTGCAATGTTTCGGTTCCAATGATTGATTGAGCGTGACCGTCGCGACGTCTTATGACGGCGCGAAGACGTGCCATCAGCTCGCGAAATTCGAACGGTTTGACGATGTAGTCGTCCGCTCCGGCATCGAGCGCTTCGACTCGCTCGTCCACACCATCTCGCGCAGTCAATATCAAAATCGGCGTTCGATCGTTGCTTGCGCGTGCCGTGCGCAAAACGTCGATGCCGGAGCGACGCGGCAATCCGAGATCAAGGAGTAGGGCTGCGTACGTGTTGTCAGTCAGCGCCGCTTGGCCGGATATCCCGTCCTGTACCCAATCCACAGAGAAGCCGGACTCTTTGATGGCCTTGGCCAGATCAGTGCCTATCATCATGTCGTCTTCAATCAGAAGTATGCGCATGGTGGGTGTCGACATGATTTGCGGGAGTAGGCGAGTGACGATCGCTGGCCTCGAAACTCGGTCAAACGATCAAGAGCAGCGTGGACTTCGCTTGTCGCAGCTATGACAGAACGTGGAAGTTAGCACTCTGGGTATCGCCGTAATTATCCATCCAAAGCTGAAGGTGCAAATCTCGCTCAGCTTCCACCGTCCAGCAAGTGCATAATTTCACGTGGTCGCTGAAACCGTTATACCCTTGGCTACAATCACCGCCAGACGTGAATTCACGCTGCCGAGGGCGGCACAGGATCACGTATAGAGGCCAGATGCCTGATTTCACTGTCCGCAGCTTGCTTGAAACGCCGTCCGTTACGGTCCGGGACGTTTATTGCAGTGGAACGTGTCGGCACAAGAGTGGCGAGGAGTGCGCCAGCAAGACTCACCTCGTGTTTCCCTACCGAGGTACTTATCTGCGCCATGTGGGTGAAGCCCAGGCGGTTGCCGAATCGAACCAGGTGCTTTTGTTCAACGCCGGGCAGGGCTACCAGGTCAGCCATCCTGTAGGGGGAGGGGATGCGAGCCTGGTCCTGGTTCTGGATGAGGAGTTGCTTCGTGAGTTGGCGCCCAGAACGCTGACCTGGGACAAGAATGCTTTCACCTTTCGACAGCAGCAGTTGGGAATCGACCCGCGAGCCCAAGCCCTGGTCGCGCTATTGCGCCACAGTTTGCGTGAAAACGTAGCCGAGCGTCTTGAGGCGGAGAGTCTTTCACTGACGCTCGCGCAACGCAGCCTTGGCTCGAACACTACGCATAAGGCGGGCGCAAATGCGGGACGGCAGCGCCTGGCCGACCGTACCAAACTGATCCTGGCCAGTGACCTCTCCAGACGATGGGCTCTGGCAGACATAGCGGCCAAGGTTGGCGTCTCCCCCGTCTACCTGACCCAGGTATTTCAGCAGGTGGAAGGCGTGCCCCTTTACCGCTATCAGTTACGCCTTCGCTTGGCCCGCTCGCTGGACTTGTTGGGCCAGTACGAAGATTTGAGCGAGCTGAGCCTTGAGCTCGGGTTTAGCAGCCACAGTCATTTCAGTGCGTCATTCCTGAAGACTTACGGCCAGACCCCGACTGAATTTCGGCAGGCGGCGCTCCGCCGATAAGCTCATGCCGTCAAGTTGCTAAAGATTCTGACAGCGCCCAGTGCGGGCCCCTGACTAAATAGCCCTACCCGGATGTCGGGTGATTGAGGGCAAGGCCATGAGCGAAAATACTTGTGCAGCATGTGACTGCGAACTGGACGGCAGTTCGGTATCCGTCACTTTGGGTGGGAGGACAGTCGAAGTCTGTTGCGAGGAGTGCGCGGCAAAGCTGAGGGAATCTTTCAGCGCCGCTGCCTCGTCGGGATCCAGTTGATCATCGGCGGAAACATGTCTGTGCCGGCCAGAGGCTCACCGAGACTTCGTCCGGACTAATCAGCTATGTGGAATGGAACAAGGCGCCGGAGCCGACGCACTCTTCGTGCACGGCATGGTTCTGAACGGCAATCTGAAGCAATACCCATCGAGGACGATGCATGAGCATTGCCAGCACATCACCTGTTGCACAAGACAGAACCATTGCCGTGTATGGGGCCTACGGTCACACCGGCCGTTTCATCGTGGATGAATTACTCAAACGCGGTTGGACTCCGATCCTGAGCGGGCGAGATCCGGTTCAATTGCGCGCGTTTGCTGCCACGTATCCGTGGCTGGACATGCGACCTGCCTCCATCGACGATCCGGTCTCACTCGATCGCGCATTTGCCGGTGCCATTGCCGTCATCAACTGCGCAGGCCCATTCCTGGACACAGCAGCGCCAGTCATCGAAGCTGGGCTACGCGCCAAAATCCACTATCTGGATCTGGCTGCCGAACAGGCTGCGGTGCTTGCCACTTTTGAAAACTACTCCGATGACGCTGGTGAGGCCGGGGTCGTGCTATTGCCCGCGATGGCGTTCTACGGCGGGTTCGCCGATTTGCTGGCGACCGTTGCCATGGGCGACTGGACGAACGCCGATGAGGTTCAGATCGCCGTCGCCCTGGACAGCTGGCTGCCGACCAAGGGCACGCGTTTAACCGGGGAGCGCAACACCGTGCCGCGAGTCGTTGTGTCCAAGGGCGTGCTGGCGCCATTGGCCAATCCGCCGCCAACACGCAGTTGGGATTTTTCAGAACCGTTCGGGACTCAGGAGGTGGTGGCCGTGCCTCTGTCTGAAATCATTACCCTTTCGCGTCATCTACAGGTTCCTGAAATACACGCCTACATGAACCTGCATCCGTTAAAGGACCTCCGCGATCCGACAACGCCGGCACCCATCGCCGCCGATAGCAGCGGACGCTCCGCGCAGACGTTTCTACTGGATGTGATGGTGCGCAAAGGCGACCAGTGGCGGCGTGCGGTTGCCAGTGGGCGAGATATCTATGCAGTCAGTGCGCCGTTGATCGTGGAAGCCGCGGTGCGGGTCGCTGAGCACCCAGCGAAGCCCCATGGTGCGTTTGCCCCCGGACAGATTTTCGACGCCCGCGATTTTCTCCAATCACTGAGTCCCGAGCATTTCACCGTCGAGATCACATCCCATGACGCGTCTGAAGCAGGGCACTGAAGCAGTGGCGCCAAGAAGTCGGCTTATTTGCGCCGTGCCGGCTTCGCATCGATAGGTGCCAATATCCAATGCAGGGCGATGAGTTTGCCGGTCTCTGCCGGTCGCGTGTCGAGGAGCAGATCGGCCAAACGCCGGAGCAATTGATTGACTTCTGCGAGCTCCGCCGGGTCGACCCAGCCCCTGAGCCGGGCCACCCACAATTCGCGCGACGGTCCTTCGACTACGGTGCCGACTTGGCTCAGTGCTCGAGAAAAATCGCGTTGTGCAAGGCGGGACATGCTCGACCCAACACGAGCAACAGCTTTCGCGTTGGCGGTCGCACCCGGCTTGTAGCGCAAGCGCAAGGTCTCCCCTTTGGGGACCGTCAAGTGATAGCGCCGTGCGCCAGCTTCGGCGCGTTCTTCGACCAGGCCTCCACGCACCAGCGCACGTAGATGGTAGTAGAGCCCGTCCGCGGGTCGACCGAGTTGCACAGCCAGTTCAGCGGCTGTCGCCGCACCGCCTAATGCCTGAATGGTTGTGATGAGTTCGAGACGAATCGGCGTGGCCAGCACGGCGATCTTTTTCGCATCCTCGATGACGCCGCTCGCGGATTTCTTCGCCATCAGCTGGATTGCCCTGATTGAAATTATGTGCAATTGTTCAATTAAGCAGATTTTCGTGCAAGTACCCACACCCTGGTAACGGAGATGCACATGATCTGCAGACTATCCATCTCAGCGCTGCTGAGCATCTTCATGCTGATGCCCACAACGAAAGCACATGCCGAAGATGCAAACACGGTATTTGCGCGTTTCAAGGTCGCCAGCGGAGGCGCACAGTGGGACAGCGTGCATTCACTGGATAGCACAAGTGGGACGAAGGGGGGTGGCCTCAGCGGAGAGCTCCACCAGCTTCAGGATCTGTTGACCGGCCGCTCCAGCGAAAGCTATCAGATGGGTCCCCTTGACGGTGCCGATGGTTACGACGGCACACATGTCTGGGAGCGTGATTCCGGTGGCGAAGTGGCTGTGCGAGATACCCCCAAAGCGATACGAAATGCGCGCAGTCAGGCTTGGCTGGCTGCGTGTGCTTACTGGTATCCGCAGCGCATGCCCGCCACTTACGGAAAAGTCGAAACGCGCGAGCTGGACGGCAAGCGATTCAATGTCATACAGGCGGTACCCGACGGCGGCGATCCGGTCACGTTATGGTTTGCGATCGATACCGGCCTTCTGACCCGCTTCGTGCTGCCTGGTGAGGATGGAGGGGTTGCCACGACGGTACTCGGCGACTACCGCAGGGTAGACGGGGTACTGCTGCCGTTTCACTTCGTGAACGATTATACGGACGCTGCGGGTCGCACCGATCCGCGCAATCATCAGGATATTCAGGTCGATCGCGCCAACATCAATGCCGCAGTGTCCGATAGCGATTTCGCCATGCCCGCCATGGTCTCCACTGCGCACATCAATGATGCAAGCGGCACTACCCGCGTCCCGTTCGACCTGGTCAACAACCATATTTATCTCGATGGTGCTGTCGACGGCAAGCCGGTTCGCCTCATGTTTGATACCGGCTCGATCAATGTACTGACGCCGACAGCGGCAAAGAGATTGGGCCTCGTCAGCAAAGGCAAACTTGCTACGGGCGGTCAGGTGATCAACTCACCGATCTGGGCTTCGCTCGCGCCAAGCAAGTGCGCATCGGAGCCGCAACGCTCGCCAGCCCGGTATTCGCGGTGATCGGTCTCGGCGACTTGCCAAAGGTCGAGGGCGTACCGCTCGATGGTCTGGTCGGCTACGAGATGTTCCGACGGTTCGGGGTGACGATAGACTATGCAAAGAAGCGGATTACGCTCTCCGATCCGAGGAAATTCATACCGCCGTCGGGCGCCGCCGCACTGACATTTCATCTCGACGGCTACCATCATGCCGTCATCTCGGCCACATTGGATGGCATGCCAGTGCAACTCTTTGTCGACACGGGCTCTCGCGGATCACTCGCCATGAGTGGGTCTTTCGTGCGTGCACACGACCTGATCACGAAATACGGTGCGTCGCCGGAAGCAGTCACCGGGTGGGGCGTTAACGGGGGATCGCGCGGGCGGCCAGCGCGTTTCGGCACGCTGCGCCTGGGTGACCTCGATATCGACGGCATCGCCGGCGATCTTTTCGTTGGTGACAAGGGCGGCTTCGCGAATCCCGATTGGTCAGGCAATCTCGGCGGCGGCGTATTGCAGCGCTTCACCCTGGCATTCGACTACGCCAACAAGAAGATTTACTTTGCACCGAATGCTGACATCGGTAAGCCGTATGCCTTTGATCGCAGCGGCCTGTGGCTGCTAGTAGATGGTGATGCGCTGAAAGTGGTCGACGTCGCCAAAGATAGCGCAGCTGAGCATGCAGGCTTGCACATGGGTGACCGCATCAGCTCGATCGACGGCGCGGCCACTTCCACAAAGTCACTTTCCGACTGGCGCCAGCAACTGCGCGAACTGCCGGTTGATACGCGGCTGACCATCAAATTTCAGCGCGATGGCAAGAGCCGCGACGCGATGCTGACTCTGGCAGACCGGATGCCGGCAGCGGCGAAGAATATAGCCGGCAAAAGCGTAGCGGACGGGAAACTTTAGCGACCGCGGGACAGGTAGCTAGCGTGGAGTGGAGTCCACCTGCTATCTGGGTGAAGAACGATCACATGTTCGCCCCTGCCATCAGGAGTAGTACCCCAATTCAGCTGAGGAGCTGGATTGCTGGTGTCCGATCGAAGGGGATTCACGACCAGCACAAGACCAACCGCCCCGAACATTTTGTGTAAGTACGCGAGATATTCGCGCCGAATTTACTCGGACGTGCTCTTGGAATATCGAAGCTCGCTCGCGAGGGCTGCTTCGATTATTTGCTCGTGGAGTCGGCGGGAATCTTTGAGGGGTTGCCGACTGCGGCGCCTCGCTTCGGTCGGCGGATGGCTCTGACTTTTCCGCTGTTTCCGCCTCCGCAGAAGAACTGATCGCCGCCATCGGACTCGAGCCCTGACACGTTTACGCCAGGCGGGAGCTTGAGCTTCTCCAGGACCTTTCCCGTTCGCGGGTCGACTCGCCTCAAATCGCTCTCGTCACCTTCCCAGGTGGCGTGCCAGAGCTCCCCATCGATCCAGCTGACGCCGGTGACGAAGCGGTTGGATTCGATGGTGCGAAGAATCGCCCCTGTCTGGGGGTCGACTTGATGAATCTTCCGTTCCCGATACTGCCCCACCCAGAGCGTCCCTTCGGCCCATGCGAGCCCCGAGTCACCGCCGCCGCCAGGTGCTGGGATGGTGGCAAGCACATGGCCCGTCTTCGGGTCGATCTTCTGGATGCGAGCTTCGGCGATCTGAAACAAGTGCTGGCCGTCGAAGGCAGTTCCTGCATGCGCGGCAACATCAATCGAGCGCAGCATTTTCCCGCTCGCAGGATCGAGGGCGTTCAGCGTGTCTCCGCCAGCAAACCAGACTTGCTGACCATCGTACGTAACCCCGCCCACGCTATCGACGCCCGGGAAGGGGCCATATTCACGAACGATTTCGGCTGTTGATCGATTCATGCTTCCATCCTCGTCACTCGGTACTGGAATCCTAGTCACTCGGTAGTGGAGCGGGGAGTAACAAGGTCGTCGTGAATGCCGGTACAGGCGGGATCATCCAGCGACGGGCTCGCCCTCGACCAAACGATTGCACCTTGGCTGCTGCCGCAAGCGAGTCGAGTCCCCGCTGCACGGTGCGCTGGCTGGCTCCAAGCGCGAGCGCCAGGGCCGAGCTCGACCATGACTCACCGTCGGCGAGGAAGGCAAGTACTGCTGCGTGTTTCTCGTCGACGGGCCGCGCCAGCACGACGACCTCGCTCGCGCGCAGCGGCACCAGCGCAAACCCGCGTTTCGTCGCGCTCACGTCCGCCAGCGTCTTAAGCGCCGCGCGAAGCCGTCCTACTTCAACGCGCAATCGTGCGCGATGCGATTCATCAGCGAGCTTTGCGCGGAATGCTCGCGCGATGAGCGTGCCCCTCGGCACGTCTGCGGGCCACGCTTCGCTCAGCGCGCGTGCGAGGGCGAACAACACTGGACGCCTTGCGAGCGAAACGACCGTATGTGCGTCTCGCACGACATGACGGCACGCGTCCACGATGAGTGCCTGCGACGCCATTAACGCCTCGACCTCCTCGAGCAGGAGGGGGCGCTCTTCGCCATGCGCAATCAAGCGCGCCATGGGCGTGTTCAGGACGAGGAATGCGCTTTCGACCTCGGCCGTCAGCGCAGGGATAGCTGCGTGGCTCGCGGCTTGCCCGGCCCGAGCGAGTGCAGCGCGCGCTGTCTTTGCCTTGAGGCGGCGCATCGCGATTCCCGCAACGACCAGCTCGTGGGCGGCCCTCAATGCGGGCGGGAAGGGCGCGGGGTCGAGTTCGGCGAGCGTATGCTCGGCCTCGTCAATGCGCCCGATCAGTAGCAGGCGCCGCACTTCGAGATACCGCGCATGCGCGGCGTTCACCCGGTCGCCGTGCTGTTCGAGCGTCGCCCGCGCTGCGTCGAGCGCTTTCGCAGGCCAACCCAGGTCGCGCGAGACGAGCGCGATCTCGGCCTCGGCGACAACACACCTCGCGCGAGCGACGGCCTCTTTCGGACCGAACGCGCGCGCCGCACTGCGCACGAGAGCCTTCGCTCGAACGAGATCGCCGAGCTGCGCCATCGCGATGCCTCGAAGCGCGAGCGCGGGCGCGTCGTTGCGCAGGGCGACCAGGTTCAGTGCGCCGAGGGGGTCACCCGCCGCCAGCGCACGCGCCGCGGCCGTGATCAGCGAGTCCATCTGAATCCCGCCACACTTGTCACTCCCACCGTTCGGCAGTCCGGTTGCAGTCTATCTCACGACCACCAACCCGCACGCCGTATCGTGAGTAGTACGAGCGACGAAGGGCACCAGACGAAGGGAGAGAAGTGCGATGACAACACACCTGACCGGAACTCGCGAACAGTGGCTTACAGCGCGGCTCGTGCTGCTTCAGGCCGAGAAGGAGCTAACGCGGCTTGGCGACGAGATGGCGCGGCGGCGGCGGGAGCTGCCGTGGGTTCGGATCGACAAGGAGTATCGATTCGAGACTGACGAGGGGCGCGCTTCGCTGGCAGACCTCTTCAGGGGACGTTCGCAGCTCCTCGTCTATCACTTCATGTTTGGGCCCGACTACGCAGCAGGGTGTCCGTCCTGCTCGTCGATCGCGGACGGTTTCAATGGCATCGTCGTTCACCTGGAAAATCACGATGTCGCGTTTTCGGCGGTTTCGCGAGCGCCACTGGCGAAGCTGCAGACCTACAGGCAGCGGATGGGTTGGACGTTTCCCTGGGCGTCTTCGCTCGATGGCGACTTCAACTTCGACTTCAGCGTCTCCTTCACCGAGGAACAACAGCGCGAGGGGAGTATCGAATACAACTACCAGCGCGGCGGCCACGCGATGGACGCCGCATCGGTCCCGGAACCCGTCGCCCAGTTCGCAGCGACCTGCGGAACCGATGCATTTACCTATACGCGCGATAGGCCTGGCATCAGCGCGTTTGCGCTTGAGGACGGTATCGTCTACCACACCTATTCCAGCTATGCGCGCGGAGTGGACGGTACCTGGGGCATGTACCAGTGGCTCGATCGAGCTCCGAAGGGGCGCAACGAGACGGGTGTCTGGTGGCGCCGCCACGACGAGTACGACAAGGGCTGAGCAACAACATCAAGTTGGGACTTCGCTATATCAATAAACACGGAGTGCCTATTAGTCATGGGGATGGATGCAAGAAAAATCATGGTGCCCCCATAGGGCATCCGAAGCCAAGTCAAAACCCGCCTTTACGGCGGGTTTTCTATGCCTCATAGCCGGCTGCGCCGACGCCCTGGTAATCGGGATCACCTACCGGGCATGGCGCTTGTCTCCAGCTAGACGAGTAATTGGTCTGCTGCATGTACGAGCGAATCCCAATAGACGAAGAGGCAAGGCTGGATTCTTCAGCTTACGGGCGGCGGAATGCGCCGACGATGGTGCCATCGGAGTCGAGCACAAAAGCCACTTCCTCCGTGCCATTTTCGTGACGAACCAGATACTTGTCCCATCCTTGGGGGGTGACTCCAATGAACTCGTGCGATGTGACAGGGCCAAGCTTGCCGACGAAGGTCTCGATCGCAGGCTTCTGTTCCCGGATGGCTTTGGCCAGTTCCGGATTTAGCCGCGGTGAGTCAGGATTCTGGGTGAGCACGATCTGCAAAACCTGGGCGCTGTCGGTATAGGGCTGCTGGGCGCTCACCCGCGCATCGAGTGCGTTCTGAATACCCTGTGCCGCCGCCGCATCGATGCGCGGAGCGGTGACGTGATGGCCATTCTGATAGAACTCCATCGTCGTGGCCTGGCCTTGCGCATTCACCACGAAATTCAGATGCACCTTGACGAGCTTTGCGAAAAATTCGGTATTGCTGCTCGGATAGTAAGCAACAAACTGCTGCCCGCTGAGCCGCCCGGAAAGCTGCGACCCTTCCAGCTTCACAGTCATCACGGAATAGGGACCAAATTTGTAGAAGCCCTCGTAGTCGGCAAGCGTGGCGGGGCTTACGTTCACCTCATGCCCCGCCGATACGTCGGCCGTATCCGGCGGCGACACTTGTGCGGCGAATGCCGCCATGCCCACCGATGCACCGATCATTGCCAGCGCCGACAGACGCGCCCACTTCCCTGGTTTCAGCAACATGATTTTGATCCTCTGCTCAAGAAACGATCCGGACTCCGACATGGCAGCCACGGCACCGATATAACTGGATTGGTTCTGGCCCACCTGTATGAGCGTTTCGCAGTACTCCGACACGTCTCGACCGCCGTGCAGGACGCGCGCATCGCAGTCAACCTCGATGGCGCGGCGAAGTCGATGGAATTGCCACCACAACGGCAGGTTCCAGGGCATGACGACCAGCAAACACAACGCGATGGTGAGCATCTGCGGGTCGCGCGCGTCCAGATGGGATTGCTCGTGCACGAGCACGAACTGCTGACGCGCGGCCGACTCCTGCAGCAGCCAAGTCGGTATGACGATGCGCGGGCGCAACAAACCGACGACGGCGGGCCCCACGTCCGGCGCGATAAGCACCGACGTGCCCTGAAGACTTCCTCGCGCCCAAAGGCGCTTGCGCCTGTAGAGCGCGCAACCGCTGAGTGCCAGCCCCGCCAGCAGGACCAGCGAGATCGCCAGCCAAATCCGATGAAACAAGGCGTCGAGCCGATGCGGGTAGGCATCGATATCCGGGATGCCGAGATCGAGCAGCGCCATCGGCACGTGCACCGATGTCACGTCGCGCAACACGATCGATTTTTCAGTATCCGCCGACCTGATCAGATCCGGAACCTGGATAGTGACGTTCGGAATAATCAGCGGCAGCAGCAACGAGGCGATAATCGCCGTCATCCAGATCCATCGTCTCGACGTTTTGCGCTGCTTTGCCGCGCACTCGGCGACCAGCGCCGCCGCGCTGAGCAACACACCGACAATTACTACATAGGTGATCATGGCCAGCATTACGACTTCTCCTTGTCGGACTGATCGGCAAGTAATTTGCGCATGCGCCGGATCTGCTCCGGGCTCAATTTCTGATCGGACACAAGGTGCGAAAACAGCAGCTCCGCCGAGCCCTTGAACAGCTTGGTGGTCAGATGCTGCAGGGCGTTCTTGCGCGCTGCCTGCTGCTTCACGCTTGCAAAGTAGCGATGCCCCCGACCTTCTTCGTCATGCCCCACATAGCCCTTCGCCTCCAGCGTGCGCAGCACGGTCAGCACGGTGGTATAGGCAAGCGTATCGCTCAGTCGTTCGCGCACTTGGGCGACGACAGACGGGCCGTGATCCCACAGCACCTGCATGACGTCAGCTTCACGATCAGTAAGGGAGATCTTCATCGCGCGCCATCTATCTACTATGAATGTAGTAGATACTAGCGTTATCCGCGACGCTGTCAACTATAGGTTTAGTAGATGCGCGGGTCTGTCGCAAAATGCGGGGCGGCCGATGACTCTAACCTCGATCTAGCCACTCACCAGACCTCATCGGACGTCCGCCACCTGGAGCGCTACCCGGCTCTTGGGTCTGGATGTAGATTCCAGCGGCTGGCGTGGCGCTCATTTCAAAATGTCATGATTCCCGCCGAAGTAGGTCTCAAGTCGCCTTTGGCTGTCTGTTACTGTCGCGGCTCTCAAGGGGGAATCAAATGCGTCGATTGGCGGGTCTGGACGTTCTTCGTGCCGCGGCCATTGTCTGGGTGATGCTCTTTCACTCATGGCTTGTCGGTGGACTTGGCCCGCGCTTCGCGGGTCTCCAGGACACTGGCTGGATGGCGGTTGATCTGTTCTTCGTGCTCAGTGGCTATCTCATCGGTGGCCAGCTTCTGCGTCCGCTCAGTAGAGGCGAGCCGCTGGATTTTCTGGCCTTCTATCGACGCCGGGCGTTTCGCATTATCCCGGCCTTTACGGCTGTACTGGCGCTCTATTTTCTACTGCCGGGTTTCAATCGAGAGGGCGGTCTTGCGCCCCTGTGGGAGTTTCTGACGTATACGTTGAATTTGTTCATCGACTACGACGCGCAACCGGCCTTCTCGAATGTCTGGTCGCTTTGCGTCGAGGAACATTTCTATCTTCTCTTCCCCTTCGTGGCCTGGTTTTTGACGCGACGCCATTCCCGCGCGGCGCTGTTGGCTGCCATTGTCTCGGTGGTCGTCGGAGGCATGCTCCTGCGGTGGTCGCTTTGGTATCACAGCCAGGAGCACTTCCTGGAGGTGATCTATTACCCGACCTACACCCGTTTGGACGGCCTACTGGCTGGTGTGGTGCTTGCTGCGACTGAGGTGTATCGGCCGGCCACTTGGGCATGGCTCTGTCGGCATGCCAACAGGGTGCTGCTGCCCTTGGGCATCGTCCTGCTGGCTACCGCCATCTATGTTTGCCAAGACAAGACGACGCTTCTAGCGACGGTGATCGGCTATCCCCTGATCGCCTGGGCCATGGCTTCGTTCGTGATTGTCGGCGCCAACCCGACCGGGTTGCTCGGCAGGTTTTGTGTGCCTGGCGTCCGCTGGTTGGCCTTGGTTTCCTACAGCGTCTACCTGATTCACAAAGCCATTTTCAAACAGGTGCAAGCACATCTGCCGTTATGGTTCGCGAGCCATCCCTACTTGACGTTTCTCGCTTACGCCACGGCGGCACTGATGGCAGGCGCCGTGCTTCACTACGCGGTCGAGAAGCCTTTCCTGCGTTTGCGCGATCGCAGCCGGAGGCAGCAGCCTCGGTTTGCTGAGTCGACAAGCGAGATCGGTAAAAGGCCAATCACAGCAGAATCTTGAATGTCCAACTCACGCTCAAGCTCGCGTGCCTCACTCGATGTCAGTTTCTGGCCGAATGGGTGCGTGTTGCGCGCTGCATGACCTGAGGCGGCTGTCCGAAAGCGCGCAAGAATGCACGGCGCATGCGCTCACGATCGCCAAAGCCGGTCTCGCGAGCTATGACCTCCATCGGGTGCTTGCCTGATTCCATCATCAACTGCGCAGCCTCGACGCGGAGTTGCTCAATCGCTTTGGCGGGCGATTGCCCCGTCTCCGCGCGGAATGCGCGGCTGAATTGCCTGGGGCTGAGGTTTGCGGACTCGGCCAGTTGCTCCACCGATAGTTCAGCCTGCAGGTTCTGCCTGGCGTAGGCCAGTGCGGTTTGCACCCGATCGGACCGTGGCTCCAGCTCAAGCAATGCGGAGAACTGCAACTGTCCGCCTGCGCGGCGGTGGTATACGACGAGTTTCTTGGCCACCTGCCGTGCAATATCAGCCCCAAGGTCTTTCTCCACCAATGCAAGCGCAAGGTCGATGCCGGCGGTCATTCCAGCGGAAGTCCAAACGGGTCCATCGATGATGAAAATGCAGTCCTGCTCCACCTTCACCTCAGGGTAAGTCCGCTGCAATTCGAGGGCGTGGTACCAATGGGTCGTCGCGCGTCGACCGTTGAGCAGCCCGGCCTCGGCCAGCGCGAAAGCCCCGGTGCAGGTCGCTCCGATCCGCCGTGATGTCCGTGCTGCTCCGCGCAGAAACGAAAGCAGGCCGGACGAAGCGGGTACGGCCTCGTTGTCACCACCGACAATGATCGTGTCGAATCGTCGGCGATCGAACGGCTCTGTGCTGACGGAAAATCCGCCCGAGGATGGAATCAGTCCGCCATGCTCAGAAAGCAGTTTGATCTCATAGACGGCTTCGTTCGCAGTGATGTTCGCGAATTCGAAGACCGTGGTCATGGCCAGGCCCATCACTTGGAAGCCAGGAAAAAGGACGATCCCAAGGCGCAACATGAGCGTATCTCCGCAATGTCCTAAAACGTTGCATATGTGTCATTGAAGACGCCATGCTACGCGCCTAACCTAGCTCCGTAAAGCCGGCATCTGCTGACGGCTACGGAGAAACAACATGGCTACTGCATCATCCAAGGGCACCGCCCTGATTACCGGCGCATCTTCTGGCATTGGCGCGATTTACGCCGATCGACTGGCCCGCCGGGGGTATGACCTCATTCTCGTCGCACGTAACCGGGACCGCCTCGACAAGCTCGCCACCCGCCTCACCGCCGAGACGGGCCGATCCATTGAAGTGCTGGTCGCCGACCTGAGTGTGGACACGGGCATCCGTCGGGTTGAGGAAGTTCTGCGCACTGACTCAAGCGTCACGCTGTTGGTCAACAACGCCGGTGTGGGAGCTGCATCCCCATTGCTTGTTTCGGACCCGGCGAAGATGGATGACATGATCACGCTCAATGTGATCGCACTGACGCGACTGGCCCATGCTGCCGCGAAAGGATTTGCCGCCCGAGGCGTTGGCTCGATCATCAACATTTCATCGATCGTCGCCGTTGCGCCCGAACTGCTTAACGGTGTCTACGGTGGCACCAAAGCTTTCGTGCTTGCCTTCAGCCAGTCACTTCATCATGAGCTGAATGACAAAGGCATACAGATCCAGGTCGTACTGCCGGGAGCTATCAGCACCGAGTTCTGGGACGTGGCGGGCTTGCCGATCGAGAACCTGCCGCAGGCCATGGTGATGAACGCACAAGACCTGGTCGACGCGGCGCTTGCGGGGTTCGATCAAGGCGAACTGGTGACCATTCCCTCGTTGCCCGAGGTGGCCGATTGGGATGTTTTTGAAAGTGCGCGCCGCGCGTTGGGACCGAACCTGTCACACAGCCAGCCGGCCACACGTTTTCAGGTGCGTGTGAACTGAGCGAGCCAAGTATCGTCCCGGCTGGCGTGGACGTGACCACATATGCGTCGTATGTCCAGCATCGGCGTCTTCCGAAAGTGTGGTGGTGTAGTTCGGTTGTGCACTTTGTTGTACGACGCGAAGCAATCCAACTGATGCAGGCGATCAGGCCGTGATCGCCTGCATCAGTTGCCGCAGCCCAGGATCTTCATGTGGCCGCGGAGATCGTGAACAAGCACTAGGGGCTGTCCCACGGCGGCTCGTCTTGAAAGGCGTTCGCGAGGTAGTCAATAAACTGCCGCACTTTCGACGGCACATAGCGCGCCGTTGGATAGACCGCATGTATGGTCAGCTCGGTCGCTCTGTAGTCGGGAAGCAGCCTGACCAGTTCGCCTGATTTGATATGCGGTCCGAAAATAAAGGTGGGGCCATACGCGATTCCCACGCCTGCGAGCACGGCAGTGAGCAACATCTGCATGTTGTTGGCGCGCATCCGCAGTGGTCCGTCGATTACATGTTCGTGA
>Ga0302232_10001322_pt1 | contig 17277 bp, 17 predicted proteins | sample II_Palsa_N2_3_FD_193575 | JGI IMG/M metagenome (GOLD analysis project Ga0302232, IMG submission 193575) | Peat permafrost microbial communities from Stordalen Mire near Abisko, Sweden - II_Palsa_N2_3 | ecosystem: Environmental > Terrestrial > Soil > Palsa > Peat permafrost | place: Sweden...
GGGATTGCCGGCCGGCTAGTCCAGGAACTAATGTCATAACCGAGAGTTCAGAGTAAGTCTTCAGCGCTGACCTATCAAAGAAGGAGGGGGGGTAGGAGTTGTCTGTAAATGAGGGGCTCGGTCATGGCGAGCTCGATCTTGAGATGGCCGAAGTGCTGTCACCTCGAGAGACGCTGACTCTTGCGGTCCCAGTCAACATCACGGTCGCGCCAAGCATCGTGGTACTGCCGGTGGTTGGCCTCGCCGTGGCGGTCCAGGCAGCGACCATCGGGGCGAGCAATACCGCCGTCCTGGTCCAGAATCTGCACGTCCCCTGACCGCGCGTCAGTAACGTGCAATCCCCGGTATCCGCAATACCGTGGTGCCGGGACCTAGTAAGAAAAGAATGGGAGCAATCATGTCCGAGCTTAGCATTCACGACCTGGAGACCCAGACCGGCGAGCCGCTGCCGGAGCGGGAAGCCCTGAGCATCTTCGCCTTCGACACCGTTACCTTGGTCTCCGCGAACAATGGCGCGGAAGCCGTCCAGGCCCTCACGGCCCTGTCGGCGAACCACGCAACAGCCCTTCAGTCCATCAGCATCAGCTAAGTCTGAACGCGCGTGTGAATCACTCTGGCGGGGGCCGCTTTCTGTACGGTCCCCGCCAGGTGCTTTTGACCCGTAAACCGGCAATCTCAGCAAAATGAGGGATTGCCGGCCGGCTAGTCCAGGACCTAACCTCGTGACTGAGGCTCGACCCGAGCCTCGTGGTAACGCCGTTGACTGGCCCGCGGTGGCGGTCCAGGCTGCGACCGTCGGGGCGAACAATGTCGCCGTCCTGGTCCAGAATCTGCACGTCCCCTGACCACGCGTCGGTAACGTGCATTCCCCGGTATCCGCGATATCGTGGTGCCCGGAAACCTAGTCAGAAAAAGAATGGGAATAATGTCCGAGCTCAGCGTTGACGACCTGGAGACCCAGACCGGCGAGCTGCTGCCGGAGCGGGAAGCCCTGGGCATGGTCATCGGCTTCTTCGACAACCATATCGTCGCGATCAACAGCGCGGAAGCCGTCCAGGCCCTCACGCTCGCGTCGTCGAGCCACACGGTACCCATCACGCAGTAGCCATTCAGACGGTCATCACGAGCTGAGCCTGAACGCGCACGCGTGAATACAACCTGGCGCGGGCTGCTCTCGGTCCGGTCCCTGCCAGGTGGTTTGACACGCAAACCGCCGGACCTGCATGGATCACACCGGCGGGCTGGCTGGAGTCGGCGCTTCGGTAGCTGGTCGCACGCTGAGGGGGGCGACAGGTCATGTCATCCAGCAGGGGTTCCGGGACAGCGGCGCAGGGAGCGCATCATCCCAACGAATCGCTCCGCCGGGGTGCCTGGCCGGATCTGGCCGCCGGCCGGGCCGTGGCTACGGCAACGGCGCCTGCCTCCAGCCGGGACCGAGCCAGCAACGCTGAGATCGGCTCCGCGGTGCCGTACCTGGTCCCGGAGACCCAACGGCTCATCCGGCGCGCCAGGCGCGGTCCGGCTGCGGGGGCTCACGTGCCCCAGCTGGCCCCGGGGGTGGAGCAGTTCGGTGAGTACCAGGGGTCGGGTCTGACCAATGCCACCTACCTGGTGCGTAATCCGGGCGGCAAGGTCGTGCAGGTGTCCTGGCTACTGCACCTGGTGCTGAGCGGGATCGACGGCTGCCGCACGATCAGCGAGATCGCCGCACGGGTCACTGCCGACTTCGGCCGGACGGTGAGCGTCGGCAACGTGGAGTACCTGCTGGCGAACAAGCTTGCCCCGCTCGGCCTTCTTGCCGTCGGCGCAGGAGCGCACCAGGGCGCCGCGGCCGGCCAGGATCAGGCTCTGCTGGCCCTGAAGCTGCACCGGACCCTGGTTCCGGCGGCGCGCGTACAGCACATCGCGAACCTGTTCCGGCCGCTGTTCAACCCGGTCGTGGTGGCGGCGATGCTGGCCGGCCTGATCGCCTCGGACGCCTGGCTGATCCGCGGCGGCCGGATCGAATCTGCTCTCCTGTATATGCTGCTCAACCCCGTGCTGATACTCCTGGTGCTCGGCCTGGCCGTGCTCTCCATGCTGTTCCACGAGTGCGGCCACGCCGCCGCCTGCCGCTACGGCGGAGCCCGGCCCGGCATCATCGGCGTGGGCTTTTTCGTGATATGGCCGGCGTTCTTCACCAACGTCACCGACACCTACCGGCTAGGACGGGCCGGCCGGATCCGCACCGACCTCGGCGGCGTCTACTTCAACGCGGTCTTCGCGCTCGGGCTGGTTGGTGCTTACCTGGCGACGGGGTACGCACCGCTGGTCGCTGCCCTCTTCCTGGTGCACATGGAGATGATTCAGCAGCTGATGCCGTCGCTCAGGCTGGACGGGTATTTCATCCTGACCGACCTGATCGGCGTGCCCGACCTGTTCAAGCGGATCGTGCCCATACTGCAGAGCATGATCCCCGGCCGGCCGGCCGATCCCCGGGTGGGGGGCCTCAAGCGCAGGGCCCGGGTGGTCCTCACCGCGTGGGTCCTGCTCGTGATCCCTATGCTCGGCGGCCAGTTGGCGCTGATCATCCTGAACGGTCCCTCCCTGCTCAGGACGTTCGTCCGCTCCGCAGACGCCCAGGCACACGATGTTGCCGCGGCGTTCGGGCGGATCGAGATCGCGGACGGGCTGGTGAGCGCGGTCTCGCTGGTACTGCTCGTCCTGCCGATGGTCGGCCTCGGCTACATCCTGCTGAGCATCGGGCGGCGAGCCGGCCGCTCCGTCATTGCCGTCAACCGCCGGCATCCGGTGCTCCGGGTGCCGTCCGTGGCCGTGGTCCTCCTCGTCGCGGCCGCGCTGGCCGCTCACTGGGGGCTGCTGCCGATAGGCCGCGGCGCGGTCTCGCCACACCCGGCCGAGACCGCCGGAGGTTGGCACCGGCCGATGGCGCTCCGGTCTGGGCCCGACAGGGCGGCCAGCCCGGCTGGTCCCGCGGCCGCCGTGCTCACGCCGGTCAGCGCGCACGGGTTCGACGCGCTGACCAGCCCGGGCAGCGACCCCGGCGACGAGAACGACGATCTGGCCGGGTACGCCATCGACGGGAACCCGTCGACCGCCTGGCAGACCCAGGACTACTACGCCAACCCGGTGTTCAGCGGCCTGAAGACCGGGACCGGACTGATCTTGGACATGGGCCGGCCGGTAAGGCTGCGGTCCGTCACGGTCACGTTCGGGCCCGCGCCGGGCGCCGGCGTGTCAATCGAGGTCGGCAACCACGACACCCGGGCCGCCGCTACCCTGTCCACGTTCACCACGGTGGCCAGGGCGCAAGACATCGGCGGAACGTACACCTTCACGTGCACCGGCCCGGCTCGCGGGCGGTACGTGCTGATCTGGTTCACCAAGCTGGCTCCGGCGGGCTCCGGCGGGTTCCAGGCGCAGATCTTCAACGTCGTCGTCCGGGGATGGGGCTGACCCGGGCCGGCCAATGAAACCGCCGTGAAACCGCGATGAATCCCGCTGCGTGCACCTTCGACATGGTCGCGGCCGCCGGCCGCGATGATGGCGAAAGGAGCAGCATGACCAGCGGCGGCGGAAAGACCACCACCCGATGACGGCACAACCGGTGACAGCGCAACCGGTCCAGGCGATCCACGTGCAGGGTCTTGAGAAGTCATACAAGAAGCTGCGCGCGCTGCGCGGCGTGGACTTCGACGTGGCGCGGGGCAGCATCTTCGCCCTGCTCGGTTCCAACGGCGCGGGCAAGACCACGGTCGTGAAAATCCTGTCCACGCTGCTCAAGGCCGACGCGGGGACGGCCACCGTCAACGGCTTCGACGTCGCCGCGCAGCCAGCGGACGTGCGGGAGTCGATCAGCCTCACCGGGCAGTTCGCGGCCGTGGACGAAATCCTCACCGGGCGGGAGAACCTGGTGCTGGTGGCCCGGTTGCGGCACCTGAAGGAGGCCGGCCAGATCGCGGCTGACCTGCTAGCCCGCTTCCAGCTCACCGACGCGGCGGGCCGGCGGGTGTCGACGTATTCCGGCGGCATGCGCCGCCGCCTGGACATCGCCATGAGCCTTATCGGGAATGCGCCGGTGATCTTCTTGGACGAGCCGACCACCGGGCTCGACCCGCAGTCTCGCGTCGAAGTGTGGAACAGCGTCAGGCAGCTCGCCGGGCAGGGCAGCACGGTGCTGCTCACCACGCAGAATCTGGACGAGGCCGAACAACTCGCCGACCGGGTCGCGATCCTGCACCAGGGGCGGATCATCGCCAACGGCACCCTCGCCGAACTGAAACAGCTCTTCCCGCCCGCCAAAGTGGAGTACGTCGAGAAACAGCCGAGCCTCGAAGACATCTTCCTCGCCATCACCGGCACCGACCGCACCGACAGCGCTGACGGCACGGACAGCTAAGGAGCCACGATGACCACGCACTTCTTCGGCGACACCGCCGTCTTGCTCAGGCGGACCATGAGCCACATCACGCGCAGCCCGGACACCATCATCACGGTCTCCATCATGCCTATCGCCCTCATGCTGCTGTTCAGGTACGTGCTCGGCGGCGCGATCAACACCGGGCAGGGGCCCGGGCAGTACCTGAACTACGTGCTGCCCGGAATCCTGCTGATCACGATCGCGACGGGCATCTCCTACACCGCGCTCAGGCTCTTCACGGACATGCAAACCGGAATCTTCGAGCGATTCCAGTCCCTGCCGATCGCGCGCTCCAGCGTGCTGTGGGCGCACGCGGCGACCTCAGTGGTCTCCACCCTGATCTCGCTCGTGATCGTCGTGCTCATCGCCCTCCCCACGGGATTCCGCTCAGCCGCGGGAGCGCCGGCCTGGCTTGCGGTCGCCGGAATCATCGTCCTGCTCACCCTGGCACTGACCTGGCTCGCCGTCATCGCCGGCCTGTCCGCGAAGACCCCGGACGGCGCGGGCGCCTTCTCCTACCCGCTCATCTTCCTGCCGTTCATCAGCTCGGCATTCGTGCCCACCCGCACCATGCCCGGCCCGGTACGCGCCTTCGCCGACAACCAGCCCATGACATCCATCATCAACACGATCCGCGACCTGCTCGCACGACAGCCGGTCAGCACCAGCATCTGGACCGCCCTCGCCTGGTGCCTGGGCATCGGAATAGTCGGGTACGCCCTCGCCATGGCCACCTACCACCGCAAGATCGCCTGAGGATGTGTCCTGCGCGGCCGGGCCGGCGGGACCTCAACCGCTGAGGAGGGCCCGTTCCCGCAGGGCGGCGCGGGCGGCGGCGCGCAGGCCGTCGGTGTCCAGGCCTGCGTACGCCGACACGGCCTCGGCGTAGGCCGGCTCGTCGGCGTCGGTCGCGGCCCGCCGGGCGCGCGCGGCGGACATGGTCCGCTGGAGCCCGTTCTTGAGGCCGAAACGCTCGGCCAGCGCGATCATCCTCGCTCCCGACCTCGCAAGGCCGGCGTCCGCCGCGCGCTGGCCCCGGTCGATGTCGGTCATGGCCAGGGCCAACAGGAGCGAGCCGCAGACGGCGAGGCCATAGGAGGCGGCGAGCGTCCCGGGCGGCGGCCCCGGGTCCGCGGTCAGCGTTGACAGCGCGGCCGGCAGCGCCCCGGTGGTTTCCGCAACCAGGCCGAGCCGGCCGTGGTGCGCGTGGGCCACCACGGCGACGGCCTGAACCTGCAGTGCCCAGGGATCCAGTTGGGACAGGTCGCTGCCGGGTCCGGGGCACTGCGAGTCCCGTAGCGTCGCCGCGGCCGTACGCCACAGGTGCAGGCCGGTATCGACGTCGCCGCGGCCGAGCGCTATCTCCGCGCGCATCGCGGTGTCGAACATCGACATATCCCAGGGCTCGTCCGCGCTGCGCGGCGTGGTCAGCTTCAGCTCGCGTTCCGCCTCGTCGTAGGCGCCCCGCTGCAGGTTGGCCCCCACGATTGCCTCGCGCACCCGGTTCGCGGTGGACCACGCCCCGAATGCCTCGATCACCGACAGCGCCGCGCTCAGGTGACGCAACGCCTCGTCGTCCGAACCGGCCTCGTCCACCCGCAGGCACAGTTCGCCGATCCGGGCGTGCGCGGCGGCCCGGAGCCAGGCGCTGCCACGGCGCTGCCACGCGGCGAGCGACCGCCGCGCCGCCGTCAGCGCGCCGTCCAGGTCGCCCGCCCCCTCCCAGACGTAGCTGGCCATGTAGTCGGCCATGCCCGCGACCAGCGGATGGTCGCTGCGGCCCAGCGCGTTCAGAGTGGCGAGGTCCGCCTCGGGTGACCCGTCCAGCTCGTTCAGCACGGCCTGCGCGGCCCGGGCAAAGGTGTCCGGCGGAGCCGCCGGGAGCCGGCGCAGGCCCACCAGGAACCGCGCCGGGCTCGGCCCCCGCAGCAGGAACCCGGTCACCGCGCCGAGCACCAGGCTGGTCCGGGTCGCCTCGACGAAGCCGGGTTCCGGCCGGAACGGCGGCAGGATCCCGGCCGTGTCCCCCGCCAGGGCACTCAGGCGGGCAAAACTCGACTCGACCGCCCACAGCCCGCCTAGCACGGCCGACACCGCCGCGACCGTTGCCCCGTCCTTACGGCCCAGCCCGTGCGCCAGCGCCTGGACCAGATTGTCCTGCTCGGCCCGGACCAGCTCGAAGGCAGGCAGGTCGTCACCGGTGAGGACCGAGTCGTGGTGGGCCACGCCGAAGTCACGGGCCCAGGCGAGGAACCGGCTGGTCACGCGGTCCGTCTCGGCGGCGTCCTCCCGGCGCGCCGCGGCGAACTCCCGAACGGTCTCCAGCATCCGGTACCGGGTACCCGACGCGGTGTCGACGACCTTGACCAGCGACTGATCGGCGAGCTGCTCCAGCACCGGCAGGACGTCGGCACCGAGCAGGTGCCGGGCGGCATCGCCAGTGAACCCGCCGGGGAACACCGAGAGGGCGCGCATGGCCACCTGCCCGGAAGGCTCAAGGAGGTTCCAGCTCCAGTCGATCACGGCGTGCAGCGTGCGGTGCCGCCGCGGCGCGTCCCGTGCGCCGCCGCCCAGCACGGCGAACCCGTCGTCGAGGCGGCGGGCGATCTCGGCCACCGACATGACCCGGACCCGCGCGGCGGCCAGTTCCGCAGCGAGCGGCAGCCCGTCCAGGCGGCCGCTCAGCTCCCGCACGGCCTGCGCGGGCAGGTCGGCATCGGGCCGCGCTGCCCGCGCCCGTTGCTCGAACAGCTCGGCCGTCGTGGGCAGGTCCAGCTCGGGCAGCAGGTACACCGATTCCGACGACAGGCCGAGCGGGGCACGGCTGGTGGTGAGCACGCGCAGGTCCCTGCTCAGCCCCACCAGGGCCTGCACCAGGTCCGCGGCGCCGCGTGCGACGTGCTCGCAGTTGTCCAGTACGAGCAGCGCCGGGCCGGGACCCAGGGCGGCCACGATCCCGGCGGGCAGGCCCGGCGGGCCCGGCGGGGCGCCGCGGCGGCCGACCGGGTTGCCGCCATCCTCGCCGACGCCGAGGGCGGACGCGACCTCGGCCGTCACGTCGCCACCTGGGGCGACGCCCGCGAGCTCGACGACGTGCACCACGCGCTGCTCCGCCTGGGCGCTGACCGCGTGCGCGAGACGGGTCTTGCCCAGGCCGCCGGTGCCCACGATCGACGTGACCCGGGAGGTGCGCAGCAGGCCCGCCACGGCGGCGACGTCGTCGCCGCGGCCAAGCAGCGGGTTGGGCTCGTGCCGGACGCCGCGGCGGATCACGGGCGCGCCGGCCTGCAGCAGTTCGGCGTGCACGCCCTGCAGCGCGGGGCCCGGGTCGGTGCCGAGCTCGTCGCGCAGCCGCTGCCGGTAGGCGGCGTACCTGGCGAGAGCCGCCGCGGGCCCGGCCGTCGCCGCCTCACACCGCAGCAGTTCGGCCAGGATCTCCTCGTCCCGCGGGAAGCGCAGGATCAGCTCGCCGAGCGGTGCGGCCGCCTCGGCCCGCCGCCCCAGTCGCGACAGCGCCAGCGCGCGGGCCCGCAGCAGTGACCGGTAGACCGGAATCCGCGCCGCGCGCAGCGCAGCCAGCGGGTGGCCGTCCCCGGAGTCCCAGCCCTCCGCGCCCTGGCACAGCGCGAGCCCGGCCTCGGCGTGCCCCAGCGCCGCGAGGTGGTCGCCGGCCCGGGACCGCTTCTCACTCTCGGACGCGCTGAGCAGGACCGCGGAGGCATCGATCTGGTCCTCGCGCAGCGAGAGCCGGTATCCGGCCGGCGTGCTGACGATGACCCCGGGGCCGAGCCGGGCCCGGGCCCGGGCCACCAGGACCTGGAGGGCCTTGACCGGGTGCTCGGGTTGCTCGTCTGGCCACAGCCCGTCCACCAGCCGGGAGGTGCTGCACCCCAGGTGTGGATCCTCGGCCAGGAGCGCAAGCAGGCCCTGCAGCCGGGAGCCGGTAATCTCCAGGCCGCCATAACTAACCCGCCACAGCAGGGCCAGCTGAACGGTCACCGCCATCAGATTAGCCGGTCCCCGGCCAGACGACGCGGGTGACGGCAATGCCCCGGCCGGACGATTCAGGACGGGGGTAGATGGGGGTAGCGGCCGGAGCGCCGCTGAGGTACACAGGGAGAGGAGGACGTCGAGTGAACGATGATGACAGGACGGCCCTGGCGGGGCTGGCCACCGAGGAGCGGCTGCGCGCCGGTGACCTCATCGCGGAGCTGAACTCCCGGGCCTGCCGGATCGGCCTGAACAAAACTGACTGGCCTGGCCTGACGATGTACCGGTTCGAGGCCCCGGTGGTCCCCCAGTGGAGCGAGGTTTACGCCCTGTCGCTGTGCGTGGTGGCTCAGGGGCGTAAGTCAGTGACCATCGACGGCTCCACCTACTGCTACGACCCCTTCAACTACCTGGTGCTGAGCCGGGGCATGCGGTTCGAGGCGGAAATCCTGGAGGCGACCGTCGAGAAGCCGTTCTTGTCGTTCGTCCTGCAGATAGACCCGGCGATCGTCCGCCGGGTGTCCGCGGACCTGCGGGAGCACACCACCACGACGTTCCGCCGCCCGGCGGGCCGGTCGGCGCTGGGCAGACGAGCGGTTCCAGCTCGCGTCACCCCGCTGGACGCGAACACGGCCGGAGCGATCCTGCGGTTCCTGAGGGCCGCGACGGTCGGTCCGGACCGGCGGTTCCTGGCGCCGATGTACCTGTCCGAGATCGTCTACCGGGTCCTGCAGGCCGAGCAGTGGCGGCTGCTGCTCGACGCGGCCACATTGGAGCACCAGAACGACCCGGTTACCCGGGCCATCGGCTATATCCGCGGCCATCTCGCCGACCAGCTGGCGGTCGCTGATCTAGCCGACCTTGCGTGTCTCAGCCCGTCGGCGTTCGCCCACCTGTTCCGCGACATCACTGGCATGTCGCCGTACCAGTTCATCAAGGGCGTCCGGATGGAGCGCGCGCGCGAGCTGCTCGTTGAAGGTGAGATGAACGTCAGCGCCATCGCTCGCACCGTGGGGTACTCAAGCCTGTCGCACTTCGTCAACGAGTTCAAGCGCTACTTCGGGGTAACGCCCCGCTGCTACGCCGACAGCCAGCGCGACGTGGTGCCGCTGCGCATGGAGCTGTCGACCGGGCGGGTGCAGGGCTAGCCAACAGGACTAGGTCGAGGAGGACGCAGCATGGCAGGCGAGCTCGAGCACTTCCGCATGGTGATCGGCGGCAAGGCGGTCGACGCGGAGTCCGGGGCAACATTCGAATCGCAGAACCCCTATACCGGCCGCCCGTGGGCCGTGGTGCCCGACGGCGGGCCGGCTGACGTGGACGCCGCGGTGGCCGCCGCCCGCGCGGCCCTGGACGGCGAGTGGGGCTCGATGACCGGGTTCGCCCGGGCGGCCCTGCTGCGGCGGCTGGCCGACCTCGTCGCGGAGAACGCCGACCGGCTGGCCCGCCTCGAGGTCAACGACTCCGGCAAGCTCTACCGGGAGATGATCGGGCAGCTCAACGGGCTGGGCGGGTGGTACCAGTACTTCGCCGGCCTGGCGGACAAGATCGAAGGACGGCAGATCCCCTCCCCCAATCCCGGCTACCTCGTCTACACCAGGCGCGAGCCGGTAGGGGTGGTCGCGGCGATCACCCCGTGGAACTCCCCGCTGCTGCTGATGACCTGGAAGGTCGCGCCGGCCCTGGCGGCGGGCTGCACGCTGGTGATCAAGCCCTCGGAGCACGCACCCGTCTCGACCCTCGGATTCGCCGAGCTCATCGAGCAGGCCGGGTTCCCGCCCGGCGTGGTCAACGTCGTCACCGGCCTGTCCCGCGAGACCGGGGCCGCGCTCGCCTCGCACCCCGGAGTCGACAAGGTCGCGTTCACCGGCTCGACCGCGACGGGCCGCGCCGTGGCCCGCGCGGCGGCCGAGAACATCAACAAGGTGACGCTGGAGCTCGGCGGCAAGTCGGCCCAGGTGGTCTTCGCCGACGCCGACCTCGCCGCGGCAGCCAACGGGATCGTGGCGGGCGTGTTCGCCGCGACCGGGCAGACGTGCATGGCCGGGTCGCGGCTCATCGTGCACGCCGACGTGCACGACGAGCTCATCCGACTCGTCGCCGAGCGCGCCGCGAGGATCAAGCTGGGCGACCCGAACGGCGCGGACACCGAGATGGGGCCGGTCGCGAACGCGCCGCAGTACCAGAAGGTCCTGGGCTACCTGGAGAAGGCCAGGGAAGAAGGGGCCACGGTCGCCTACGGGGGGGCTGCCGACAGCGGGCTCGGCGGTTTGTTCGTCAAGCCGACGGTGCTCACCGGCATCACACCGGAGTCCACGGTCTTCAAGGAGGAGGTCTTCGGCCCGGTGCTGGCCGCGCTGACCTTCACTGATGAAGACGAGGCCGTCAAGCTCGCCAACGACACGCCGTACGGCCTGGCCGGAGCGGTGTGGACCAAGGACGTGCACCGCGCCCACCGGGTGGCCGCCCGCATCAAGGCGGGAACCGTGTGGATTAACGCCTACCGTGTCGTCGCTCCCTCGGTGCCCTTCGGCGGGTTCAAGCATTCCGGGCTGGGCCGGGAGAACGGCATCGGTGCCATCGACGAGTACCTGGAAGAAAAGGCGGTCTGGGTCGAGCTCACCGGCGGCACCCGCGACCCCTTCACCCTCGGCTGACCCCGGTTTTCTCCGCTGGCCCGAGCGCGTTGCCCGATCCCGTCGGAGAACCTCGGATTCCTGCTGCACTTCGCCGGGGCACCCCTGACCTTCGTTAACGTCAGCGTAATTAACCCGCAATCAGCGTATCCCGGCTGAACGGAGTCATCCCATGCCGCGACTGCTCATGCTGGTATCCAGCGCCCGCGAGATCGTCCTCGCCGACGGCGCCCAGCACGAAACCGGCTTCTTCGCCGAGGAGGCCATCATTCCCTACGAGCGGTTCACCGCCGCGGGCGTCGAGGTCACCGTGGCGACACCAGACGGCCGGCCGCCCTACCCGGACTCCTACGGCCTGGAGCCCATCTTCCACTACCCCGATGAGGACGAGGACTTCCTCGCCTCGGTCACCCGCACGTTCATGCCGGACGTCGACGACATCCGGCTGACCCTGCACCATCTCACCGAGCTCGGGATGGCCGCCGCGCGACGGGTCTTCCTGGCGCTCCGTGACGCCGGAGTGCCGCCGCGCCCGGCCAGGGATCAGGTCAGCCAGGCCGCGCGGATCGCCTGGCGCGAGGACCGCGACTTCGGCGAGGTCCTGATCGACGACGGCCTTGGTGCGCCACTGACCCCGGAGCAGGTCCGCGCCGCCGTCGATGCGCTGATGCGCGACGCGCAAGCGCACTCCGACGACGTAGCCGCCCGCCTGGACGCCATTGGCGGCTTTGCCAGCCCGGCCAGCCTGACGGAGATGTCCGACGACGAGATCCGGTCCTTCGACGCCGTCTTCGTACCCGGAGGCCACGGGCCCATGGTGGACCTGGCCGACAGCCCGGATGTTACCCGCGTCCTGCGCCTGCTGCAGGAGAAAAACGCCACCATCGGCGCCCTGTGCCACGGTCCGGCTTTCCTGCTGTCGGCCCCGGCCAGGCCCGATGGCCAGTGGCTGTTCGACGGGTACCGGCTGACCTCGTTCACCGACGAGGAGGAAGACCAGACCAGGGTCGGGAAGCTGGGCCTGCGCTGGTACCTGGAGGGCGCGCTGAAGAACGCCGGTGCCATCTTCGACGACTCCCCGGCGGCCTGGACCTCGCACGTGGTCGTCGACCGGAACCTGGTGACCGGGCAGAACCCGCAATCCGCCGACGCCGTCGCCGACGCCGTCCTGAAGCACATGGAGGTGCTGTGAGCACGACCGGGAGCCCAGGTACGGCGGCCAGCGTCGCCGACGACTTCGTCATCGCCCTGGCCGGCGGCGATCTCGACGGTGCCTTCGGCGCCGTGTCACCGGCGGCCGAGGTCGTCATCCACCCGACGGGGCGCTCTGGCGGCCCGCAGGTCGCGCGCGAGTTCTTCCGCGAGGCACTGGCCGCGTTCCCCGATCTCATGCTGACCGTTACCCGCCGGACTGCATGCGGCAACGGCCGCGTCCTGGTCGAGCTGAGTCTGGAAGGCACCCAGGCGGCAGACTTCCTCGGCGCCATCAACCAGGAGAAGCATCTCGATCTCGAGCAGGCTTGGCTGTTCACCGTCTCCGACGGCCTGATCACCGCGATCACCGGCTACTGGGATCAGAACAAGCTCTACCGGCGGCTGGCGGTCAAGCGCCTGGACCGCATCGCGATCGCATAGGAGCCAGTCATGACACAGACACTGGAAAAGGCCCCGGCCGAGGTCGTCGGCGAGTTCTTCGCCGCTTACCGCGAACAAGACGTTCCCGCCATGGCTGACCTGTGCACCGACAACGCCGACTTTCATTACCTGCCCGTCGAGATCTGGGGCAAGCAGCGGGTCGTCCGCGGCGACGGCAAGATCCACGGCATCGGCCGGGTTATCTGGAGCGGCCTGATCACCGCGTTTCCCGACCTGACCAACGAGGTCACCTCGCTGAGCACCGCGCCGGACGGGACCGTTGCCGCGGAGGTGACGCTATCAGGAACTCAGGCCGCACCATGGGGCGTGATCGCCAGCAAGGGACAGCGGTTCAACCTCCCGCACCTGTTCGTGCTGCACGTGAACGCCGACGGACTGATCGACAACATCACCGCCTACTGGGACAACGCCAGCTTCTACCGTCAGCTGGGGCACGCCGAGGTCGACTGACCAGCGCGTTCAAGAGAGGACAGAACGATGACGATGCTCAAGCGCGAGGACTGGCAGGATCTGGCCCGCGACGTGGAGTGGGATTACTCCTACGTAGATCACGAGGCGGTCTACCCGGACTGGCAGTCAGGCACCGGGAAGGTGCCACGGGAGGCGTGGGCCAAGTGGGAAGAGTCTTACAAGGTCACCTACCCCGAGTACGTGGCCAACCAGAACGGCAAGGAGACCTCGGCGTACGCCGTCAAGGCCGCCATGCAGCGGTCGAAGGCGTTCGAGAACCTCGACGAGGGCTGGAAATCCTCCACCAAGATGCACTTCGGCGGCGTCACCCTGGTGGAGTTCATGGGCCAGATCGGCGAACTGCGGATGGCCCGGTTCGGGCTCAACGGCGGCTGGCGGAACATGGCCGTGTTCGGCGCGCTGGACGAGTCCCGGCACACCCAGATCACCATGATCACCGGCCATGAGTTCGTGGCCCGCGACCCGCAGTACGACTGGACCCAGAAGGCATTCCACACCAACGACTGGGCTGCCATCGCGCTTCGTTCCCTGTTCGATGGCATGATCGCCGCACCGAACGTGGTCGACCTGGCCATTCAGCTGCCGCTGATGTTCGAGACCGGGTTCACCAACCTGCAGTTCGTCGCGCTCGCCGCGGACGCTCTTGGCGCCGGGGACATCAACTTTGCCAACATGATCTCCTCCATCCAGACCGACGAGGCGCGGCATGCCCAGCAGGGCGGCCCGACGCTGGAGATCCTGATGGAGCACGATCCGGTCCGGGCCCAATGGATCGTGGACAAGTACTTCTGGCTCAGCGCTCGCGCCTTCTCCGCTTTGACCGGGCCCGGCATGGACTACTACGCCCCCGTCGGGGAGCGCAAGCAGTCCTACCGGGAGTTCATGGAGGAATGGATCATCGACCAGTTCGGCCGCACGTTGCGTGACTACGGGCTGAAGAAGCCGTGGTACTGGGACGATTTCATGGCCGGCCTGGACGTCTGGCACCACTCACTGCACCTGGGCTTCTGGTTCTGGCGGCCGACCGTGTGGTGGAATCCGGTCGCCGGGGTCGGCCGGGATGAGCGGGCCTGGCTGCAGGAGAAGTACCCGAACTGGGAGACGATCTACGGCCCGAAGTGGGACACGATCATCGCCAACATCAATTCCGGGCAGGTCGAGAAGACGCTCCCCGCCACCCTGCCGTGGCTGTGCAACACTTGCCACCTGCCGAACTGCAACCCGACCTTCGGCCGGGACGGGCGCTGGCGGGTCCGCAACTGGCCAGTCAGCTATAACGGCGTCACCTACCACTTCTGCTCCAACGTGTGCCGGCAGATCTGGTGGGAGGACCGAGACGGGCTGAACAACCCGACCGTGGTGGAGCGGTTCCTGGCGGGCGAGATCCAGCCGATGGACGTGCCCGGCATCCTGGCCTGGATGGGCATTACGCCCGACGTGGCCGGCGACGACGGCCACCAGTACGCCTGGGCCGCGGAGTACCTGCCCGCGCAGCCGGCCGCCGCCGCGGGAGCGTGAGGCATGACCACCACGCAGAATGGCCAGGCGCCCGAGCCGACCGAGGCCGCCCCCTACCTCATCCCGCTCAACGCGGTCTTCGACGACGACTTCCTCGAGATCCTGGTCCCGGTGATGTCCAACAACACCATCGCCGAGCTGGCCGGCGCGGTCGCCCAGCACGTCGAGGGTGTGCGCGTCCCGGCCAGGGACGCCGAGAAGGTGGTCTTGTTCGACGGCCGCCGGCTGGCCCCCAACCTGACGGTCGCCGAGGCCGGCATCGCGCCGCTCGACCACGTCCGCGTCGACTACGCGTCCTGACAGGAGAGCAAACATGGAGAACCCGGTGGGCCCGATCCTGCGCATGGGCGACGACGTGGAACTCGTCATCGACGCGATCCGCGAGGACAACCCGAACAGTTACATCGAGGTCATCGACCGCGGCGCCTACGTCAGGGTGCAGGCCGACGACTACCTGAAGGTCACCGAGGTGACGCTGCAGCGGCACCTCGGCCCGACCTTCAAGATCCAGTCCCTGGAGCAGATGCTGACCGCGTTCGCGGGTCGGATCCGGACCGCGAGCGACCAGATCGAATGGCACCTCGCGGCCCATCCGCGCGTGCCGGCGAGCTAGGAGAGATCATGGCTGAGCAAACCAAGCGCCGGCAGCGGACCTGGAGCGCGTTCGGCGAGGTCCGCCGGATGCCGACCGAGTACGAGATCGTCTCGCACGGCACCAACTGGACGCTGCGCGACGGCCGCAAGGCACCCCTGGAGCAGAACCCGTCGTCGCCGGCCAACATGTGGTTCCGGACCTACCGTGACCAGTCACCGCTGGCGGTCGACGACTGGAGCGGCTTCCGCGACCCCGACGCGCTGACCTACCGCAAGTACGTCGCCATGCAGGACGGCCAGGAGAGTGCCGTGGCCGGCGCGCTCGACGAGTATTCCGATGCCGGGCACGACAAGACGCTCCCCGCCGCGTGGCTGGACACGCTGCAGCTGCTGTTCAGCGTCACCCGGTTCCCGCTGCACGGCTGTCAGCAGATCCAGGCATACATCGGTTGCATGGCGCCGTCGTCCTACATCACGAACGCGGCCACCTATGCGGCGGCGGACCTGCTGCGGCGGGTGTCGCTGGTCGCCTATCGCACCACCGAGCTCGGCATCGCACGGCCCGGCCAGGGCTTTGGGGAGGCCGAGCGGAATCTGTGGGAAACCCGCCAGGAGTGGCAGCCGGCCCGTGAGCTGATCGAGACCGCGCTGGTCGCCTACGACTGGGGCGAGGCCTTCACCGCGCTGAACCTGGTCATCGGCCCCACCCTGGACGATCTGCTGCTCCGCCAGCTCCGCCAGACCGCTCAGGCCGCGGGTGACCATCTGACCTGGCTGCTGCTCGGCTACCTGACCGCGGACAGCGAGCGGCGCGCCCGATGGAGCGGCGCCCTCGCCCGGTACGCCGTCACCAGCCGGCCCGCCAACGCGGCGGTCCTGGAGAAGTGGGCCGGCAAGTGGGGGAAGCGGGCGGACGCGGCCGCGGCCGGGATCGCCGCCTTGCTGGAAAGCGCCGGCGGTCCGCCCGCGGCCAGCGCCGCCGCGGCTGCGGCGGAGGCCCGGGCCCGGCTGCTCGCTGAAGCCGGCCTCGACCAGGATCAGGAAGCCGCCGCCCAGTAACCGCGGCACGACGAGTGAGGGATGACAAGTGGCGTCAGCGAGCGAGCCCGCCGAGCGGATCTGGACCCCGGCCATGGAGATCGACGACCTGTGGGAAGGCGACATGGCGGGCGTCGACGTCAGCGGGGCCAAGGTGCTGCTGGTTAACGTCGACGGCGACGTCCAGGCGTACAGGAATCGCTGCCCGCATCAGGAATCGAACCTGGATGAGGGTGAGTTCGAAGACGGCACGATCACCTGCTGGCGCCACCACTGGGAGTTCGACGCCAGGACCGGCGCCGGCATCAACCCGGCCGACAGCGCCCTGACCCGCTACCCGTGCCAGATTGACGCTGCCGGAATGATCTGCGTCGACGTAACTGCGGAGAACCCGCAGTCCTGACCGGCGAGGAGGAATCAGGTGACGGTGAGGCGGATCGCCATCGCCGGCGGTGGCCAGTGCGCCGCCGCCGCGGCCGCGACCCTGCGCAGCCGTGGCTTCGACGGCGAGGTGACGATCGTGGGCGCCGAGGCGGACCTGCCCTACGAACGGCCGCCGCTGTCCAAGGACTACCTGCTCGGCAAGACAACGGCGGCCGAACTGCGGATCAGGCCGCCCGAGTGGTTCTCCGAGCAGGACATCCGCCTGCACCTGGCCACATCTGTGGCTGAAGTGCACCCAGGGGAGCGCCGGCTCCGCCTGTCGGACGGCGGGGTTCTCGGCTACGACCTGCTGCTGATCGCCTCCGGCGGCCGGCCCCGCCCACTGCCCGGAGTCGCCGACGACCGGATCGTGTACCTGCGCACCCGTGGCGATGCCGATGTGCTCGGCGAACGGATCCGTGCCGCCGGGGACATCATCATCCTCGGCGGCGGCTTCATCGGCTGCGAGATCGCCGCCGCCGCTCGCACGCTCGGCGCGCAGGTCACCATCCTGGAGATGCAGGACACCCT
>Ga0302232_10001323_pt1 | contig 17274 bp, 15 predicted proteins | sample II_Palsa_N2_3_FD_193575 | JGI IMG/M metagenome (GOLD analysis project Ga0302232, IMG submission 193575) | Peat permafrost microbial communities from Stordalen Mire near Abisko, Sweden - II_Palsa_N2_3 | ecosystem: Environmental > Terrestrial > Soil > Palsa > Peat permafrost | place: Sweden...
ACCGGTCTCCGCGACCTCGCGGACGTCCCGTTCGTCGACAGCGTCCGGTTGAGCCGCGCGCCCGGGGACGCGGTCGACTGGCGCGACGGGACCGACGGCAAGGTGCTGACCGTGTGCGGGCGCGTCGCCGACCTCGGCGAGCTGGCCGACGCGATCGAGCAGATCGAACAGACCGTCTCGATCGACTACGAGTACGCGGTCTCGGTCGACCTCCAGCCGGACGTGCTCGGCTAACCGCACACGACGCAAATGACGCTACCGTGGCCGCTCCGTAGCGTCATGGCAGGAGCGGTCGGCACCGCCGCGATGTCGCTCGCCTACAACGTGGAGCACCAACTGCGACCGCGCGTGCACGGTCCCCTCGACTACGACGACAGTCTGGTGCCCGGCCAAATCGTCAAGGGGATCATGCACCTCCCGAACATCACCGACCGGGAGGAGCACGAGCTCGGGCTTGGCCTGCGCTGGAGCTACGGCTCGGCGTTCGGGCTGTGGCACGGCCTGCTGCGTCGAGAAATCCGCGAGCCGTGGGCGAGCGTTGCGTTCGGCGCAACGCTCATGACCGCGACGCTTACCCTGTTCCCCCTGCTGGGCCGCACGCCGCCGCCTTGGCGCTGGCCACCGAGCGTGATTGCGACCGCGTTTGCCACCCACGCCGTCTACGTGGGGGCCGTGGCGGCGGTAGACGACCGGAGGATCGCGCGGTGAGACGCTCAGAGCGGCGGGATCCAGCGGTCGCCGATGAACAGCCCGCGATCGGCGCTCGGGTGTTCGTCGAGCCTCCGCTCGTGCGCTCCGTACACGTGGAGTGAGGCGATCCCGTTCGCGCTGTCACGGAGCACGAACGCTCGCGGGACGCCGGTCAGTTTGCGGAAGTCCTGTAGCTCGTAGGTCGTGTCGACCTCGGCGATCCAGACGTTCTCCTCGTGCCACACCGCGGTCGGCGTGTGCGACGCCGCCCGGAGCTGGCCGAGGAACCCGGTCAGCAGGACGCGGACCGCGTCGGTGCCTTCGGCCCGGCGCCCGTCGACCGTCAGCAGCCGTGCGTCGGACGCGAACAGCGCCACCGCCGCCTCGACGTCGAGCCGGTCGAGCGCGTCGATTATCCGATCGATCGGCGAGCCGCTCATCGCCCAGCATCCTATTCCCCTCGCTCGGCCGCCCCGGCTCGCGGCGAGGAGATAATGCGCGCGATGAACGCGCGCGCCGATCATGCCGATCCACACGGCGGCTCGAAAGCGCCGGCTAGCTCGTCTCCGTGGGCGCCGTTTCGTTCCCGGGATTTCGCGAGCATGGCCTCGGCGCAGTTCGTCAGCAACGTCGGTAGCTGGATGCAGACGGTCGGTGCTCAGGAGCTGATGTTGACGTTGACGACGTCGACCACGCTGGTGGCGTTGATCCAGACGGCAGCGGGGTTGCCGGTTGTCCTGCTCGCTGTGCCGGCGGGAGCGATCGGTGATCTGGTCGATCGCCGGCGGCTACTGATCGCATCGCAGTCGTTCATGCTGCTCGCGGCCGCGCTGCTGGCCGGGTTGGCGCTCGCGGGCGCGGTGACGCCGTTGGTTTTGCTCGCTCTCATCTTCGCCGTCGGCGTCGGCCAGACGCTGACCTCGCCCACCTGGCAGACCCTGCAGCCCGAGCTCGTCTCGCCAGAGGACCGAACGCAGGCGATCGCATTGGGAGCGGTCAACCAGAACCTCAGCCGAGCGATCGGCCCGGCGATCGGTGGCGCGCTGTATGCGGCGAGCAGCGCCGGAGCCCTGTTCGTGGTCAACGCGGTGAGCTTTGTGCCGGTCATCGGCGCGGTCGCTCGTTGGCGGGGTGGCGCGCGCCCGTCGAGCCCGGTCGCTCCCGAGCACGTCATCGAGGCGATCCGCGCCGGCGCTCGCTATGTCGCCTCGAGCCCTGCGCTGCGCGTCATCCTGATGCGCGCCGGGCTGTTCATGCTGTTCGCCAGCTCGATCTGGGCGCTGCTGCCGGTGGTCGCGCAAACGCGGCTGCATCTCGGCTCCGGCGGGTACGGACTGCTGCTGGGTGGCGTCGGCATCGGAGCGGTCGCAGGCGCCGCGGCGCTGCCTCGCCTGCGCGCACGTGTGCCGGCGGCCAGGCTCATGACCGCCGGCACGATGCTGTTCGCGGCTGTCACCCTGGCGCTGGCCTACGTCCGGGTGAGCGCGCTGGCGGGGTTGGCGCTCGTGGTCGCCGGCGTCGCGTGGATCGTGGTGCTGTCGACGCTGAACTCCCAGTATCAGTCGACGCTTCCGGGCTGGGCCAAGGCGCGCGGCATGTCCTACTACCTCGTGATCTTCCAGGGCGGCGGTGCCCTCGGGAGCGCCGCGTTCGGGGCGATCGCGCAGAGCGCTGGGCTTACCGGGGCACTGCTCGGTGCCGCCGGCGGGCTCGCGCTCGTCGCGCTGGCCGGCCTGTGGCTCCCGTTCAAGCCGATCTCGCCTGATGATCTGATCCCGGCCGGCGACTGGCCGGCGCCACACCTGATCGACGCTACCCCCACGGCGGGACTGGTCCAGGTCACGATCGAGTACCGGCCCCAGCCAGGGCGCGAGCGCGACCTCGTCGCCGCGCTGTACGCCGGGCGCCGCGCCCGCCGACGCACCGGCGCGGTCAGCTGGCGTGTTTGGCGCGACGCGGCCGACCCCGGACGCGTCCTCGAGCAATTCGTTGTCGGCTCCTGGGAGGACCACCTCCGCCAGCATGAGCGCGTCAGCCGCCGCGATCAGCAGCGCCTCGAGGAAATCGCCGCCATGACCGACCCCGACCAGCCCAACGTCGTGACCCACTGGTTGGCGCCCCAGGCGCACGCGGGGGGGAGGACAGACCGATGAGCACGACAGCTCTACTTTCCGATCTCCGCGAGACACTCCTCCCGGGCCGCGACAGCAGGCATGGCCCGCTGCCACCACTGCTGCTCAGCATGACGCTGGTCACGGGTCTCGTCGACGCTTTCAGCTACCTGCTGCTAGGGCACGTGTTCGTCGCCAACATGACGGGAAACGTCGTGTTCCTCGGCTTCGCCCTGGCCGGCGCCCCTGGATTCTCCACCGCCGCATCTCTCACTGCCGTGGCGGCATTTGCTCTCGGAGCCCTCATCGGCGGCAGGCTCGGATCACGACACCGCGATCACCGCGGCCGCCTGCACAGCTCCGCCGCCGCCGTCCAGGCCCTGTTCCTCGCCGCCGCGGTCGTCCTTGCCGCCGCCGGCGGCAGCCTGATCGCGGCCGGGTACCACTACGGCCTGATCGCAGCGCTTGGCACCGCGATGGGAATCCAGAACGCGTCCGCGCGCAGAATCGCGGTGCCCGACCTCACCACCACCGTGCTCACCCTCACGATCACCGGGATCGCAGCCGACAGCGCCCTGGCCGGCGGCACTGGATCCCATGCCGTCCGGCGCCTGCTCGCCGTCGCGACGATGCTCGCGGGCGCCCTCCTCGGCGCCGCACTCGTCCTCCACACCCACGCCTACGATCCGCTCGCCATCGCCCTGACCGTGATCATCCTCGGCGCCACCGTGACCCGTGTGATGGGCAAGCGAGACCCGAACTGGGTGCGTGGGGGAGCCGTTTAAGCTCTGCGCCCATGCAGCGTGAGACGCGGATCGCGAGCGGCGGCCTCCCCCCGCTTGACCGGGCGACGATTCACCCGTACATCGACGCGATCCCCGGACCGATCTACTACCAGCGGTTCGCGCATCCGGTCGGCATCGAGGCCGAGCGGCTGCTCGGGGAGCTGGACGGCGGGCACGCGCTGCTGTTCCCGTCGGGCTCGGGGGCGACGACCGCGCTCGCCCTGGCGCTGCTCCAGCCGGCGGCGAAGGTCGCGGTCGCCCGCGGCGGCTACTGGGGGACGGTCGGGCTGTTGCGCGGCGAGCTCGGCCGGTGGGGCGTGGAAGTGGAGCTGTTCGACCAGACCGGACCGCCACCGGCGGGCGCAGACCTCGTCTGGCTCGAACCGTGCTCGAACCCGATGATGACCTTCCCCGACTTGCGGGCGTCGATCGCCGCGGCCCACGAGGCGGGGGCACGCGTCGTCGTCGACAACACCGTTCTGTCGCCGCTTCTCCTGCGCCCGCTCGAGCACGGTGCCGATTTCGTCCTGCACAGCGCCTCGAAGGTCCTCGCCGGCCACCACGACGCCCTGCTCGGCGTCGTCGTCTGCGCGCGTGCGGCGGACCACGCCCGGCTCGCTGCATTCCGTGGGATCACAGGGATCGTCGCCGCGCCCGACCCGGCTTGGCTGCTCTTGCGGGGTCTGAAGACGCTCGCGCTGCGGGTCCCGCGTCAGTCGGCCGGCGCGCTCGAGCTCGCGCGGCGGCTCGCCGCGCACCGAGCGGTCCTGCACGTTCGCTACCCGGGGCTGAGCGACCCGGTCGCCGCCCGCTATCTGCCCGACGGCGCCTTCGGCCAGCTCCTGTCCTTCGACGTCGTTGACGGAGCCGCGGCCGAGCGGGTCGAGCGGGCGCTTGCGCTGATCGAGAACGCGACCAGCCTCGGCGGCGTCGCCTCGACGCTCGAGGCACGCGCCCGCTGGGAGGGCACGAACGTGCCGCCCGGTCTGCTGCGCCTCAGCGTTGGCCTGGAGGACGTCGAGGACCTCTGGTCAGACCTGGACCAGGCTCTCAACGCAGCTCAGAGCTGACTTGGGCGCGTTTTGTGCCCTCCACGGGCACTTTTCCCGCCCAACAGGCCGACTAGCGCCGGTGCGCGAGCGCGAACTCGTAGACGGCCAGCGTCTGGTCGGCGATCGCGGGCCAACCGAACTCGGAGACCGCCCGCGCCCGGCCCGCCGCGCCCATCTGCCGCGCGAGGGCAGGATCGGCGAGCAGGGCGTTCACCCGCTCGGCGAACGCGGCCGCGAATGCGTCCGGATCGGCGGGCTCGATCTGCCCGGGTTCCTGGTCTAGCCGGACCAGGAACCCGGTGACGCCGTCCACGACGACCTCGGGGATGCCGCCGGTCGCACTCGCGACGACCGCCGCCTCGCACGCCATCGCCTCGAGGTTGACGATCCCGAGCGGCTCGTAGATCGACGGGCACGCGAACACCGTGGCGTGGCTCAGCAGCTGGATCACGTCGGCCCGCGGCAGCATCTCGTCGATCCAGATCACGTCGCCGCGCGCGGCCCGCAACCCTGCCACCAGCTCGGCGACCTCGGCCCCGATCTCCGGCGTGTCGGGCGCGCCGGCGCACAGCACGAGCTGCGCACCGGGGGCGAACGCCCGCGCCGCGCGCAGCAGGTGGGGCACCCCCTTCTGCCGGGTGATCCTCCCGACGAACACGACCGACGGCCGCGCCGGATCGACGCCGAACCGTGCCAGCACGTCCGTCGAGCGATCAGGCCTGTATACGTCGGTGTCGATGCCGTTGAGGACGACGTGGATGCGCTCCGGGTCCAGCGTCGGGTAGGCCTCCAGGATGTCGCGGCGCGAGCTGCCGGAGACCGCGATCACGGCGTCCGCGCCCTCGAGCGCGACCCGCTCGCAAAAGCTCGAGACCGCGTATCCGCCCCCTAGCTGCTCGGCCTTCCACGGCCGCAGCGGCTCCAGCGAGTGCACCGTCGCGACGTGGGCCAGGCCGTGGATCAGCTTCGCCAGGTGCCCGCCGAACTGCGCGTACCAGGTGTGACTGTGAGCCACCTCGGCGTCGCCGACCGCGGACGCCATCAGCAGGTCGATCGAGACGGCCTGCAGTGCGGCCAGCTCGGGCGCCCCGCCTGCGAGCGCATCCCAGGCGCGGTAGGCCCGCACGTCGGGCTCCGCGCGCGGCGCCCCCCAGCAGTGGACGGTCAGCGCGACCCGCTCGCGCAGCTCGCGCGCGAGGTACTCGACGTGTACCCCGGCGCCGCCGTACACGTCCGGCGGGTACTCCCGCGTCAGCAGCGCGACCCGACGCCTCACGTCACCGCGCCGGCCCGGACGAGCGTCCCCTTCGGGACGACGACGACCCCGGCCTCGGAGATCGTGAAACGGTCGCGATCGAGGTTCGCGTCGACGCCGATCTCGGCGCCCGGCTCGATGAACACATCCTTGTCGACGATCGCCCTGCGGACGATCGCGCTGGCGCCGACCTCGACGCCCGAGAACAGGACCGAGTCCTCGACCACTGCGCGCGAGTGCAGGTGCACGCGCGGCGAGATCACCGAGCGTTGCACGGTCGCCCCGGAGACGATCACCCCCGGGCAGACCATCGAGTCGAGCGCGTGGCCCGTGCGGCCGTCCTCGGCGAACACGAACTTGGCCGGCGGCAGCGGCTCGGGCGCCGTCAGGATCGGCCACTCCATGTTGTAGAGGTTGAAGATCGGCGAGACCGAGATCAGATCCATGTGCGCGTCGTAGAACGCGTCGAGCGTCCCGACGTCGCGCCAGTAGCCGCGGTCGCGGTCGGTCGCGCCCGGCACGACGTTGTCGTCGAAGTCGTACACGTGCGCGGTCCCCGTCTGCACGAGCATCGGGATGATGCTGCCGCCGACGTCGTGCACCGAGTCGCGTGCGGCGGCATCGGTGGTGACGATCTCGATCAGTGTCTGCGCCGAGAACACGTAGTTGCCCATCGACCCGTACACCTGGTGGGGCGCGTCGGGCAGCCCGACCGCGTCCTTCGGCTTCTCGCGGAAGCTCGAGATCGTGCGCCCGTCGGCGCGCGTCTCGATCACGCCCATGTGAGGTGCCAGCTCGAGCGGCGTGCGGAGGGCCGCGACGGTCACCTCAGCGCCGGACTCGACGTGCTGGTGGAGCATCTGCGAGGGGTCCATCCGGTAGATGTGGTCGGCGCCGAACACGAGCACGTACTCGGGCCGCTCGTCGCGGAGCAGGTTCAGGTTCTGGAAGATCGCGTCGGCTGAGCCCTGGAACCAGTGCGGGCCGCGGCGCATCTGCGCCGGCACCGTCGCCACGTAGTTGCCTAGCATCGGGGACAGCCGCCATGTCTGCGAGATGTGCCGGTCGAGCGAGTGGCTCTTGTACTGGGTGAGGACGACTATCCGCCGGTAGCCGGCGTTGACCAGGTTCGACAGCGCGAAGTCGATCAGCCGGTAGTTGCCGCCGAACGGCACCGCCGGCTTGGCCCGATCGAGTGTCAGCGGCGCCAGCCGCTTGCCCTCGCCGCCGGCGAGGACGATCGCGAGCACCCGGGCCTGTTCGGCGGGCACCGTTCAGCCGCCCAGCTCGTCGACGATCTCGAAGCTGTAGCCCTCGAACAGTCCCGTCTCGATCACGCCGGGCAGCTGCTTGATCTCGCTGGACAGACCCTGCGGGATCTCGTCGAAATGGGCGTCGAGGACGAAGCACCCGAGCTCGGTGATCACCGGCCCGTCCTTGCCGGTGCCGGTCCGCACGAGCGCGCCGGTGGCGCCCCGCGTGCGCAGGAACGCCGCCAGCCGCCCGACCGCGTCCGGGTGCACCTCGATCGGAATCGGCCAGCGCGTACCGAGGCGCTCGACTCGCTTGTCCGACTCGATCGCGAGCACGATCGTTCCAGACGCGCTCCACAGCATCTTCTCGCGGAACATCGCGCCGCCGCGGCCCTTGAGCACGCGCCCGTCCGGGTCGACCTCGTCGGCGCCGTCGATCGACCAGTCCGGGACGGCCTGACCGAGCCGCACGATCGGCAGCCCGAGCGTCGAGGCCGCCACCTCGGTCTCGTACGAGCTCGTGATGACTCTCAGGTGAAGCCCCTCGTTGCGGGCGCGCTCGCCGATCGCCCACAGCGACAGGTACGTCGCCGAGCCCGATCCGATCCCGATGCACTGGCCGTCGAGTACGCGGGCGGCGAGCCGCTGCGCGACGCCGAGCTTGGTCTCGAGGTGGACGACCTCCTCGGGCCAGTGCAGCAGCTCGGACGCGTAGCGGTGCGCGGGTGTCATCGCTGTCCCGTGCAGGATGCCAGTTGGCGGCGTCGAGCGCCGCTTGCGGTGGCGGCCGGCCCGGTACAGGCCGGCCGCCACCCGCGCGATCCTCCTAGAACGTCGCCAGGGTGCCGATGAAGTCGGTCCCAGGCGAGCCGAGCCCGGTCAGGCTGTCATAGCCCGGGCCCGTCGTCAGCGGCTCCGTCCGGCTGAAGCAGTCTCCGGTCGAGTCACAGTACGTCTCGGGGCCGGAGTAGAACAGCTCCCGGTAGCTCTCGGCGGTGCCGGTCGCGTACGTCACGCCGTTGTTGATCCCGACCCCCAGCGCCCCCGCGTAGTCCTCGCGGAAGTTGCCGAGGAGCGGCGTTGCGAGGATGTCGTTGATCGACGACGGGTCCTCGGTGTCCATCCGGTAGAGCGCCGGGTTGACGAATCCGAGTGCAGACCCGGCCGCCTGGTCGGCGTCCGCGACGATCCCCGCGAGGATCGGCGAGGCGAGGCTCGTGCCGCCGTAGCGGGTCGTCGAGTACAGCGGGAACGACAGCTTCCCGAGGGTGAACGTCTGGTGCAGCCCGATCAGGAAGCCGGTGCCCGGGTCGGCGTCGAGCGAGATGTCCGGATCGACCCGGAGCGGGATCGGCCCGTAGATCGCCGCGTTGCGCTCCGACAGGTCGGCCGGGACGACGCCGGCCTGGTACCACGGCTGCAGGTAGTAGTAGCTCGTGTAGCCACCGCTGATCCCGTCAGGCCCGGCGGGCAGCCAGGTGTTCACGGTGCTTGTCGTGCAGCCCGGTTTGTCGCCGACGATGTTCGCCGTGCACAGGAACGAGCGGCCCGTGTCCCAGCCGTACTCGCCGATCCGCGAGCCGTCGGCGCCGACCTCGAGCGAGGTGCCGCCGACCGACGTGACGTACGGGCTGTCGGACGGGTAGTTCGGCGACGAGAACCCGGTGAGGTAGAAGTTGTCACCGTCGTCGCCGGAGGAGAACTGCTCCGTGATTCCCTCCGTGCCGGCCTCAATGAACTCGTCGTCGTACGCCGTCTTGGTCGCCGCGTCGTCCAGCAGGTCGCCGGCGGTGTCCGCCCACGAGTCGGTCACGACGTTGGCGAGGTCGTTGTCGACCACGTACTGCACCGCGCCGAGCAGCCCGGTGTCGGTGCAGTCGGCTCCTCCGACGTAGACGATGTGGGCGTCGGGGGCCATCGAGTGGACCGCCTCGACGTCGATCGCCTGCTCGGTGAGCCAGCCCGATGCTCCGCACTCCGACTGATCGTCGTACGGCGTCATGTCGATCTGCGTGAAGTCAGCCGCCGAGAACGGCTCGCTCGGCGCATAGGTCGAGAAGTACTTGGTCGCGTCGGCGCCGATCGTCGACGAGTCGTACGCGTCGATGATCGCGACCGTCGCACCTGCCCCGGTGTTGGCGCTCGTGAGCCCGTAACCGGACCGCAGCTGGCCGGGCTGGTAGCCGCAGACGACATCCGGCACGGTGTCCGGATACCCGCCGCCGAACGACGGGCTGACGGTCGTCGTGTCCTGGCCGTAGGAGGTGCTGCATGGCGGGTGCGTGAGGAACGCGCCGGGCGCCGGCGGATCCTGGTCCGTGGTCGCATCGCTAGAGCTAGAGCTCGAGCTCGAGCCGGCGACGTCGGGGTTGTTGCCGGCGGACGCCGGGGTCATCAGCGTCTGGTTGACGCCGGCGGCGCCGACGACGACGCCGGCGAGTGAGGCGGGCACGCTGAGGTCGCGTGCGGCCATGCGCAGCGTGTGCCCGGCGACCTTGTAGTTCTCGAGCGTCGTGCCGAACGCCGACTCGACCTGGGCCGCGGTGCCCGAGGCGGAGATCGTGGTCCGGTCCTTGGCGACCGCGCCGAGGCTGAAGCCCTGACCGGTGAGCCACTGCTCGGCTTGGGCGACCTGCGCCGCGGTCGGCGAGAACTCGGCCTGCCACTGGGCGGCGGTCAGGTAGTCGCGGTACTCGGCGCTGCCGGGCGTTGAGACCGCCTTCAGCAGCGCGACCGCGCCGGCCTGGTCGCGCAGCTTCAGGACCAGGTCGAAGTTGACCTGGGTCGATCCGCTGACCGCGCCGGTTGCGGCGGCTTGGACCTGGGCGGGCGCAGCGGTACCTGACAGCGTTGCGCGCGCCGAGTCCGCTTGGGCGGCCGGTGCCGCCGCTGCTGCTCCCATGCACAGCGATGCCGACAGCGCGGCGATTGCCGGCACACACGTGCGCCGGCGCAAAGACTTCCCTGACATCATGAACCCCCAGAAATCGGATTACCGGTTCCCGCCTGCGACACTCTAGTGGCGTGCGAGCCGGGTAGCAACCCGGTTTGGGGGCGCGTTCAGTGACTGACCGCGGCGGCTGCCAGCTCGGACACGAGGCGGTCCTCGTAGAAGCGCTCGAGCGCGAACGGCGCGATCAGCTCGGGCGTGCGGCCGGTCGCGACCAGCTCGGCGAGCGTCGCGCCGACGATCGGCGCCGCTTTGAAGCCATACGTCCCCCAGCCGGCGCTTACGTGGAAGTTCTCCACCTCGGTCCGCCCGAGGATCGGGCTGTAGTCGGGCGTCAGGTCGCACAGGCCGGCCCACGCTCGCAGCAGCCGTGCGTGCTCGAGCTGGGGGAACAGCTCCAGCACGTGCCGGCTCAGGTCCTGCAGGAAGTTGAGCGTGCCCTGCATCCGGTAGGTGGTCCACGGCTCGATCTCGGAGCCCATCACGAACTCGCCCCGGTCCGACTGCGAGATGTAGACGTGCATCTGCGAGGAGACGATCACGACGTCGAGCAGCGGCTTGACCGGCTCGGTCACGCACGCCTGCAGGACATGGGTGGTGATCGGGAGCGGAACGCGCGCCAGATCGCACACGATCGAGCTCCAGCCGGCAGTCGCGCTGACGACCTGCCCGGCCTCGATCCGGCCACGATTGGTCTGCACCGCCGTGATCCGCTCACCGGCGCGCTCGAGTCCGGTGACCTCCGTGTACGGATGGATCTCGACGCCGGCGCGGTCGGCCCCGCGGGCGTACCCCCAGACGACGGCGTCGTGCCGGATGATCCCTCCGGGGGGGTGGTACAGCGCGCCCATGATCGGATAGGTCACCTCAGGGGAGACGTTCAGCTGGGGGCACAGCCGGGCGACCTGCGCCGTGTCGACGAGCTGCGAGTCGATCCCGTTCAGGCGGTTGACCTCGGCGCGGTTGGCCATCACGAACATCGCCCGGTCGGAGTGCGCGAGCGTCAGGTGGCCGCACTGCGAGAACAGCATGTTGAAGTCGAGCTCGAGCGACAGCCGCTCGTACAGCTTGATCGAGGCGTCGTAGAAGCGGGCGCCCTCCGGCGTCTTGTAGTTGGAGCGCAGGATCGTCGTGTTGCGGCCGGCCGCGCCCGAGCCGATGTAGCCCTTCTCGAGCACGGCGACGTTCTTGACGCCCCGCTGCCCGAGGTAGTAGGCCGTGGCCAGGCCGTGCGCGCCGCCGCCGATGATCACGACGTCGTAGGAGGAGCGCAGCTCGCCGCGCGGGCGCCACATCCGCGCTGGCCGGAAGATCTCACGCATCGAGGGCGTCCTCCCCAACCGGTCCGCCACCGAGCCGCGCCGCCGCGGTCGCGACCGTCTCCCACAGGTACTCGCCGTACGCCCAGCCGGTCAGGATCAGCAGCGCGCTCGGGCCGGTGCGCAGCACGTAGCCGGGGGTGCGCGCGACCGAGCCGGGGCGAAAGCCGCCGACTCCGAGCACCGCGGGGCGGACGTCGATCGCGCAGAACCGGGCCAGGCACTCGCCGGCCAGCGGGCCGGCGAGCTCGAGCGCTGCGTGGGCGCAGGTGAGGTCGAGCGCGCCCGCGGGGAGCTCCCCGCTGCCGCCGAGCACGAGCGTTCGCTCGGGAGTCACGGGGCAGCGCCAGCCGCCGTCGCTCGTGCGCGTCGCCGTTCCGGGGAGCCGCACCGGCGTCAGGTCTGCGGTGCCGCTGTGGCGCAGCTCGAGCTTTCGGATCCGCGAGCGGTCGGCGAAGCCGACCGACTGCGCGACGCGGGCCCGCTCGGCGACAATCGCCCCGTAGGACACCGGCGCGTTCCAGCCGTCGCGCAGCTCGACGACCGCGCCGGCGGCGCGCGCCAGCCGTTCCATCGGCGAGCGCGCGACCGCCTCGTGGGGGGTGGGGGAGAGGAACGCGAGGCTCGTCACGATCGCAGGAGCTCGCCGCCGGGGTCGTAGAACGGCTCGGTCACGACCGTCGCCTGCAGCCGCGAGCCCCGGTCGGCGATCGTCACGGTCGCGCCGTCGGTGGCGAGCGCGGCCGGCACCCATGCCATCCCGATCACGGTCGCCAGCCGGCGCGAGCGCCGCGCGCTCGTCACCTGCCCGGCAGCGGCGCCGGCGGGGTCGAGGATCGCGGCGCCTTCCAAGGGGACCTGGCCGTTCCCGAGCTTGAAGCCGACGAGCGTCGCCTGCGCCGCGCCGCCGGCGGCGCGCGCGAGCGCCCACTTGCCGATGAACTCCTCGTCCTTGTCGAGCTTGACCGCCCACGGCATCGCCGCGTTGTACGGATTCGACTCCGAGTCGGTGTCCTGGCCGACGATGATGTGCTGCTTCTCGAGGCGGAGCACGCGCTGGGGCTCGAGCCCGAACGGTCGGATCTCGTCCTGCGCGCCGGCGGCGAGCAGCGCTTCCCACAGTTGCTCGCCGTGCGCGGCGGGGGCGTGGATCTCGTAGCCGAGCTCGCCGACGAAGCCGATCCGCAGCAGCAGCGCATTCACGCCGGCGACCGGCGCCTGGCGGGCATCGAGGTAGGCGAACCCCTCGCGCGAGATGTCGAGCTCGGTGACCCGGCTGAGGATCTCGCGGGCTCGCGGGCCCGCGAGATTGACGGCGCACAGCGCCTGCGTCACGTCGGTCAGCTCGACGTCGAGTCCCCAGTCGGCGAGCCACCAGGAGAACCATTGCTCGACGGCGCCGGCGCCGCTCGAGGTCGTCGTCACGTAGAACGTGTCCTCGTCGAGCCGGCACACGGTTCCGTCGTCCATGATCCGCCCCGCGTCGTTGGTCAGCACGCCGTAGCGGACCCTCCCGGGCTTCAGGTTCGAGAGCCGGTTGGGGTACAGGCGGTCAAGGAACAGGCCCGCATCGGGGCCGCTGACGAGCAGCTTGCCAAGCGTCGAGACGTCGATCAGCCCGGCGGCCTCGTGCACGGCTTTGACCTCGGCGTCCGGGTCGCCATAGTCGTACGGGCGTTGCCAGTCGCCGGCCCACTTGATGTTCGCGCCGAGCTCGAGGTGGCCGGCGTGCATCGGCGTCCGCTTGGCGGGCTCGAGCGGGACGCCCGCGAGCGCGCCGAGCGGGACGGTCGACCACGGCGGGCGCGCGGTCGTGGTGCCGACCGCGGTCAGCGACTGTCCCGTTTCGCGGGCGATCAGCCGGACCGACGCGAGCTGGCACATCCGTCCCTGACACGGCCCCATCGTCACGGTCGTGAACCGCTTGCACAGCTCGATCGAGTCGTAACCCTCCTCGACGCCTCGGTGGATGTCCTTCGCGCTGACGTCCTCACACAGGCACGCGAACGTGCGGCCCCAGCGGGGATCGCCGCAATCGGGCGGCGGCGGCGCCTCGGTGTCGGCCTCGGTCAGCTCGGCGCGGAGGCGCTGCTCGAGCTCGGCGACGCGCTGATCGTGCTCGGCGGAGGCGGCCAGCCCGAGCGCGGCGGCGGCGCGCAGGCCCGCGAGCTCGCCGGAGATGCCCGCGGCGCGGACGCCGCCGTGGCCGGTAAGCTGTCCGGCGGCGGACACGGTGGGCGGCGTTGGCGCGAGCCGGAACGTGCCGCTGTCCGCGTCGTAGGCGGCGCTTGCCCCCGCTTGGGAGGGCAGCGAGACCGCGGGGGCGTCGCCGCCGGAGACGATCAGCAGGTCGCACTGCAGCTCGCGGCGCGGCATCGGGCCGGCGCCGGGCGCGACGCTCGCAACCGGGGCGAGCGTGACCGCCTGCACCTGCCGGCGGCCGGTCGCCGCCACCGCCGTCCAGCCGCTCAACAGCTCGACGCCGCTGGATGCTGTGGCGTTGGCGGCAGCAGATCGAGTCTCGCGCAGGTCCGCGACCGCGTCGATCTGCAACCCGGCGCGGCGGAGGCGGACGGCGGCGGTGAGGCCGCGATCGGATGAGGTGACGAGCACCGCGCGGCGGCCCGGCGCCACGCTGTAGAGCGCCATCAGCCGCTCGGCGCCGCCCGACAGCATCACCCCGGGGAGGTCGTTGCCCGCGAACATCAGCGGCTGCTCGATCGCGCCGGTCGCGAACAGCTGGTGGCGCGATCGGATCTGGTGAAGCGTCGAGTCCTGCCAGACGGCGATGAGGCCGTCGTAGTGCCCGAGCGCCGACGCGCCCGTCAGCAGCTCGACGCCGGCAGCCTGCGCCCGGCCTGCGAGCTCGGCGGCGAGCTGGTGGCCGCCCTCCCACAGCAGGCGTCCACCGAGCACCGGGTTCTCGTCGACGAGCACGACGTCGGCTCCGAGCCGCGCGGCGGTGGTCGCGGCGGCCAGGCCCGCCGCGCCGCCGCCGATCACGAGCAGATCGGCGTGGCGGCGGCGGTACTCGGTCTTCCAGGTACGCTCGCCTTGAGTCTGCGGGAGCGTGCCGAGTCCGGCTGCGTTACGCAAGACCTTCTCGTACAGCGGCCACGCCTTGCGCGGCCATTTGAACGTCTTGTAGTAGAAACCGGGCGGCGTGAACGGGCCGCCGATCCGGTCGGTGATCGACATCACGTCGAAGTCGAGCCTGGGCCGGGCGTTCATGTGCTCGACGACCGCTCCGGGGCGGGCCGGCTCGGTGCACGCGCGGATTCCCGGGGCCCCATCGACCTGGACGAGGCAGTTGGCGCAGGCGCCCGAGCAGCACAGCAGCCCGCGGCGCCGGTGGTACTTGAAGCTGCGCGAGAACGTTCGGCGGCCGGCGGCGAACAGCGCCGAGGCGATCGTGTCGCCCTCGAGCGCGTCGACCGGCTTGCCGTCGAACGTGAACGTCAGGCTGCGGTTGCGGTCGATCCGCTCGCCCGGCTGGGGCGGCAGCCGGTTCACGCCTCAAAGCTCCCGGGCAGACCCACTCGGAGCACCTCGTTCGTGCGCGTGTCGCGGTCTGCCTGGAACCAGGTGCGGCAGCCCGAGCGGTGGTACCACCACTCGCGCTGGACCCCGGCGACGTTGCGTCGGAAGTAGTTGTATTCGCACAGCTCGCGGAAGCCAGGCGGCTGCTTGGGACGGCTCGAGAGCTCGCCGCCGAAGGCGAAGTCGGTCACCTCGCGGGGGCCGCAGATCGGGCAGGTGAGGACGAACGACACGCGCTGGCAGTCTAGACCGACACAAGCGCAGTGCGCAATACTATTGCCAATGGCGCAACGAACGGTCGGGTCGGTGGTGCGTGCGCTGCAGCTGCTCGAGGAGCTCCGCGACAGCGAGGCCGGGCTCGGGGTCAACGAGCTCGCACGTCGGATCGGCGTCAACGCCTCCACGGCGTCGCGCCTGCTCGCGACGCTCGAGGCCGCCGGGATGGTCCAGCGAGACCCCACCGGCGGCCCGTACCGGCTCGGGCTCGCGCTCGTCACGCTCGCCGATCGGGTCCTGTCGCGCCTCGACGTGCAGGCGCTCGCGCGGCCGCTGCTGGTCGAGCTGATGGAGCGCACGGGCGAGACCGCGACGCTGTCGCTGCCCGGTGAGCGCGAGACGATCACGGTCGACTCGGTCCCCTCGCGCGCCAGCGTCGTCAGCATGGCGCGGCTCGGGCGTCCGAGCGTCCTGCACGCGACCGCGGTCGGCAAGGTGATGCTCGCCTTCGGCGGCCGCCCGCTCCCCCGCGAGCGCGACCTGCGTCCGTTGACGCCGCGCACGATCACCGACCGCGCCGACCTCGCCTCGGAGATTCGCGCCGTCCGCGAGCGCGGCTTCGCCACGGTGTTTGGCGAGCGCGAGATCGACGTCAACGCAATCGCGGCGCCGGTGTTCGGTCGGGGCGGCGAGCTGGCGGCGATCCTCGGCGTACAGGCGCCCGCCGCCCGCCTGCCCGACCCGACGGCTGTGCTTGCACCGTTGCTCGACGCTGCAGAGGCGCTCACGCGGGCGCTTGGTGGCGGGTCTTGAGCAAGCTCGCCGCCGTTCCGCGCTTTCTGACCCCGCTGGCACTGCTGGCCGCGGTGCTTGCGCTCGCACTGCCCTCGGGGGCGGTCGCGCACCGCAGCGACGTGCTTCTGGCTGTGCTCGTGCTCGCGACCGCGCTCGGAATCCCGGCGGTCGAGCTCGCGCGGCTGCGCGCGCAGGCGACGGCGGTCGCGCTGCTGTCGGTGCTCCCATTCCTCGTCCTCGGCGCGATCGGTTGGGCGCTCGGGCGCGCGTTCGGCGCCGGGGAGGTCCGCGACGGGCTGCTGGCATGCGGGTTGTCGAGCTCCGAGGTGGCGGCGGTTGGGCTGGTCGCGCTGGCGGGCGCCGACGCGGCGATCGCGCTGGGCGCGGTGATGGGTTCGCTGATTGTCGCCGCCGTGTTCGGCCCGCTGGCGATCGCCTGGCTCGGCGGCGGCGTTCACGTCGATGGGGGCGCGCTGCTCGGACGCTTCGCGCTCGTCGTGCTCGCGCCGCTCGCGGCCGGCGTCGGGCTACGGACGGTGATCCCGGCACTGGGCGCGGTCGACGAGCAGCGCGAGGGCGTCGCGGCGGTCGCCGTCGTGGCGCTCGTGTACGCGTCGCTGTCAGGCGAGCGGGGAGCGCACCGGCTCGGTCTTGCGATCGGCGCCGGGGCGGCGTTCCTGGCCTGCTCGGCGATGGTCGCGGCGGCCTGGCGCAGCCGGGTCTCGGGCAGGGCGGGAACGGCGGGAGCGTTCGCGATCGGGATGCGCGACTTCGCGGTCGCGGCGGCGCTCGCGACGCAGGCGTTCGGCCCGGCGGCCGGGGTGGTCCCCGGCGTCTACGGGGTGCTGATGCTGATCGCGGGCAGCGCCGCTGCCGGCCGCCTGCGCTCGGTTGGACGCACTTCGGGGGCCCATCAGGTCTGTTCTGGTCCCGCGCAGATCTCTGGGTCGGACGGCCCGTAGCCGTCCGCAGTCGCGGCGCTGCCTGGGCTGGGGTGCGGTTTGGCTGTGGGGTGCGACGCGATCGCGTCTGCGGACGGCTTGGAGCCGTCCTCCACGGCCGCCGCGTGAACGACCAGAACGTCACGATGCCTTGCCCCAAGGGCCGAGCCTGCGCAGCTGGGGCGCTGTGGGCGCCCGATTTGCGCAGCCCCCGCAGATCGACCGCAACCCGCGACGTTTTGGTCGTTCAAGCGCCCAGCGAACCCGAGCCGGGGATCCAGCTCGTGCCGGCGAGCGGGACCCGGGCCATCGCGGCCGCCTCGACGGTGAGCGCGACGAGGTCCTCCGGCTCGAGGTTGCGGACGTG
>Ga0302232_10001324_pt1 | contig 17265 bp, 17 predicted proteins | sample II_Palsa_N2_3_FD_193575 | JGI IMG/M metagenome (GOLD analysis project Ga0302232, IMG submission 193575) | Peat permafrost microbial communities from Stordalen Mire near Abisko, Sweden - II_Palsa_N2_3 | ecosystem: Environmental > Terrestrial > Soil > Palsa > Peat permafrost | place: Sweden...
TGGCCGAACACGCACTCGATCACAGCACATGATGCCGCAGATCGCCGTCGCGGTCCGTCGGGTGCCCGCGCGGCATGGCTGCGGCTTCTTGCAAATGGACGGGGGTCAGACACCAGGACGGGCGCAAACCCTGATGATCCGCGAGCGTCCCGGTGCGCAGGTGCGCGCTGGTGGCTAAGCCCCGCAGGACTCACCGCTGGCAATCGACGTGTGGCTGACGTTGCCGGAGGCATCCAGCGCAAGAAAGGTACCGGGTGCACGCACGGTACTGGTGCCAACGCTGCCATCCGCTACGCCGCCGGTACTGCAAATCAGGAACGACGGTGGATTGCGGACGGTGGTGCCGGTACCGGAGCTGTTGAACTGCCCTTGTTGATCGAAGCGAATCGCCTTGCCGTCCGCCGCCTGAATGGATACGCCTTGCGAACCCGCATTCTGGCGCAGCAGGATGCTCCCGGCCGCGCCGCGCGCAAAAGCGGTGCCCGGCACGGCTGTTCCAGGCGTGTAGGTATACACCAGCCAGCCCGATGCATAGGACGAGTTCAGGTCTGGACTCATGCAGCTGGTGCCACCGGCGACACTCGGACAAATCGATACAAAAGTTCCGCGCGTGATCGCCTCGGTGCGCGCATAAGCGAGATCGGCGGCCAACGCGATGCTGGCCGAGCTGACATGGTTGCGTCGGATCAAGTCGCGGAATGTTGGCAACCCAGCCGCCCCGAGAATTGCCAGCACGGTCAATGTGACCAGCATCTCGACCAGGGTGAAGCCGCGCTGGGGTATATCCCGGCAGGTCATGGGCGTCACCAGCAATGGCCATTGCGGTTGGCCGCAACATCACCCATTGCCGGCAGTTTGGTGCCGGTATTGTCGATCGACAGGCTGCTGCAGGCGTCATTCATCTGCACACCCTGCGGCTTGGCCGCCGCCGCGAAACTTTGCCAGTCGTTGGTGGCGCCCTGGGTCACTGCTACCTGGTAGAAACTTTTCTGCGAGTTTGTCGTGGTGGTGTCGGAATAGCCGATCGTCTTCAGATCGGCGTAGCTGTTGTAGGCCGCGTAATAGCGCTCCTGCGCATTGGCGACACGCAACAACTCCTCCTGCCCATCCGGACGCCGCGCACGAAACGCGTAACGGCCATACGACGGAATGGCTATCGCGGTGAGAATGGCAACGATCGCCACCACCACCATCAACTCGATCAACGTGAATCCTTGCTTGCATGCCATGTCCGACTTCCTGTGCTCATCATTGATTGCCGATCATCAGTTCAGGTCGTTGTTCAATACCCGCCATGAGCGGCGGCGCCAGATCGGCGCACCTGAACTGAAAGTCTTGTCGTCCTGTTGGCGCGTCACGCCTGGCAGATAGAGCTGCCCACCACCGACGGCCGTGGCTACCGGCAGGGATCCCCCTGTCGGCGGGTTCTTTACCAGGCCGCCGGCCTGCTTGTAGGTGTCGGGCCAGTTGCCGCCGCTGCCGAATTTCCCGCCTTCCGCTGCACCGCCGGTGGCGGCATCCACCAGCATCACTGCGCCGCGATGCGCCGGGTCGCAGGAATCACTGTCTTGCGGGATCAGCGTGGTGATGATTGCCCGATTGGTGTCGAACAGCGCCGTGGCGTCCACGACCACGCGTTCACCCTTGTCGATCTGGTCACCGGTGGAGGCATCGGTGACGTACAACTTGAAGAACCAGCCGCGGATCAGACTGCCTGCACCCCCCCCAGTGAGTACCGCCCTGGCGGGTACCGCACGGGTGGTCAGGCCACGGACGGAATCCCGCTCGATCATCGTCTGCTCGATCAGCGGGGTCGACGTCGTACCTTCCACCACCACTGCCTGGCCGGCATCGCCGGAGTCGCGAATGCCGTAGACGGCCTGTTGCTGGGTGTTGCTGTCGATTAGGTTATCGCTGCCGGCCAGGTACTTGCCGGTACCAAACACCACCATGAGACCCCCGCCCACGGGATCGGGGAACAGCCGCGGCATTACCGTGATCGGGCGATTGGCAGGACTGGATGAACGAAAGAACAGTTCGGCCTTCCAGCTTCGGCTGTCGCCAGTAAGGTCGAAGCGCCAGACGTTGCCTTGCAGGTCACCGGCAAATGCCACGTCCTCGATCTGGCGGCCCTGGTAGTCGCCCATCACCGGCGTGCCCAGGCCGTAGCTTTCCACATTGCCATCCAAGCCATTGAAACCGGCGGTCGGTGTCTTGATCTCTTTCAGCAAGCTACCGGTCTGCGCATCCAGCACGAACAGTGAGCTGAACTTGTTGCAGACCGGATTGCCGCTGTTGCCGGCTTTGCTGCAATCCACCGCCAGCTCGGTCGGAAAATAACCGCCAGGCACCAGCACCACCCATTGACCGCTGGCCAGCCGACCGACGTTTGGACGGCCAAATGTGTAGCCAAGATTGGCGCCGCCGGTACCGGTGTTGTTGAACTCCCACAGCACCTTGTCCGATGGCTTCGTTTCGTCGGCCTCGCTGCCGGTGACATCCAGCGCATACACGCCCTGGCCGCCGTAGCGCAGGCCGGCCACCAGGATGGTGTGCCAACCCTGATTGCTGCCGCCGCTGAAATACACATCTCGACTCACCGGCGTGCCGTCGACCGATGGTTTGAAATTGAAATTCTTCAGTGAAGACCAGTTGCTCAGCCGGCCATATACCGAGTACGGCACGTAAGCCCAGCGCTCCTTGCCCGGGCTCGGCAACACGTCGACGGTGCTTGCGATGGTGTCGCTGGTGGTCGCATCGAATGCGTGCAACATGCCGTCGTTCGCAGCCACGTAGATCGTCGGCGCACGCCTGGCGTGATCCTGCTGGAACCGGGTGTAGCCATAGCCGGCCTTCGCGGCCAACGCCTCTGGCGAATTGGCGGGCCAGTCGTCGCGATAGCCACTGGCGGGCTGCGCCACATACAGCGTCTGTGCATTCATCACAGCACCGAATACATGATTGCGCTGGCGGAAGCTGGTGCCTTCCTTGCTTTGAGCGCCGCGTAGCCAGTCCAGTCGGTCGGCGCCGGTAGGCGTGGTCGTGGTGGTGCCGAAAGTCGCGTCCACGGCGTTGATTGCATTGACGACGGCGGCGCCATTGAACGCCGCCGCTTTGCCACTGCCGGTACCGATACTGGTCAAGATCACCCGTGCGCCGCCGCTACTGCCGCGGGCATCCAGCAGATCACGACCGTTCCATAGCGCTGCGGTAGCCGTCGTGCCATCCGCGTTCACACGGTTCGCGGTCATCGTGCCGCTCCAGTCATTGGTGTCATAGCCGGCCTTGTAGACCACGGCTGCCGAGCCCAGTACGGATGAACTCAGGCTGCCGGCTACGGCAGTAGTACTGCGCGCCACGATGCTGCTGATGATCTTGGTCAGCGCAGCGATCAGGTCGCTCGGGCTGCTGGCGGCGAAGAACTGTCCGCGGCTGTTCAGCGCGGCATGCCACATGTCATCGATCTTCCTGCCATCGTCCGTACCGACCGCCGGTGCCGGCCACCTCGTCTCGCCTTTGCGCAGGCTCGCGTAGGTGGCGTTGTTGTTGGCAAGCGAGCCGGAAGCACCGAAGCCGATCATGTATTGCACCAGATGTGGCCAGCTTGCGGGGTCGTTCGTGGGGTTCCAGTAGATTTCCTTGTTGTCGCGCGGATCGCTGTTCGCCGTCACCGGCGTATTGAAAACGTTCGTCGAAGCATCGGTGATATACGGCGCCACCTTGCGGCGATTGGCTTGCGTGGCGAACAGGCTCGAGCCGGTCACGCCGGCCTGCAGGTCGTGCGACCAGTCATGGAAGGCCAGATCCGCCATCGTCACCACGGAGTTGCCGTATTCGTTCCAGACCACCGAGCTTTCCCGCTCAGATGTGGAAAACGAGCGACCGTCCGGCAACGCCGGGATGTTCGCCGTATCGTTGCCGTCCGGCGACGATGGATCATCGCCATTCCACATGCCATCGGTCATCTGGATATGGAAGTTCTGCCGGCAGACCAGTTCTTTGCCGGCGTCGCGATCCCAGTAGGGGTTTTCATCCGCCGGGCCGGTGCGATTGGTGAAGTACGTGCCCACCCGTTTCGCAGCGGACCGATTGGGAGTGCCGCCGCTGGCTGTCATGCCGAACAGCCAGTTGTAGAACCTGGTGCGTACGTTGCCGGTCGCGCTGCCATCCACGAACTTGTAGATCGCGGTGCTGTTGCTTAAGTTGTTTGCGTTGATGTTCTGCCAGGCGACGCGCACATTCTTGTCAAACGGCGCGTAGGCGCGAGAGATCGATGTCACCGCCGCGATCGTGCGGGTACGGTAGTACGAATACCAGTTCGCGAAGTTCTTCTGGTCCGCGGCCGAACTCAGCGATACCCAGGTCCAGTTGCCGCTCGTGTAGAGCGCGCCAATGGCGATCGCATTGAACTGTCCCTTTGTATCGAGTGGCAGGCTGGCCCTGGTGCCGGTGTACTTGTAGTAACCCGCACCGATATTCCCGCAAAAAGAGACGCCTCCAAGATTACGCGTGTTCTGGTTGCTTCCCGATATTTGTGCAGCCACCGGGGCAACCGGTCGATTGATCTGGATGCCGTTGTCCCAGGCTTGCGCATAGGTTGAATTGGGCATGGCTGTGGTGCCATCCGCTTTCAATGGCGGTGCATAAATATTGTCGGGATTGAAGTAGACGCCGTTCATGCTCCATGAGCGCGGTTCGGTTGGGTCGGCAATCCCCGGGGTGATCACGCCGGCGCACAGATATGGGCCGGCTTGCGTGCGATAGGTGATATTTGCCGTGGCACCCTGGTCGGTATCACTGGCCGTGTTCCAGCCCACGCCGGTGTACGGCCGCTGATCCGGCGAGTGATGCCAGTTCATCGAGCCGGAATCGTCGAAGGTCAGCACCAGGTTCGGTGCCACGGTAGTGCTGGCCTCCGGCGGTTTGGCGCTCAGATCCACCGTGCCGGCCATCAAGGTGGCCGGAAGGCCAGGGAGAAGGCTGATCGCGAGACCGAGGAAGCCGGCGGTCAATCGCTCACGTGCTGAAGCTTCGCTGCGCATGATCGGGTTGTGCCCCATCTCAGTTGCTGCTCGGAGCGGCATACGTGCTTTCCACGAGGCGCAAGGTGTCGGCGTTTGCGCCGGTTGAGCGCGCCGTTACCCGCCAGATCCACAACGACGTGGTTGGCGTGGAACTGCTGCCGTATGCGGCGGTGACGCCGCCTTCGATCTGGCTGCCGACACCAGGCGGAGTCTCCTGGCCTATTCGCTCGATGATGTAACGAGGGTTTTTCGCCAGCCTGGCGATCTTCTGCGACTCACCCGTCAACGTGCTGCCGCGCAACGTGGTGTAGTCGATCGCGTTGCCCCCATCACCCCTGTATTCGGTGGATGCGCTCAAATCGCTGTTAGCGGGCCAGCCGGTGCCCATGCGAAAACGGACGGCCGCGCTGTTGGGCGCCGCCGGATTGAAGCTGTAGCAGCTACCGAGAAGGTCACTCGGACACTCCAGGCGCAGCCCGCGTGCGGGAATGCTCCATAGCTTCCACTCCGCACCACGTAAGGCGGCCTCCGCACCCATTTCGGCCAGCTGCGCATTGCGCAGACCACCGGCCATGCGCTCCTGCAGCAACGAACTCGCGGCAGCACTGAGCGCCAGCATGGTCAGCAGCAATAAAAAAATCAGCGCGAGCAGCAGGACCGCGCCGCGCTGGGCTGAAGCGGGGTGTTGCCTATGACATAACCGATGATGCATGGACACGCTCGACTCCGTTCGCGTTGCAATGGATGACCATGCGACGGCATCACCCTTCGTCTTGATGGCCACAGGTTTCAGGGGGTGTAGTTACGCAGCGATATCAGCGCGCTGAACTCACGTCGCAACATCGGGTTGGCGAAGCCCTGTTCGCGAGGCTTGACGGCGCGTTTGGCGTCATCAGGTGCTGTCGGTACGCTGTTCCCGTCAGCGACGTAGACGTAATTCATTTCATGGGTGGAAAGCGTGTACAACGGCGTCTGGCCATCCATCAGGATGCGCACTTCGATGCTCTTGACCGCACGCCACAGGCAACCGTAAGGATTTATCGGCGACGCCGTACCGTCGGTATTCGGCACCGAGGCCGGGCAGTCGATGCTGCCGCCGGCACGCGTATCCACATCCGGTGCATGCAGGAAGCGCGTATTGCCGTTCCTGTCTTCCACGGCGTACATGAAATCCAGGCGCTCCACACCGCGCACGATTTCATCGGCCTTGCCATTGAGGCGACGCATCAGCGCCCCGGTTTTCTGACCGTTGCCGTTGTCGATCACCTGCAGGTAGTAGGTGACATTGAGCAGGTCGGTATTCAGGTCAAACAGCCGCGGCGATGCCTGTGGCTTCGGATTGCTCAGCGTGGCATCGGGAAAGTTTCCGGTTGCCGATACGGTGAAGAGGCCCGATGAAGGCGCGTCAACCGCAAAGATCTGTGCGTTGGAGCAATCGGCGAGTAGCGCCAGATGACCGGCCTTGAACTCCGATAGCGCAGGTTCGCCCGCGGCCGGCTTTGGCCTCACCGTGACGCTGCGCAGCTTGCCCTTGGCATCGGCAATGGTGCTGCTGTTGACGCCATCGATCGCCCAGCCACGGGATGAATCCAGGTAGCGCAGCGTCAGCACGCTGGCTCCGATAACCCGTTCACCGAGACTGGTTCCCAGTGAGGGCAATTTGGTAGACACATCGGGCGAGCAGTTTGTCTTGCCGCATTCATACCCCCGCATCGACAGAAATGCCGGCAGGTAATAGGGCGATGCGGGAATCGGCGGATAGGACGCGCTACCCCAGTTCGTGGTGACATCCGAGAGCGCGCCGATCAAGCCCGTGGCGTACACCTTCGGCGCCCGCAGGCCATCCATGTACATGCCGTTGCTACCGCTGGTATCGGCCACGCCACCGGAATTGCTGCAGTAGTGACCGTTCGCCATGCGCAGGTCAGCGCTGATCCGCAGGATGGCGAAGCGCCCTTCCTCCTGCAGACTCGCCAGCTGGGCCTGCGCCCGATTGTTGTTGGAGGTGGCAAGGAACACCGTGACAATGCCGGCGGCAACCAGCAAGCCCAGCACCATCGCGATCATCAACTCGATCAGGCTGACGCCAGACTGCCGATGGATGGCGCCGCGGCCCATCACGGCTGGAACTCCCAGGCGAAGGTCTGTTTGGCGGTATCGCTGTGGGTCGTGTCACCGGCATTGCGCTCGCTCCAGCTGAGCGTCATCGCGCAGTGGCCGCCATAAGGCGGACGCTGATTGAAATGGTCCGTGCTGGGGGTATAGCTGGTGGCGGCCGTACACTTGATGGTGGCTGCGGGATTCGGCAGAAGGGTGGTCAGCAGGCTGCTCCACACTTGCTTGTCGCGCGTTGCCAGACTGGCTGGAGTGCAGGCTGCCGACTCGCAGTTGGTGCGGCCGGACACGGGGTATCCGTTGTCGTTGTAGCTGCCGTTCCACACACCCAGCGGATTCGCCCGCATGCGATCGACCATGCCATCGGCGAGGAAGGTCACCTGGGTGCGCTGGTAGGCGGCCTGGTTGGATCGCATGGCCATCACCATCAGGCCGGCCAGACCGATCAGGCCCACGCTGAAGATCAGTACCGCCATGAGCACTTCGATCAGCGAGATGCCTTGCTGACACAACTTGAATGGCATGACGGCGCTCCCTGTCCTGCACGCATTCTAATTACGTAAGTTATTTCGTCAAGATCTTGCGTGATCAGCGGTAGCATATGCCCGACGAGCGGTAGGAAGCGGCTTTCGGAAGGGCCTGATCATTGGCCACGCAGGGAGCGAAAGCGGGTTGGCAGTTGATGGGCCATCGAGATCGATTCCCGGAGGCCAGCGATGACTTGCGGCGCAGAAAGTTCTGAAAATTCAGACAATTCTCATTTCAGCCGGCGAGAAAAGTAACGAAGCTAGGCGCGATAGTTCCACGACTGCAGGATGCACTCGGCCCCGCGGTGACGCGTTGCAGCGGACAGGAAAGTTTGTTGAGACGTGATGCCCCCCTGCATCGCCTCAACCCGCACGGAACTTCATTCGACGAAAGGAGCTGGCCACACACCATGGCCAGCTCTTTTTTTGGTGCATTCGGTAAGGCGCACCTGCCTGGGGGTGAACGAAGCGGGAGTCGGGGATCCGGTTAGAGGTGATCCTCTCCAGTTTCAAAGTACTGGTTTCGTCAGATCTCCAATAGATCATGTCCTACGATCAGCCGCCCCTTGAAGTGCGGCGCCACGGCGTCGTGCCACACCTCATCCGGAATCGGCGGATAGCCGCCGCCAGGTACGAAATGCGTGAGCACCAGCGTCTTCACCCCGGCTTCGGTGGCGATGCGGCCGACCTGCTCGGTGGTGGTGTGGCTGGCGAGCAGATGTTCGCGTAGGCGCTTGGCATTCGGCTCACTGGCGATCAGCTTGTCCAGCGCTGGCAGGTACATCACCTCGTGCACCAGTACGTCGGCGCCGCGCGCCAGCGCCACCAGGTTTTCAGACGGTCGCGTATCGCCGGAGAACACGATGGAGCGGTCGGGGCAATCGAAGCGATAGGCGAAGGCAGGCGTGACCGGCGGGTGCTGCACCAGCGCGGCGGTGACCTTCACCCGTTCGTCCTGCATCACAAGGCCGGCACCGCTGATCTCGTGTGGCACGATCAGTGGTGCCAGTGGCGGCCGCCCTTCGTCGGCGATCCGCGTGCGAATATCGTAATCGTTCAGTTCAAGGAACAGCCGTGTCATCTCCTTCAGCGGAGGCGGCCCCCACGTGTCGACCCGCGTATGCAGAGGTCCCGACCAGGCCAGCAGCAACAGGTTGCCGTAATCCGCGTTGTGGTCGGAATGCTGATGTGTGATGAAGACATCGCGGATCGCGCCGAGATCGAGCCCGGCCTCGACCATTTGCCGCGCCACTCCATCGCCGCAGTCGATCACGTAGATCACGCCATCGACGACGATGGCGTTCGCCGGCGCGGAGCGATTTGCCTTGGGCGTGGGGCCACCGGCAGTGCCAAGCAGGATCAGCCGCGACCGTGCTGCGTGCCGGGAGGGCTGCGCGCGCAGCGGGAAAGGGCAGGCCAACGCCGCGAGTGTCATGCCCGCCGCCTGCAGCAGGCGGCGGCGCACGGGATCGATCGTGCTGTCGTTCCCGGAAGGAATGCGCATACGTCGCCCTCGAAGATACGCGGGTGACTATGTCGTGATCGTTGTGGTGAGTAAAGCGACGATAGACGTATCGTACAGTTGCCCACGCACTTGATGAACGCGTTGAGTGGATGCCATTGATCTGGCCCACAAATACTACGTATCAACCGTTCGTCCCCGGATCAAGTCCGGGGCAGGCTCTGAGCGTGGCGCAGCGGAGTCGAAGGGCATTGGCGAAACTATGTGTGGGCCAGATCAACAACGCCGAATTGAGTACCCTGCCGCACCGAGCTCCGAACACGCGGACCTGTAGCAGTCACAGGTGCTCAACTGGCATTACCCGGCGGCGGGTGCGTTCACGCAGCGAGCATTCGCGCAGCTTGTCCGCCAGGGCCTCCAGATCAGGTATGCCATAGAGATAAACCGACGCCATGCCCTGATCGGACGAGTGCAGATGGACCATGCACTGGCCAAGCATCCGCATGCCCAGCGGCTTCAATAAATCGAAGTGATCCACCCGGAACAGCTCAAGGTTGTCCTGCACCTTTGACAGGATTCCGCGCTCGACCCGCACACGCTGCGTGGTCACGGTGAACCTGGTGGAGAGACTGCGCAGCCAGTAGACCAGCAAGCCTATGCCAAGCGTGATCACCACGATGATGTACTGACCAAAGGAGTAGATCACTTTGGGGTGACCGGAAAACAGCGTCTGCTCGACTGTCGCCTCCCTGCTTGCGACATAGGCATCCAGATCCGTTCCACAGAAGCGGCATTTGTGCGCGGCGGCCTGGATCGGCTCAGCACAGGCTGGACACGCCTTCATTCCTTCTTGCATAGCGGTACTCCGGTGGGACCGTGGACAAGAGTACCTAACTGGTTGTCATCGGTACACGTCGACCAAGCCCGAGCCAGCGCCATGAACGTGCTTCTGCCCAGAAGGCGCACCCGATGGGCGCGTGCGCCTGGAGCACTCTAGCGATCGATGCCAATGACGACCTTGCCTTGAGCTTCCCGGTTTTCGATGAGCGCGTAAGCGTCACCGATGGAGTCCAGATCGAAGCGTCTCGAATCCATGAGTGGCTTGAGCTTTCCCGATTCGGCAAGCCTGGTTGCCTCACGCAGGATGTCTCCGTGGTGCGCTTTACCCTCGCCAGTCAACAACGGCAGCAAGGTGAACACGCCCGAATAGGTCGCCGCTCGAAAGGAGAGTGGGGCCAGTGCGTGCGTCCCCCATCCCAGCGAACTCACCACATGTCCGAAACGCGCCACTGCTTTAAAGGACGCATCCAGGCTCGTGCCACCGGCGGTGTCATACACCACGTCGAAACCACGTCCCGCCGTGTAGGCAGCGACATACTCATCAACCTGCATGTGAGCAAAGTCGATGGGTATCGCGCCGAGTTGCTCGATCACGTGGCCGCGTGCAGCGGCATCGGTCGCGAAAACGGAGGCATTGAGAGCACGTGCAATTTGAATGGCAATGTGACCGACACCGCCCGCTCCGCCTTGAATCAAAACGGTCTGACCGGCGCTAACATGAGCCCGATCGACCAGCCCTTCCCACGCCGTGATGAAAACAAGCGGTAGCGCCGCGGCTTCACGCATACTGAAGTGAGAGGGCTTGAGCGCCAGCAACGCAGCATCCACTGCGGCGTATTCGGCGAGTGTTCCTTGAACACCAGCCACGCCTCCGGTCATCCCGTAGACCTCGTCGCCGACCCGGAAAGCCGTAACGTCGCGGCCGACCGCTTCGACGACACCGGCCAGATCCATTCCCAGAATGGCAGGTAGCGGATGACGGGCATGTTCGGCGGCGCCCTGGCGAATCTTCAGGTCAAGCGGATTGATGCCGCTCGCCATGATTCGCACGAGCACCTGCCCTGGCTGGGGGGTGGGCCGCGCGACGTCGGTCACGCGAAAAGCAGCGCCGTGATTTTCCAGAACGGCCGCTTTCATGGAGAGGGACTTAGTCATGGCGAACTCGGTGAAGGAGGGAGTGGGTGCCAAACTACGCTCAATAATTTCGTATGAAAATCAAAATAAACGCATTGCTTCCATGCATAATTGCATGATGCGGCCAGGCGGGTTTCCTGGCGCAATCGAATCAGATGAACAGGGTGGCGACTATGGAATGGAGTGATCTGCGCATCTTCCTGGCCATCGCGCGCGAGGGAACGCTTGGTGCCGCGGCACGCAAACTCGGCCAAACGCAGCCGACGATGGGGCGCCGATTGCAGGCGCTCGAGAACGCCGTGGGGCACAAACTTTTCCAGAGAACCAAGGACGGGTTTGTGCTTACCGATGAGGGAGCAGCGGTCCTCAATCATGCTGAGCGCATCGAGGAGGAGGCGCTCGCCTTTCAGCGTCAGCTGACCGGGCAGGAGCAGCAGCTCGAGGGCATGTTGCGCATTACCTCGTCCGACTGGTTTGCCGAGTGCATCCTGACCCCAGTGATTGCGGATTTCTCAAAACAGTATCCGCGCGTGATCATCGAACTACTCACTGATTCACGCTTCCTCAGCTTGTCGCGACGCGAGGCTGATCTGGCCTTTCGCATCCAGCCGTTCGACGAGCCGGATGTCGTCTCGCGCAAGCTTCTGAGAATGCCCTACGGCGTCTATACAAAGTCCGATTATCCGTGTCCCGTGGTGGGGGACGGCAGCGGGGCCTCGTTGCTCGTGATGAACGTCGCTTTTGGTGGCATGCCTGAAGTGGCATGGCTACAACGCATGCTTCCGCATGCGCGTGTAGCGTTTCGCAGTAATGCCCGGGCCGTTCAAGCGGGGATGTGTGCCCGAGGTGCCGGCGTTGCGGTATTGCCGCGCCCACTGGGCGACGCGATCGATGCACTGCAGCGCATCGATCTGGGTGAGGAGCCTCCCGTACGCGATGTATGGATTGGCTACCATCGCGATATGCGCCGCCTCGCCCGGTTGCGGGCATTGTTGGACATGGTTGTCGCACGATTAGCCGATTGAGCTGATTGCGTTGATGCGATGCTTCGTGGAATGACCGACGTAGGTCGCCACGAATCCGCGGATCCGTAGTCACTACACACGTCACACCAGTCGAGTGGGCTCGAGCGCGATGCAACGCTATCAACCCGAAACGACGGATCGGTTCTAAGAAGCTCCGCGAACCTTGCGGGTTAGAAAATCACGGATCAAGTCCGCAATTTCAGCCGCGTTCGTTTCCAGCGCGAAGTGCCCGGTATTCAGCAGGTGCACTTCCGCGTCCGGGATATCGCGCTTGTACGCTTGCGCGCCGGCTGGGAGGAAGAATGGATCTTTGTCACCCCAGACTGCGAGCAACGGTGGCTGATGCTTGCGAAAGTACGCCTGCCACGCCGGATACAAAGCCACGTTGGATCGATAGTCGAGCACCAGATCCAGTTGGATTTCATCCATACCGACGCGACTGATGTACGCGATATCGAGCGTGTAGCCATCCGGGGAAACCTTGAGTGGATCGGCGCCATGCAGATACTGCATGCGTATCGCTTCGGGCGATAGCGCGTCGCGGCAAGCCTCGCGCGTCTGCTGTGAAGGAGAGCGCCAGTACGCCTGATACGGTCCCCAAACGTCACTCAGACCTTCTTCGTAAGCATTGCCGTTCTGACTGATGATTGCGGTCACTCGCTCTGGATGCGCAGCCGCTATGCGGAAACCGGTGGGTGCGCCGTAATCGAATACGTAGAGCGCATATTTCTTCAGATTCAACGCCTCGGTGAAGCCCGTTACCACTTGCGCCAGATGGTCGAAGGTGTAATCGAACTTGCCGCGTGCTGGTGCTTTCGTATTGCCGAAGCCCGGTAGATCCGGTGCGATCACGTGGTATTCATCCGCGAGCAAAGGAATCAGGTCACGGAACATGTGACTTGAGGTGGGGTAGCCATGTAAAAGAAGCAAGACTGGCGCGCCTGGCCGACCGGCTTCGCGATAGAAGACGTCCACGTCGCCTACCTTTTGAGTTTTATAGGTGACAGTCATGGGGGAGTTTTCCTGTGAAGAGTTCGCAGCACGAAGCCGTTTTGTGGAAGGACCTGAGCGATCCATCGCATCAACGATGCGAACAGTGGCAAGAGCGATCGAACCAAACACTGTCGTAGCCAACAAGCCGCGGCGTTTCAGATTGATATTCTCGATAGCGGGGGTTTTCATCTGGGTTCCTCGATTCGTCAACGGTAGCGACCACCGACTGGCTTGCGTTTCATAGCCAATTTGATCGACAATACATCCGACCGATCGGTAGTATATGAGTGTCCCTGCATGAAAACAACCCTTGAGCAAATCGTCGTTGAAGCGCGCGAGCTTTTTCGCGAGCGCGGCTACGCTGGCGCTTCCATGCAGGACCTCGCCGAGCGCGTTGGCCTGAAAAAGGCCAGTCTCTACACGCGCTTTGCAAGTAAGGAGGCGCTGGTCGCTCCTGTACTGGCGCTTACGCTGGAAGAGACCTTCGCGGGCGGGAAAAGCGATCCATCGGATTGGCTTGAGGCCTATGAGAATGTGCTCAAGCATATCGCTGCTGCGCTAACCGATCGTGTGCGTTGCGTCGGTCTTCATCTGGCGTACGGCGTTGGGGACGACGCGCCCGACGCCTTGAAAGCGGTGCGCCAATACTTCACTGCTTTGCGCGAAGGCTTGGCAGTGATTCTCAAACAAAAACTGGGCGCAAAGCTTGCCGGTACGGTCGCCACCGACGCACTTGTCCGTTTGGAAGGCGCGACGCTTTGGATTGTTGTTGCTGAAGATGCCCAGCCAATGCAGCGCGCGCTGAAAGCATTGATCGCGGAAGCCAGGGCATTCAAAACGACCAAGTGATCTCCGTACGATGAACGGAAGACTGGTCAGCGCTTTCCAGAAGGCGCGCGACAGGCTCGCGGCTTGTGGCGCGAGATACCTTTGTTCCGCCTGCTACGGTATGACTACCGCCACGGTCCACCTGGATCGCCATAATGAGCGTGACTACTGCCTCTTGCGCCAGCTTGCAGTGAGACGGTCAGACGATGTATCCACTCGATTCATGGCGTCCCCTCGCCTGATGACCTTCTTCAAAGCCAGCGCGATACGCCGCCATGATGCGAGCAGGTGCCCCGATGGTTCATGCTGAAGCTGTAGCTGCCGTCGCGGCATTGTGCCGATGCGCCAGGCGGAACATCTCCCGATACAGTGTGTGCAGGTCGATGGACTGAGTAGCCCTCCTTGTTGACGTAGCTGCCGGACTCGGTCAGCTCCGTTGAGCCATTTGTGACGCTCTGCGCGCTACTTTGCTGTGGTTGGGGCGCGGCGCTCTGCGCGCAGGCCAGCCCGCCAAGCGTCGCCAGGCAGACGCTCAGCGCAAAGCCAAGGTGTTTCAACATGTTGATCCCCCTCCGTTCTATCGGATAGCGGTCGGGGATGAAGCAAGACTATTGCCAACCCATCAGGCGGGAGGCCGGAGCTACGGCTCAAACGGGAAGGGAAGTGGCATGAATGCCCACATCGCGCTTGTACGCGTGCGGCTGATTCTGGCTGTTTTCGCAAACATGAAGCCTCCCCACCGCGTGCAGCAGCGCAGCGCGACCGTCGCTGCTGGCAAGCGTCTTGCTTCGTCATTGAGGCGCCGGGTGAAAAATTGAAGCTGACGCGGATCATTGGCTTGGACAGTGCGGCAAGAGCGTGAGAGATGAACAAGGCGACCTACACGCGCTTTCAAGGGAAGCGCTACACCTATGAGATCACCTACGACCATGCCGGGTACGAAGTGAGCAGGAACGGCGACATCAAAAGAATTGGCCTTGTGCCCAAAGCTTTTGACCGACCACTACTGACTCGAACCGAAGCCATGGATCGAGGTCTGTTCTTTGCCGAGATCGATATTGAGGGACTGATTGGAATGGACGAGTAGGCGCATCGTCCCCTTTTCAATGCATGAGTTCGGCCAGCGACCCGACAGGTGGTGCCCACCCTTGGCGCGATCGATGCCAGATCGAACCCGTGTTGCGGCGCCAGAACTTCACGGTGTTGAATGAAAGCGGCCAGTTGACAGGTATCGTAACCCGGCGGGAACTGTCCGATGGTGGTGCTATTGAGCGCTGCCTCGATTGACATATGCCGCGCCAGGTTGAGAACCTTAGATCGAGGAAGCATCAATGGCCAAAACGCACGCAGAACTCCAGCAAATGCTTGATGCGTTGGACGCCGCCATGCCTGGGTTCCTGGAGCAGCACCACCTTGAGGAGGATTTCTGGGGCGCTTTCTCAAGTGTTGTCGACGAAATCGACGGTGCCACAGCCCCGGACGACTTCGGCTGGGTACTGGTCCAGGTCAACATCATTCTGAAGAAGTACGGCATTCTGAAGCGCTCGGGACATCCCGCCGAGACCAATCCCACAGAGCTGAGTCCGCAGGACCTGGAATGCCTCGCCTGGGTCGCAGAGGGCATGACTTCGTTGGTGCCCGAGGTTTGTGCAGATCGCTTGCTCCTTGCGGGGTTCGTGCAGAAGAGGGAACCGACCATCGAGGGCAACAGCGCACTCGAGCTGACGCCAGTGGGACTCGCTTTCATTCGATCCAGCGATCAGTGAGCTCGTGGACGGGTCCGCCTGAGGCCGCATGCTCGTTGTGGCGCATCAGTCTATGCGTGCGGTTGGGCCAGACCCAGGCCGCGAAGCTGGCCCTCGAGCTCCGCCATCGAGCCCCACGGCAGGATGGGTGAGTTCTGTCTTTCATCCGGAGGATTCAACGGCAGTTCGTTGGACCAACCTCCGCACCCGACGAGTGGAAGCAGTGGTCGCTTGTGCAGCCAAGCCAGGCAGACTTCCGAGATCGTGCCGGCCCGCCCACCGATCACGATGCACGCATCTCCGGCAAGCGCCATCAGCAGGTTGCGTGCATCTCCCATCCCACACGGGATGACCACGGTGGCCGGCCAGTCTGCTGGAGGCATTTGATCGGGCGGGACGATGCTGACCACCAACCCGCCCGCACCAATGGCTCGCTCGGCCACAACTCTGGTTGCCGGACTTCCGCAACCGCTGACCACGGTGATGCCCAGCCTCGCCATAAGGACCCCGGCCTCGCCCGCGAGCTCATATGCGGCAGATCCTGGGTCTGCGCTGCCCAGGACGCATACCTGGGGGCGACGGATGGATTTGGTCATGCGCGGTCGTTCTCTTGCGGCCTAACGCCCGAGTAAAGCGGCGCGCGGCGTTGACGGGAAGTCCCTTACGGGATGGTTAGGTCTGGCCGGGAACCACCAATACGTTGGCTGTTTCCACGTCACGTGACCTCGGGTTATTGAGGATTCGGCAACGGCCTGACCTGAAGCCTGAGGCTGCTCGGCCATCGACATATGGTCATATTCAACCCAGTTTTCACAAATGCGGCCGCAGAGACGCGATGGATATTGAAATGCACAAACGCCTCGATTCACCGGGAGCTTATCTGTGCCTGGACTGGCTAACAATTGGACGTATAGCCGGATGCGGCGCGTCGGCTTTATCGCTGCAGATGAAATGTCATGCGATGTCCGGACAACACCGACGCCGCTCGCGGACAGTTGCCCCTTGTCGGGTTGGCGGAAGAAATCGGTTTGTAATGGGATTTACTGTGAATTTGAATCTTTGGCACGAGCTTTGCTCGGTATTTATCGAAGGTTTCGTTCCCTCACACGCGGAGAACCGACATGAAATTCGAGACCCTGATGATGCAGAGCCTTTTCACCGCCTGTCTGCTGATCTGCCTGCTGACTTTAGGCGCCATGCTCACGTCACAAACGACGGTGTCGAAGAAAGCCGTTGGCCATACTCCTGTTACGGCAATGGCGAAATCGAATGGCTAAGCCGAATGCCTTGGTAACGCGATTACTCAGGTATGTTCGCAATCACAAGATAGCTTTGATAAGCAGCGAGCGCGGCAAATAGAAGTACTTCAACGATCGTCCCGATATAGTTGGGCGCAGAAGAGAAAGACAAACATTGCGGGACGCCCCTGCGTCCAGGGCGTTTCATCAGCCGCGTCCCAAGCGCGCGCTCATGAAGGCGGCTGCCGTCCGCGAGCCAGTGCCCAAGCCGTCGCACCAGCGACGGTGAACGCAACCAAGGTCATAAGCAGCCCCGGGATGTACATGCTGTACC
>Ga0302232_10001325_pt1 | contig 17262 bp, 13 predicted proteins | sample II_Palsa_N2_3_FD_193575 | JGI IMG/M metagenome (GOLD analysis project Ga0302232, IMG submission 193575) | Peat permafrost microbial communities from Stordalen Mire near Abisko, Sweden - II_Palsa_N2_3 | ecosystem: Environmental > Terrestrial > Soil > Palsa > Peat permafrost | place: Sweden...
CATGACCCAGACCGCCCAGGTGATAGGAACGGCCCAGTACCTGTCGCCCGAGCAGGCCCGCGGTGAGCGGGTCGATGCGCGTAGTGACCTGTATTCGGCCGGCTGCCTGCTGTACGAGCTGCTTACCGGCAGGCCCCCGTTTACCGGTGACTCACCGGTCGCGATCGCCTACCAGCACGTCAGGGAGAACCCGGTGCCGCCGTCGCGGGTGGACCCCGACGTCCCGGCGTGGGCCGATGCGATCGTGCTGAAGGCCATGGCCAAGTCGCCCGCCGACCGCTACCAGACGGCTGCCGACATGCGCGCCGACCTGCAGCGTGCCGCCTCGGGCATGCCCGTGTCGGCGCCGCCGACCAGGCTCGATAACTACCCGCGGACCCAGCGGATGGGGACCGGCGCGATGATGGCGGGGACGACGCAGATCCCCGCGGTCGAGGACTACGACTACGTCGGCGGTCAATACGACCGTGGCGGGCACGGCGGCGGCGGGCGCCGCTGGATTCCGTGGCTCCTCGGCCTGGTGATCGTGCTCGGGGTGGTCGCCGGGGTGGCCTATTACCTGCTGGCGGGCACCGGCCAGACGTACGCCGTGCCGCTGGTGAACGGCCTGTCCGTCACCGCGGCGCAGAATCAGATCAAGGCGCAGCACCTGCGTTCCACCGTGGTCGACCAGGCCAATGCCACGGTCAGGAAAAGTTACGTCATAAGCTCCAATCCGCCGCAGGGTAACAACGAGCCGGCGAACACACTGGTGACGCTGTACGTCTCGTCCGGACCGGGCAACGTCACGGTGCCCAACGTGCAAGGTAAGCAGGAGGTCGCCGCGGAGACGACCTTGCAGAATGCCGGCTTCACCGTCTCCGTGCAGCAGGACACCACGTCCACGGAGCCTGCGGGGACCGTGGTCAGCCAGAACCCGGCGGGCGATAGCCAGGTCGCGCCCGGGTCAAAGGTCACGATCTACGTCTCCGGCGCGGCGAGCGTCCCCAATGTCGTCGGCCTGAGCGAGCAAAGTGCCCAAACGTCACTGCAGAGCGCCGGATTCAAGGTGAACGTGCAAACCGTGACCGGCCCGGCGGGCACTACCCCGGGCGACGTCTGGCAGCAGAATCCCGCCGCCAACGCCACAGCGGCCCCCGGCACCAGCGTGAATATTCTCGTTCAGCCTGCGGCAGCTCCTACCCCCACGCCTACGCCGAGCCCGACCGGCAGCGGCGGCCCGGGCGGCTTCTGAGCTCGAGACGACCACCGCACAGAGCGGCTACGCTTGGGTGCGCATCGCAGGGTTATCCAGGTTTGCTAGGCAGGGTTTGCTACCCAGGAGGCCGTTGTGCCCAAGTCGCGCGTCCGGAAAAAGACCGTATACACCCCGCCGCCGCCGAAGACGACGCGGCGGAAGGTCAGTGCGCCATGGGTCGGTCCGACCATCGTGGTCTGCCTGGTCATCGGCCTCGCCTGGATCGCGGTGTATTACGTGACGCAGGGTTCCGTCCCCGGCATGACCACACTGGGCGCATGGAACCTCGTGGTGGGTTTCGCGTTCATCATCGCCGGCGTCACCTTGTCCACCAGGTGGCGCTGAGGAGCTTACAGTCCCCCGCCCGTGAGCTGACCGTTCCTGATCAGGACTGCGACCACGATCAGGGCCACGACGGCTACGGTGGCGAGCACCTGGATCACGGCGCGGTTCTTGCGGGGCGCGTAGGCGTAGGCGGCGGTGAGCAGCGCGCCGGTGAGCAGGCCGCCGATGTGGTCCTGCCACGCGATGATGTTGTGGAGGAAGAAGCTGAGAGCCAAGTTGATGGCGATCAGTATCACGATGCCGCGGGTGTCCAGGCGGAGCCGCTTCGACACCACGAACCACGCCCCGAAGAGTCCGAAGATGGCGCCAGAGGCGCCCACCGCCGGATAGTTCGCGGGCGCGAGGAAGTAGTACATCACCCCGCCGCCGACGGCGCTTACCAGGTAGACGGCGAGGAAACGCGCCCGGCCGAGCAGGCCCTCAAGCGAGGGTCCCACGAAGACCAGCGCCCACATGTTGAACAGGATGTCCATGAACCCCAGGCCGCTCAGGCCGGTCGCCGGGGCCAGGAACGCAGACGTGATCAGCCGGTACCACTCGCCCGCGGCCACGCCGTGGATGGGACCGCCATAGGTATAGGAGGCCCGCCCGAGCATCTCCAGGTTGTTGACGATGCTCGGGCGAACCCATGTCACCAGGAATACCGCGACGTTGATCGCGACCAGCGTCCAGGTGATAATGGCACCGGCGGCGGGACGGCCGCCGAACGTGGTCCTGGCCTGGCGGGTGCTCCGCGCGCCCTCACCCACGCACTCCGCGCACTGCTGTCCCACCGAGGCCGAGCGCATGCAGTCGGGGCACGCGTGGCGACCGCACCGGACGCAGGAAACGTAGGTTTCCCGGTTGGGGTGGCGGTAACAGGTAGGAACCTGCGGGGTCCCCGGCACGACTCCGTCAGGCCGGACCGATTCGCCCGGTCCGGAATCGCTGGGGGTGCTCACGGCGTCGTCCAATCAGTTGGCAGACCGCTCAGTTGGCCGAGCCGCGATCCACCGTGACCGACTCGATGACCACGTCTTCCACCGGCCTGTCCTGGCTGCCGGTCTTCAGGCGGCTGATCAGGTCAACCACGTCAGCACCCTCGATGACCTCACCGAAGATGGTGTGCTTGCCGTTGAGCCAGGGCGTGGGCGCGACGGTGATGAAGAACTGAGAACCGTTGGTCCCCGGCCCGGCGTTCGCCATCGCCAGCAGGTACGGCCGGTCGAACGCGAGATCCGGGTGGATCTCGTCACCGAACTTGTAGCCAGGCCCGCCCCGGCCAGAACCGAGCGGATCCCCGCCCTGGATCATGAAGTCAGGGATGACCCGGTGGAACACGCTCCCGTCGTAGAGCTTGTCGGTGGTCGCCCGTCCGGTGCGCGGGTCGGTCCACTGCTTGCCGCCCTCGGCTAGTTCCACGAAGTTGCGCACGGTCTTCGGCGCGTGATCAGGGAAAAGGCGGATAACAACCGGTCCCTGGTTCGTGCGCAGTGTCGCGGTCAGCGTCTCTGTCATACGTTTGACTCCCCGTCCAGCCATCTGACTGGCCGGACATTTCGCCGTTGTAAATTTCCTCCTGTCCTCACCGTACCGGTAGCGCGCGATGATTGAACCCAGCAAAGCCGGGAAGCCTTCCAGGACGGGATCACGCTCGGGAGGTTTACTGTGTCCCTTATGAAGACCAAACACACCACCGGCGGGGTGGCCGTGATCGGCGAACGCGCGAAGAGCGCTGCCGCGCAGGCCGTCCCGATTGGAAAGCGCGCGGGAACGACAGCAGCTCAGGGAGCCCGGCAGGGCGTTCAAGGAGCGCGCGAATGGGCCGCGCCGCGGCTCGAGGACGCCACGGATGTGGTCACCACAGCGGGAACGACCGCGGTTCAGGGTGTCCGCCAGGGCGTCCAGAGCGCCCGCGAATGGGCCGCGCCGCGGCTTGAGGACGCTGTCCAAGGTGCCCGCGAATGGGCCGCGCCGCGGCTCGAGGACGTCGCCGACGCCGTCACCACCTCGGTCGCGCCCAAGGTCTCTTCCGCCCTGCTTTCCACCGCTCGCCAGGTCAGGCCGGAGAAGTCAGGTAAGACCCGGGTCCGGAGGCTGCTGGACTGGCGCTGGCTACTCGGCGCCGGCGCGGTGCTGGCCGCGGCCGGGGCGACGGCCGCCATTACCATGAAGCGCCGCTACGCCAGTGCCACGGCGGAAGCCAAGGACGCCACGGAAGCGTCCGAGGACGGCCACACGGTCGAGGCCACCGACGCGGCCACGCATTCGGAGGTAAACGGCCAGGTCACCACCTCGGGTAAACGCAAGTAAGAATGTCCGGCTCACCGGACTGACCAGGCATGAAGACAGATTAGGCACTCGCGGCATCGCTGGCCGCACTGACCCGCCTCCGGGTGGCAGTGCGGCCGCGGGCGCGGGTGTCGCCATGCTGCCGCGGGCGTTTTCCGCGCGGGTCCTGTCCCGGGAGCCACCATCCGCCCCGCGTCATCCGGTACCGTCTAGCCACGGACCCACAGCTTGTCGCCGACCCACAGGTGCGGCGACTATGACTATGACCAGCGGACGGCGATTCGGTGAGTGAGAAGGACGGGGTCGAAGGAACCAGCGCGTCCCCCGAGGATCGCCCAGGCTCGTGCGAGCTAACCCGCCTGACCGCCTGGCTGGCGGCGGCCGCCATCGTCACGTCCACCCTGATCATGATCCTGATCTCGGCGGCAGGCCCGAGCGTTTCGGTTCCTTCCCTGCGCCGTGCGAGCGGCCTGCCCTGGTGGCATTCGCTTCACCTCACGGCCACGTTCGTGACGGTATCGCTGTGGGCCGCCATGGTACTCGGCTGCGCGGGAGTGATCGCCGGTCTCATCGCGGTCGCGCGCGGGGCCCGCCCGCCGGTGCGCCCGGTCATCGCCTTTGCGTTCTTGGCCGTCGTGGTGCTGACGGTGCTCCCGCCGGCGGGATCGACCGACTCTATTTCCTATGCCGCCAGCGGGCGGATAGCCGTGATCGGGGACAGCCCGTACGTCATGACCCCGCTGCAGCTGGAGCGGATCGGCGATCCGGTCGGCAAGCAGATACCATCCCGCGAAATCCCGTCCACCTGGACCAATACGGTATCGGTCTACGGTCCGGTGGCCACCGACGCGGAGTGGATCGCGGCCGAGCTTGGCGGGGCGTCGCTGGCACGCATCACCCTCTGGCTGAAGCTGGAGCAGGCGCTTGCCTTCGGCGCGGTGATCGGGATCCTGGACCGCATGCTCAGGAACAATCCCGAGATGCGCCTGCGGGCCCACTTGCTCTGGTCAGTGAACCCGCTTCTGCTGTGGGAGATTGTCGCGAGCGGCCACGTTGACGGGCTGGCCGCGGTGTTCGGGCTGCTGGGCGTGGCCGCCCTGCGGGCACGCGGTCAGCAGGCGGACGCTGCCCCCGAGCCACCCACCCCCGGGCCGGGCCCGGGGATCCTAGGTCGATGGGCCGGTACCTGGAACGCGGCCGCGGAGGTCGGCGTCGGCAGCGCGGCCGTGTCCGGCCTGCTGATCGGGGTGGCCACCGGCATCAAGGTGGAATACGTCCTCCCCGGCGCCGCCGTGGCCTGGGCCTGCCGCAGGTCGCTCAAGGCATTCGCCGTCGCCGCGGCCGGTTTCCTGGTGGTGGTCGCGCCGATCTACCTAGCCGCCGGGACTCCCGCGATCAAGGTGCTCATCGCCCGCAGTCCCGGGGTCACCTGGGATAACATGTACCAGCTCCTGTGGCGGCCAGTATTCGGATACACCCAGTTCAGTGTGTCGAGGATCCCTCCCCATCTCGAACCGGTCGCGTACCTGCTGTTCGCCGCCGTCGCGCTGCTGGCCCTGCTGCGCTTCCCCGATCGGGTCCCCGGCCTGCCGGCCGTCGCACCGGCGCTGGCGCTGAGCCTCGCGTGGCTTTTTGTCACCGCCTTCCAGCGTCCCTGGTACGACGTGATGGCCATCAGCCTGCTCGCGCTGTACTCGACGTCCAAGCTGGACTGGGTGATCCTGATCCGCTTGCTGGCCGGCGCCACGGTCTACGCGCAAGCGATCCAGAGCCCGGCGGAGCCGCACTGGCTTTATGACCTGGTCCAGTTCGACGGAAGCTGGCTCACTCCCGCCGTCCGTCTTCTCGCGGTCGTTGCTCTCGTCTGGCTTTGCGTTTCCGGCCGCTGGGGGTGGCGGTCCCGGTCGGTCGCGTCCTGGCGACGACTGCCGGAATTGCTGCCAGTGACCTGAACCCCCGGCCCTCAGCGAGGTTCTCCGTAACCACGCACTGTGGATAACCCATAACGCAATTGACCAGGGCGCATTGTACCGTTGGCATCTCAATGCACACTTCTGTGGATTCCGCTGTGGACAACGATGTGCGCACTTCGACGGGTTTCGCACCGGCATGCCGAAAACACTCGGCTTCGGCCCTTACCTCGGTTCCGGGGGGTCCCCGAGGGGGTCGGCGGTCAGGTACAACCGCGGCCAGCGGCAGTCGATGAACTGGTCCAGGTACCCGGTCAGGCGCTCGTCGAAGTCGTCGTCTTCGGCGATGGCGCCGGCCGCCCTTTCGATGCCTGACGGGCTGTCCACGCCGAACGCGACCGCCCTGACCTCCCAGCCATCCCGTTGCGCAGCGTCGTACCAGCGCTGCACGTTCCCGACCTGCCGCGCGCAGGTATCACCGGGAATCACCTGCCCGTACGTCCGTTCCCACTCCGAGCTGCGCGGGTGCGGCGCGGCACCGGGACTGTTCCGGTCGGCCGTCTTGAGCGTGTCGAGGACGAGCGTCCACTTGTAGGCGGGGGCGAGCCACCTGGGTTCTTCCCGCTGGCACAGCCAGCTTCCCCGTGCCAGCCTGGACCTGATCGCGGTACTGACGTGGGAGGCGAGGCCGACCGGGCTGACCCGGCCGACGATGACCGGCGTGCGCGCGTCGATGGCCGCGTCCACGCCGTGCGAGATCGCGCAGTCCCGCAGCCGGGACGGCATGATCTGCAGCAGCGAAAGCAGCGCGGTCCGGGGCACCGGCATCGGCCAGCCGGTCAGGTGCGCGAGGACCGACAGCTCGGCCCACAACCTGATCGCCGGATACTCCTGCAGCGCGCGCTGGGCAATCCGCATGTCCCGCAGGGTGCATGGCCGTCCGACGCAGTCGGCACCGCAGGTTATGCTGCGCGGCCGGACCACGCCTGCGGGGGTTACCGTGGATGCCTGCCCCGCCGCTTCCCGGCCGGTGCCGTCGGGCATCCTGGCCAGGAGCGGATAGTCTATGCCGTCGGTGAACACCGCGGCCTCACCGGGCTTGAGCGTGACCAGAAACCGGTTCTGCGCCCTGGTCATGTTCATCGTCGCGCCCACGGCGTCGCGGTCGTCGGCCGCCGGGAGGCGGTGAGTTATCTTCACCGCCGTGTTCTTGATGACGTCCTGGATAAGGCGGTCCGGGATCTGCTCGGCGATAATGAGCCCCTCGCCGTAGGCGCGGATCTCGGCGAGCAGCCCGGCGAACATCTCGACCGCGTGCCCCGCCGCGCCGCCCGAGCCGGCGCCCCCGGAACCCTCCTGGCGGCGCAGCAGCCGGTGTGCCTCCTCGATGACGGTGAGGTGGCGGAGCCCGCCCCAGTTCGCCTGGCCGGCCAGCCCGCTCCGGTCCGCCCGGTCCGCCCGGTCCGCCATCCGCAGGTGCTCGACCAGCCTGATCAGTACGGTCCCCATCAGGAACGCCTTGTCGCTGTCGTCGCCTACATCCTCGATTTCCAGCACGGCATTGGTTCGCAGCAGCTGGCCGAAGTCGAGCTGGTGGCCGCCTACCAGGAAGCGGCCGGTCGTGCCCAGCCGCAGGCCGGACAGGCGGACCTTGATGAAGCCGAGCACGTCGTCGGTGACCCGCTGGCTGTAGCCGATCTCCTGCACGATCCTTATCGCGGCCCGCTGGAGGTCGGTGAGATTCGGGTAGCTGGGGTTCGCGTCGGGCGTAACCGTCTCACCCAGGGCCAGGTCCCAGCCCGCGTCCTCGTACACCCTGGTCAGAGCCGCGCTGAGCACCTGCGGGAACGGCTCATCCGACCGGAAGGACGCGATGAACAGCGCCTTGACGAGGTCCGCGTGGGTCTGCAGCGGAAACCGGCGGCCCTCGCTGTCCGGTGCCGGTTCCAGCGGGTTGAGCCCGGCCGCGATCGCGTCCGATTCGCCCGGCCGGATCCGCACGACCTGAACGACCCCGGTACCGAGGCCACCGCGCTCATCAGCACCAGCGGAGTCAGCGGCACCAGCGGCGGAGTCAGTGGCACCAGCGACACCAGTGGCCCCAGGGGCGCGCGCTAGGCGCGCCGCCATCAGCCGGTATTCGGCCTTGGCCGGCTCCACCACCAGCCACGGGATCCCGGCCCCGGTAGCGGCCTCGAGCAGCGTCCGCACCGTTTGCGATTTCCCCGAGCCGGTGGCGCCGCAGACGAACACATGCCGGTTCAGCGAGTCGAGCGGCAGGACGAACGGACCGGCTGGCCGCTGGCCGGAGTCCAGCACCTCGCCGACCGCGATCGCCGCCCTCCCGGCGGCCTGCTCCGGGGTGACGTCGAAGTCGGGCCGCAACGCCAGCCGCACCCCGGGCACCTCGCGCTCAGGCGGCCGGGACAGCGCGGCGACCAGCTCGGTGCTGGCATGAAACGGGGCGTCAAGCACGGCGTCACCTCCGGCCGAGGCCGGACCCGGATCGGCCAGGAGTTCCGGCAAGCCGGCCGCGGCCGGGCTGGCGGGGGCGAGCGCGTACGGTAGCTCGGCCAGATCAGCCGAGGCGCAGACCAGCCCGGCCACTCGCGCGGCCGCGTCCGGATCGCTACCGCCCGCCAGCAGCCGCACCCGCCACAGTCCCGTCGAGGCACCCTTGCGCACCTCGGCGTGACGCAGGTGAAGCCGCCGGGCCGTCACGGCCCGGTCGGGGAACCGTTCAGACTCACCCGTCTTAAGCCGCTCGCGCTCAGCGAGCTCGGTCGCCAGCTCCTCGATCCGAGCCGCGCCCAGGGGTTCGGCCAAAAGCAATATGCCGAACGGGCCCGGCCACACCGCCAGCAGGCATTCTTCCATCGAGGGTGGCGGACGATCACCAGCACGGCGCTCCTGGTCCGGCAGCAACCCGTCGCTTATCCCGCCAATGGTGCGCCACGATGACAGCTGCGCCATGAGCGTCGCCAGCGAACCGTGAGGCAGCGGCTGGGCCCTCGCGCCGCCGGGAAGGGTCAGGAAGACCTCCCGGTTCACTTCCTGGTTCGCGCCACCACCAACCAGACCCGCGCCACCGCCAACCAGACCCGCACCCGCCACCAGGAACTGGATCGGGCCGCCGGCGCTGTGCCTTATCCAGCCGACAGCCAGGGCGCCCGCGCTGCCGTTTTTAGCTTCGGCCCCGGCATGATACGCCGCAACCAAGGCCGCGAACCGCTGGGTTCGGCCGACGTCGTTCGGCCGCTCCTGAGGCGCCTCCGATGTCCCCGCGTCCGGTCGTCGCGGAATTTCAGTGACCCGGTATGCGTCAAGTTCGCGCAGCCCGTCCCAACCTAACGTCATGGCGTTCCGCCCCACTTCTTCCGGAACCGCTCCATAAGCGCACCAGCCTCGTCCTCGCTGATCTCTACCAGCTCCTCGGTGGCCTCGCCGCGCTTCCATTCGGTAATGATCGAATCCCGCTTCCAGGTGAGATCGCGACGAAACATTTCGTCTTCGATGCCGCCCTCGGCCAGCCAGCGGCGACGTGCCAGCCCAGCGGGGTCTTCCCCATCGCCGGCCGTCAAGGAAACCGCGTAATAAGTAACTCTCTCGGTCACGGTCGTCAGACTGGCCTTTCAGGTAGTAGGTAATTTTGTCAGCCGAGGGAGGAACAGGAATTTCCGCAACGATCCGTCGCTGCTCCTCCTCCAATTGCTTACGTTCGGCCGGGGTGATCCTTGTATCGCTCAGCTTCTCGTAGATTTCGTGCGTTCGCTGCTTAGCCTCCCAGCTTTCCGGTGTGTGGAATTGAACCTCGAAAAGTACCTTGCGTTCGGGTTCACACCAGCGGCTGTTAACCCCGCGGTAGTCGTCGGCGTCCCACGACGGCTTTCTGAGCCGGAAGTCGTAGCCGGAATCTTTTAGCCTTTGCACCGCGTCGGCTACCCCGGATGTGTATTCCCCGGCAGGGAAAACAAACGTGTACCTGATACCATCGTGGATCGCCGAGGCGAGCTTGTCTCTAGCTTGATCCGGATAACGATCGATCATCTTGGCTAGTTTTGCCTTGAAGCGATCCGGAGATTTGAGGGCGAAGTTCTCCGTGTCAGGGACAAGACAGCCGTGCTCGAGTTCGGCTTCGATGCGCCGCATCGCCGGCGTGATACCCCCTTCACCGTAGCCGCCTTCGTCATCGCGGCCTTCTGCCGCACGACGCAGGGCCAGTTGTTCGTCCGCGACGAGGTTGGCGTGCGGGTCGAGTTCCAGTCCTTTCCATGTCCACCGGCCATCGTCGCTGAGTTCCGCATGGCCGGGACTCGTTACGTCTGGCGAGCATCCAGGAGTCCGGTGATAGGCACGCAGGTCGTGGTAACTCTCCTCGCGGTCGCGAGTCTCGGCGGGCGCTTCCGCCGGATCAGGGCATTCACTCGTCCGCGTTTCATGGCCTGTATAGAAATACTGCTCTGCTGAGAGATCGCCGGCACTGCCGACAGCCTCGTCGTCACGAGGGCCATCAGCCGTCATCCGGCATGCCGTATTCGCCGCGAGCACACCAACCTGCTACCCAATCGATATGTCCTAGTTACCGATACGAATACCTTAGACACGCTGGGTGGCGCTTAGGAAGGCCCGCGAGCCGCTCAGCTGACCGCCGGATCTTCGTCACGGTCTCCGGTCGCGCGGGACATCGCCTCGAACGCTCCATGGCAGCCGCCCGCCAGGACCGTAACCGGGATCATAATCGGGACCGGAACCAGGGCCATCGCCCGGAACACTCCACGGCCGCCGCGCGCCAGGACTGTCGTCCGGAACACTCCACGGCCGCCGCGCGCCAGGACTGTCGCCGGGATCGGGACCGTCGCCGGCATCGGAGTCGCGGCCGTAACCCGGACCGCGAGCCGGTTCGGAGCCGGGCTCGTAGTCCCGGCGGTAACCCTTCGGAGCTCCGTAGCGCCACAAAGGCCCATAGCTCTCCTGCTGACCGAACGGCATCTCGCCAGGCTCGGGGTCATCTTCATGCGGAGGCGGCGGCAGCGTCCGCCAGTCATAGATGTCGCGCGAACGGCGCGACGGTGAGCGGCGGCGGCGTGACCAGGCCCTCAGCTGCAGCGCCGTGAAGGCACCCACAGCCGCGGCGACGATGGCGACCAGCACGAGCCGACCCAGCCACTCGTTACCGCTCGGCGCCGGCGCCGGCGCCGCGGCAGAGTTCGCTAGTGGCTCCGCCTGCGCCGCGCCGCCGGTCAGACTCAGGCTGGTCATCGCCACCAGCCCCGCCGTGGCTAGCCAAATGTACTGTCTGCGCATGTCATCATCCCCGGCCATCGTGATCTTGTACGTGACCGGTGCCGCGACCGCCAGTGAAATGAAGGCGGTGACCACGAGCCGGACGGTCATCCGGATGGCTGACCGGCCGGTCGTGACTTTCCTGGCGACCGCGTGCACTGGCCACTACCCAGGAGTACGGCCCGGGTCACTCAGCGCGTTCAGCCCCGGGATTTCCGGTAATACGCCGGTAAGAAGTCGCCGATTTTCGCCGCTGGCGGTCCGCCCCGCCCGGCGCCCAGCGTGGACAAATGGTGCATTTCTCCTTCGTACGCCGGTCGGCCGGCGATCGTGTGTCAAGAACTCCCCTCCGAGGGGGCTGGCGACGCACGATAACTATCCCGGTGCCCTTCATGCCGAACCTTAAGGTGCATTTCGCCCCGGGTATGTCGACTGCAGGTGTGATCGTGCGTCGCCCCCGCGCCAAACCCGGCAATTTGGGCAGCGGACGCGGGGACGGCGTGATTGCGGATCGGTACCGTCTTCACAAGACGGTACCGATCCACGATCATGGGCGACCGCCCTCACCCGAACCAGTAGTAACTGCACCACCAGGTTCCGGCACACCGCGCCGATCGGATCCCCATTCAGCCGAGGGGAGCCGATTCACTCAGGGAAAATTGGCGGGGAGCCGGGGGTCGCCTAGAACCTGGGTCAGATAGGCGTTGCCGAACCTGGCTTCGGGGTCCACCTCGGCGCGGACACGGCGGAACTCGTCGTAGCGCGGGTAGAGCGCACGCAGGCGCCCGGTGCCGAGGGTGTGCACCTTGCCCCAGTGCGGACGCCCTGCCACGTCCGCCACTATGGACTCGAACAGGTCGAAGTAAGACCGGTAGGGCAGGCCCGAGTACTGGTGGATCGCGACGTAGGCGGTATCCCGGCCGTAGGCCGTGGACAGCCAGATGTCGTCCGCGGCAGCCACCCGCACCTCGACAGGGAACATCACCGGGTCGGCCAGGCGAGGCACCTGGCGGCGCAGTTCGCCGAGTACATGGAGCAGTGATTCACGTGGAACGGCGTACTCCGACTCGACGAAACGCACCCGGCGGGGCGTCACGAACACGCGGTGAGATATGTCGGCATAGGACCGGGAGGGCAGGGCGGCCGAGGAGAACCGGTTCAGCGCGGGGATCAACGGGGGTCGTGCCCGGCCGAGCCGGCACAGCGTCCCGAAGGCCGCGTTCTCCATCACCTCGAATTCCCAGAACCGGCGCCAGCCAGGCATAGCGGCTACGGTCGGCCCCGGCCGACTCGCCGGGCTCCCTGCGCTCCCTGAGGCCGTGGGGCTTCCTGAGGCCCTCGCGCTCCCTGAGGCCGTGCGCCTCCCTGAGGCCGTTGCGCTCCGTGGCGCCGTTGCGCTCCCTGAGGTCCAGGGAACCCGGTCGCCGAGGGGAAGCCGGTTGTTCCGCTTGACCAAGGCCTGGCGACCGTAGGGGAACCAGTAGAACTCGAAGTGGTCGTTGGCGGCGGCCAGCGAGTCGAACTGCTCGAGGACCTCGTCCACGGGCACCGGCCGCTCGTCCGCCGTCAGGGTGAACGACGGCACGCACCGCAGCGTCACGCTGGTGATCACGCCGAGCGCGCCGAGGCCGATCCGCGCGGCCGCGAAAAGCTCTGGCCGGGACTCCGCCGAGCAGGTCACCAGCGAACCGTCGGCCAGAACGAGGTCGAGCGCCTCGACCTGGGTGGCGAGGCCGCCCAGCCGGGCGCCGGTGCCGTGCGTCCCGGTGGACAGGGCGCCTGCGAGCGTCTGCGCGTCGATGTCGCCGAGGTTGGCCATGGCCAGTCCCAGCCCGTCCAGTTCGGCGTTGAGCGTCCGCAGCGTGGTACCCGCGCGCACCGTGACCAAGCCGGTCTGCGTATCGGCGGCGGTGATGCCGCTCCACCGGGACAGGTCGAGGGCCACGCCGGCGGTCGCCGCGGCCGACGTGAAGGAGTGCCCGGTGCCGAGCGCGCGCACCGGTAGCCCGTCCGCCGCCGCGTCCTTGACCGCCGCCGAGATCTCGGCCTCGGTCCGCGGCTGGCACCAGCGCGCGGGCACCGCCATCGCGGTCCCGGCCCAGTTCCGCCACGTGCGGGGAGCAGATGCGGCCATTGCCGCAGAGCGCTTCATTACCCGCAAGTATTCATATTTCCGCAGCGCTGGTCTACTGTGCGAGGATGCCAGTCGACCACGGCGGCCAGCTCACCGCCCGCGGGGCCGCCGCGCCAGCCCAGCCGACCGCCGCGCCAGCCACGGCGACAGCCGGGACAGCAAAGGCGACAGCCGGGACAGCAAAGGCGACAGCCGGGACAGCAAAGGCCACGGCGACGGCCTTGCGCGTCCGGTACGACCAGGCCACCGCGGCGCTCGACCCGCCGCTGGCGATCGTGGATGAGGACGCGTTCGATCGCAACGCCGCCGACCTGACCCGCCGGGCCGCGAACCGCCCGATCCGGGTCGCCACCAAGTCGCTGCGGTGCCGTTTCCTGATCGAGCGCGCGCTGGCCCGCCCCGGCTACCAGGGTGTGATGTGCTACTCGCTGCCCGAAGCCCTGTGGCTGCACGCCATGGGCACCTGCGACGACCTGCTGGTCGCCTACCCCACTGTGGACCGCCAGGCCCTGCGGGCCCTAGCCGCGGACGCCCAGGCCCGGCAGCACATCACGATCATGGTGGACTCCACCGCCCAGCTGGACGTGGTGGACCGGGCCCTGGGCGAGGACCATCCGGAGATGCGGGTCTGCCTGGAGCTCGACGTCTCCTGGCGCCCGCTGGCCGGCCAGCCGGTGGTGCACATCGGCACCTGGCGCTCTCCCGTACACGAACCGCGGCAGGCGGCCGAACTCGCCGCCGTCATCACCCGCAGGCCAGGCTTCCGCCTGGTCGGCGTGATGGGCTACGAGGGCCAGATCGCGGGCCTGGGCGACGCTCCTCCCGGGCACCCGGTCCGGGCCCAGCTCATCAGGTTCATCCAGGCTCGTTCGGTCCGCGAGCTCAACCAGCGCCGGGCCGAGGCGATCCGCCTGGTCGAGGCGGTAACCAGCCTGGAGTTCGTGAACGGCGGCGGCACGGGCAGCCTGGAGTCGACCGCCGGGGACACCTCGGTGACCGAACTCACGGCGGGTTCTGGCCTGGTCGGGCCGACGCTGTTCGACGCGTACACGAGATTCACCCCGGCTCCGGCCCTGCTGTTCGCGCTGCCCGTGGTGCGGCGCCCCGGCCCGGCCGTCGCCACCTTGTTCGCCGGCGGCTACGTTGCCTCGGGCACCGGGACGGCGGACCGGCTGCCGCGGCCGTACCTGCCCGCCGGGCTGCACCTGACGGGCGTGGAGGGTGCCGGTGAGGTGCAGACACCGGTCCGCGGGGCCGCGGCCGCAGACCTGCAACCCGGGGACCGGGTCTGGCTGCGGCACGCCAAGGCCGGCGAGCTCGCCGAGCGGTTCCGGGAGTACCACGTGGTCCACGAAGATGGCCAGGTCACCGCGGTGCCGACCTACCGGGGCGAGGGCCAGTGCTTCGGCTGAACCGCGCGGCCCACCGCGCCAGAGCCACCCGCGAGGACGGCCGGCGTGGATAGCCAGGAGGTGGACAACCAGGAGGCGGACAACCAGGAGGCGGACAACCAGGAGGCGGTCTGGGCCGGCGAGGCGATCCCGGCGGCGCTGGCCGAGCCGGTCGAGCCGGTCCGGGCCCGCTGGATTACGCTGCTGTTCGTCGCGAACGTTGGCCTGTGGCTGGCGATTTACGCCCCGATCCAGGTGGTGCTGCCCGAGCAGGTCGCCTCGCTGCACCCCGCCGACAAGGCGGTGCTGCTGTCTGTCGTCATCGGCGCGGGCGCGATCGCCTCGCTGCTGGCCAACCCGGTCGTCGGCGCGCTGTCCGACCGGACCACATCCCGCCGCGGCCGCCGCCATCCGTGGACGGTCGCGGGGGCCCTGGTCGGGGCGGCCGGCCTGGTGATCCTGGCCGCGGCGCCCGATATCGCAGTGATGGTCCTCGGCTGGTGCATCGCGCAGGCCGGCCTGGGCGGCATGCTAGCCACGCTGACGTCCGCGCTGGCCGACCGGGTGCCCGCCCGGCAGCGCGGCACGCTGGGCGGCCTGATCGGCATCAGCCAGATGCTGGGCACCGTCCTCGGCGCCCTGATCGTCACGGTCCTCGTGACCAGGATCTCTCCCGGCTATCTGACCTGCGGCCTGATCGTGATCGCGGGCGCGCTGGCGTTCACGCGGCGGACCGCCGATGAGCCGCTGCCCGCCGCATTCAAGCCGCGGGTTCCGGTCGCCAAGGTGCTGCGCAAGCTGTGGGTCTCGCCGCGGCAGTACCCGGACTTCGGCTGGGCCTGGCTGACGCATTTCCTGGTCAACCTGGGCAACGACCTCGGCACCTTGTACCTGCTGTACTTCCTGGCCGACGCGGCGCACTATCACGACCCGCAGATCGGGCTGCTGACACTGATGGCGCTGTACGCGGTGGCGCTGGCCATCGCGGGCGGGGTGTGCGGCTCGGCCTCGGACCGGTCAGGGCGCCGCAAGCCGTTCATCGTGGCGGCCGCGATCGCCTGCGGCGCGGCCGCGGTCATCCTGGTCATCTCGCCCACCTGGCCGGCGGCGCTGGTGGCCGCGCCGCTGCTGGGCGCGGGCTTCGGCACGTACTGGGCGGCCGCTCCCGCCATCTTGACCGCGGTGCTGCCCGCGGCCTCGGATCGCGGCAAGGATCTCGGCGTGATCAACGTGGCGTATTCGCTGCCGCTGGTCGTGGCGCCGATCACCGCCGGGGCGGTCCTTGGCCTTATGCACAGCTATCCGTCGCTTTTCGCGCTGGCCGGACTGGCGTCGATCGCGGCCGGAGTGACAATTACCAGGGTCCGTTCGGTCCGCTGACCGCCGCAGCCGGTCCCGGCCGTGATATTTATGCGAAACGGGCCCTGGTTTAACCTCGTTGCCCATCTGGTTTCCAACCAAGGCATTACGGCGAACGTCGTAGAGGTGACATGGCTTTCCGAGCCGCTTTGGGAAGTTAAGGGGTGGGAATTGATGTTGATCACGAAGTCGCGAAGATACCGGCAGGTCGCGGCCAGGGCAGCGCTCTTTGGGGCCGGGCTCGCTGGTGCCGCCTTGCTGGTGACCGCCTGTAGCTCATCGGCTACTTCAACGGCGACGAGTGCCGCCAGCACGTCCGGGGGATCGCCCACGTCAGCGGGATCGCCGACTTTCACGGGATCGCCGAGCGCTCCAACCTCGTCGGCCGCGGCCTCGTCTTCTTCACCGAGCGTGACCGCTTCGCCGCCTGGAACCGGTACCTTCCTGGCGCCGAGCCAGGACATTAACGCCACGCCGCTGTACGAGCCCGCTTGCACTTCCAATTTCGGTTGCCCGCTATCCGGGGATTCCACCGCGTTCCTGGCCAAGATGAAATGGTCGGCCTGGTCCGGCACCGAGGCGGTGGGAACGGGCACGTACAAGCTCGACGACTGTAATCCCAATTGCGCGGCCGGCGTGGTGTCCGACGTGGCCGCGGTGGTGACGTTCAGCCAGCCGGTCAAGGTCTGCTCCGGCTCCGGGATCCGCTGGTTCTGGTCCCGGGCGTCCTTCAGATTCCCGAACGGCCTGCCGAAGTCCCTGCAGGGCGATGCCGCCCCGCAGAACCCCTGGACGTTCTCCACTGTCATCGCCGCGGCCAAGCAAAGCTGCCACAGCTAGTCCCGGTCCCGCTGCTACCCGCCGGCAACCTGGGGGCGAACCGTCCTGCTTATCATGCCGGGCAGTCTAGGCCACAGACACCAAGCGAACCTGGAGCGAACCCGTGGCAACCAAAGAACTACTCGTGGCACCGAAGGCCCTTTCCTCCGGTCGTACCGCGGAGCTGGCACCGACCTCATGGACGGGGCCGACCCGAGACCCGGTGCTGATCCGCGCGGCGACTCGGGCGGGCGAGGTGCGCCGGGCGATGTCCCGCGTCGTGCACGACGTGCGGTACCGGCCGCCGCGGCGCCGCACCGCCAAGATGCTGGTTCTCATCCCGTCGCACAACGAGGAAGACTCGATCGGCAACGTCCTCAACGCGCTGCTGACCCAGACCCGCGTCCCGGACCGGATCGTGGTGATCGCCGACAACTGCACCGACAAGACCGAGCAGATCGCCCGCCGCTTCCGCGGCGTCACGGTGATGCGGACCGTCGGCAACACCGAGCG
>Ga0302232_10001330_pt1 | contig 17240 bp, 9 predicted proteins | sample II_Palsa_N2_3_FD_193575 | JGI IMG/M metagenome (GOLD analysis project Ga0302232, IMG submission 193575) | Peat permafrost microbial communities from Stordalen Mire near Abisko, Sweden - II_Palsa_N2_3 | ecosystem: Environmental > Terrestrial > Soil > Palsa > Peat permafrost | place: Sweden...
CGGCGCCGGTCGATACACCCCGGAGCTGTTTGCGCGAGCTGATGCCAAGCTTTGTGAACACCTTGCGTAGGTGCCACTCGACCGTGCGTGGGCTGATGAACAGCTCAGAGCCGATCTCGGGGTTAGTGCGACCTTCACCAGCGAGTCGTGCGATCTGTGACTCCTGCGCGGTGAGCTCGTCGCGCGTCTCGACCGAGCGCTTGCGGACCGTCTCGCCAGTGGCCAGCAGCTCGCGGCGGGCGCGCTCGGCAAACGCCTCGGCTCCCATCCCGCTGAACGTGTCATGAGCCGCACGTAGCTGCTCGCGCGCGTCCACACGGCGGTTCTCCCGGCGCAGCCATTCGCCATAGAGCAGATGGGCGCGGGCGAGCTCGGCCCGCATCCGGGTGCGATCGAGCCGCTCGATCGCCTCACGGTAAAGGGCCTCAGCACCTTCTCCCTCGCTGAGTAACGCTCGAGAGCGAGCCAGGATCCCGAGGCCCCAGTCGGTGGCGCTGGCCCCAGTCGTCTCCGAGAGCCGCTCGATAGCGTTGGCAGCGCGCTCGGCCTTGCCGCTGCGGACCGCTGCCTCGACCAGCTCGACCAGCGCCCAGTTGGAGAACCCCAGCTCATACCGGTACTCGGCGGCCTGCTCTGCTGCAGCAAACGCGTCCTCGTAGCGGCCCAGACTGTTGCAATGCAACGCGGTCGCCCACTGCGCAGCAGTCAGCCGCTGTCCCTCGCCTCCTGGAAAAGTCTCCCTCGTCATGGCCTCGATGAGCTCCGAGTCGCAGGCGTCGCCGCCACGCCAGGCACTGAGCCCGATGGCGCCGTAGGCCGGGGCCTCGCTGCCCGTCGCCGCGACGACGGCTTCGTCCTCCTCGACGAGCGCAGCCGCTGCGGCGAAGTCGCCCGCGAAGAGCTGGGCCGCCACGTGTGAGCTGAGCGCGACATGGAGCACTCGGAGCGCGCCGGCCTCACGCGCCAGCTGAACGTGACGGGCAGAGAGCTCGAACCAGCACTCGTCGTCCCAGACATCGTGCGCCGCGCGACAGGCGAGCGAAAGCCAGTGCAGCCCTTCCTCTTCGGACATATCCCCACTGCGAATGGCGCCCAACGCCCGCTTCAACATGGGCGCCCCGGCAGCGTGCCCCTGAGTGAACAGCACGGCCAAGCTGTCAAGCAGGAGATCTGGCGGGCACGGACGGTGCAAAGGCGGCGGCGCCTTTCGCACCGCCTCGGCGACCTCCGGCACGCTGCCGCTCGCCAACCGGCCGGCGGCCATCGTGGAGTAGAGCGCGTCTCCGTAGGCCTCACGCGCAAGTTCGACGTCGAGCAGCTCGAGCCGCTTGGCTACTTTGAGCAGCCGAGGGCTGGCGTAGCCGGGACGGTTTGAGGCGAGCGCGATCTGGGCGCGCAGCAGGTCCACACGTGTGTGCTGAAGCTCGTCAAGCGGCCCCGCCTCCGCAGCGGTTACCAGTCTCCGCGCCGCGTCGGGGGCGCCGGCCTCGTGCTTGGCCTGCGCCGCCGCAAGCGCTCGAGCTCCGCGTCGGTGCGGCTCGACTGTCAGCTCGGTCGCCCGCTCCAAGAACGCCGCCCTAGCGGCCAGTCCCCCACGCTCCTGCGCCCTCCCGGCCGAATGCTCCAGCGCGCTGGCCACTGCTTCGTCGGGTCCCGAGGCGGCACTCGCACAATGCCAGGCGCGACGATCGGGATCGAGATCCGGATCGCTCGCTTCGGCCAGCGCGCGATGCACCTCCTGCAGATCTCGCACCCCAGCCGCCCGGCAGACCGCCGAGCGAACCAGCGGATGGCGAAATCGGACGCGCGTCCCGATCTCGATCAACCCAGTTGCCTCGGCCGCGGCCGCGGCGTCGGTTCCGATCTCAAGCCACTCGGCCGCCCGCCACAACAAAGTCGCGTCGCCGACCGGCTCAACCGCAGCCGCGAGCAGCAGCCGTCGGCTGTGCATCGGAAGCGGTTTGAGCCGCCGGAGGAAGCCCTCCTCCACACGGCTGGCCAGCGGCACCGTGTCCGGGAGTCCGAATCCGCCCGCCAACTCCGCCGGCGTCAGTCCGCGGGGGAACTCCAGCAACGCCAAGGGGTTGCCGCGCGTCTCAAAGATGATCCGCTCGCGCACCCGCTCATCGACGGGTCCCCTGACCACCGAGTCCAGCAGCGCGCACGCATCGTCGTCGTTCAGACCGCTAACCGCGAGCTGCCTCAGCCCGGCGAACTCGTGTTCGTAGCCGGGCTCCCGCATAGCGAAGACCACCGCGACCGACTTCGCCGATAGGCGGCGCGCCATGAGCGCGAGCGCCTGCGCCGAGGGCTGATCGAGCCATTGTGCATCGTCCACCACGCATACCAGTGGTTGCTCCTCGGCCACGTCGGACAGCAGGCTCAGGACCGCCAGACCGACGAAAAAGTGGTCCGGCACCTCCCCCTCGCTCAGGCCAAACGCCGCGCTGAGCGACGCGCGCTGAGGGGCTGGGAGACGCTCGAGTCGATCCAGGAACGGCGCACACAGCTGGTGCAACCCGGCGAACGCGAGGCCCATCTCAGACTCAACGCCCGCGGCCCGCGCGAGGCGACACCCCGACGCGCGTTCCGACAGATACCCCAACAACGCGGTCTTGCCGATGCCAACCTCGCCGCACACGACGAGCACCTGGCTATCGCCAGCCCGCACATCCCCCAATAGACGATCCAGAGTCTCGCACTCGTTGCGCCGACCACGCAAACGCTCCGAAGTGACACATGGTCCTGGCTGCGGCAACGGGGTGATCTTCCGGCACTCCTCGCGGCTCTCGTCCTCAAGCACCGCACCCTCCAATACCCCGGCCGTGTCGTTCACCTTGAAGATCTCGCGAACGAACTCGGGGGCAACCTCAGTGGTGATTGTCATAGCGTTTCTCCTCTAGATATGCGGCTGTGGCTAGGTGCTTGATTTGCTCGACGAGTAGTTGAGCCGCGTCACCATGGGAGGAATACGATCACGAGGAGGACGATGCAGATCAGCCACCAGGAGTAGTTGAAGCCCATGAAGTCGGCTCGGCCGCGGGGCTCGGGGCGTGCGTCGTACCAGCGTCGGCCGCGATCGTCGGTGGCTTCGATCTCGTCCTCGCCATTCGGACCGACAATGTGATGCTCCTCGAGGATCTGAGCATCGTGGACTCCCGGCTGCTCGGGCGGCGCATCGTCGCTTTCGAAGCGGTTCTTCGCCACTGGCTCCCCGGCGGATGGGGGATCGGCGGGGCCGGCTTGAGAGTTCTTTGCTGAGTAAGACATGAAGTTTCCTTTCGTTGGTGGTGCTGACGACTAGGCCAGCTCGACGAGTGTCGTTCGCGCGCGCCGTGCTCGCATCCACCAGAGGACAGTGCAGGGGGACAGTTCTGTGGACAGTCGTGTCCAACCGGACGCCGAAAAGGACAGTAGGCAGTCGCTGCCGGTCAGTGCAGGTGTAACGTCGATACCGGATAGATGCCCCACCGATTCCTTCATCGGAGAGGCTGGGAAGCTGCGGGATCGAGCCAGCGAGTGCGAGGCGCTTCGGGGCTGGTCGAGGCTGTGGGTCGCGGCGAGGGTCGGGCGGTCGTGCTGCGGGGCGAGCCCCGGTGTCGGCAAGACGGCGCAGCCCGACCGTGTCCTGCCCGGCGACTCGGTCACAGCCGGCCCGCGCCAGGCGACGCTGGGCTGCCGGGGTCGCTGCCACCCATCTGGGATGGGTGTAACGTCGCGCCGATGGAGATGTTCGCCCCTCGAGTGATTGGAGGACGAGCGGCGGAGCTGCGGGGTCGACCCAGCGAGTGCGAGGCGCTTCGGGGGTTGGTGCAGGCTGTGGGTCGCGGTGAGAGTCGGGCGGTCGTGCTGCGGGGCGAGCCCGGGGTCGGCAAGACGGCGCTGTTGGAGTTCGTGGCCGAGCAGGCGTCGGATTGCCGTGTGGCGCGTGCCGCTGGTGTGCAGTCGGAGATGGAGCTCGCGTTCGCCGCTCTGCATCAGCTGTTGGCGCCGATGCTGGATCGCCTCGAGCGTCTCCCGGCGCCGCAGCGGGATGCGCTGCAGATCGCATTCGGCATCACTGCCGGTCCCGCGCCAGACCAGTTTTTGGTCGCCCTCGCCGTGCTGAACCTCCTCTCGGAGGTAGCTGAGGAGCGACCGCTGATCTGCCTGGTCGATGACGAGCACTGGCTCGATCGTGCCTCGGCGCAGGCCCTCGCGTTCGTTGCGCGCCGACTGGATTCAGAGTCGGTCGGGCTGGTCTTCGCAGCTCGTGTGCCGAGCGAGGATGTGGCGGGATTGCCCGAGTTGCTAATCGAGGGTTTGCGTGAGGCCGACGCGCGCGCGCTGCTTGACTCGGTGCTCACCGGGCCGCTGGACGGGCGCGTCCGCGACCAGATCGTCGCCGAGACGCGCGGTAACCCTTTGGCGCTGCTGGAGCTGCCCCGGGGGATGACGCCTGCCGAGTTGGCGGGCGGGTTCGGACTCCCGGGCTCGGTGTCACTCTCCGGGAGTATCGAGGACAGCTTCCAGCGGCAGTTCGACGCTCTTCCGGGGGAGACCCGGCGTCTGCTGCAGCTCGCGGCGGCCGATCCAATCGGTGAACCGCTGCTGATCAGGCGAGCGGCCGAGCGGCTCGGGATTGGCGCCGAGGCGGTGGCGCCCGCAGCCGACGCCGGCCTACTGGAGTTCGGCGTACGGGTCCGTTTTCGTCATCCGCTGGTGCGCTCGGCGGCCTACCGCTCTGCGTCGCTTGAGGAGCGCCAAGACGTGCACCGGGCGCTCGCGGAAGTCACCGACCCCGAGGTCGACCCCGATCGTCGCGCGTGGCATCTGGCGCAGGCTGCGCAAGGTCCCAGCGAGGATGTGGCCAGTGAGCTTGAGGGTTCGGCCGATCGAGCGCGACGGCGCGGGGGGATCGCAGCCGCCGCCGCCTTCTTAGCACGTTCTGTGGAGCTGACACCCGATCCAGGCGAACGCGGACGGCGTGCGGTCGCGGCTGCCGAGGCGACGATGTCCTCCGGGGCGCCGAACGAGGCGCTGATGCTGCTGTCGATCGCGGAGGAAAGCCCCCTCGACGAGCTCCATAAAGCTCAGGTTGACCTGGTTCGCGCTCAACTCTCATTTGCGGTGAACCGCGGCAGCGACGCCCCCCCTCTGTTGTTGAAGGCCGCCAAGCAATACGCGTCACTCGACCCGCGGCTTGCTCGCGACACATTCCTCGAAGCTCTTTTCGCGTCGATGTTCGCGGGCCGCTTCGGCGGCGACGGCGGCGTGTTGAGCGTCGCGCAGGCTGCACGTGCAGCGCCGCCCGCGCCGGACCCGCCGCGGGCCGCCGATCTCCTCCTAGATGGCTACACGCTGACGATCACGGAAGGATACGCCGTAGGGGCACCGGCTCTGCAGCGGGCGTTAAAGGCCTTCCAGAGCCGGACGATCAGCAGCGATGAAGCGCTCCGCTGGACATTTCTCGCGTGCTATGCCGCCCAGTCCCTGTGGGACGAGGATTCATATCGCGCGATTCCAACGCGCTCGATCCAGCTCGCGCGCGATGCCGGAGCGCTGTCCCTGCTCCCGCTCAGTCTTACCTACCGCATGGGCGAGCATCTGCATGCCGGCGAGCTCGGAGCGGTCGCATCGATGTTGGAGGACCTCAACGTCGCGACCGAGTCGACTGGGACGCAGCTTCCAACCTACGCCGCAGTCGCGCTCGCAGCCTGGCGAGGGCGGGAAGCCGAGTACGAGGAGCTGAAGAAGGCCAGCCTGAGCGGCTTCGTCGAGAGAGGTGAGGGGATGGGCGTGACGTTCATCGAGTGGACGACGGCCGTGCTCTACAACGGACTGGGCAAGTATGAGGATGCGCTCGTGTCGGCGCGAGCGGCAAGCGAGCACCGAGAGGAGTTGCAGTCTCCTCTGTGGTTGCACGAGCTCGTCGAGGCCGCCGCCCGGAGCGGGAAGCCCGATCTTGCGGCCGACGCGCTTGAGGAGCTCTGCGGCATGACCGGCATCATCGGTACTGACTGGGCGCTCGGGATCGAGGCGCGTTCGCGAGCGCTGCTCAGCGAGAAAGCTGCCGCGGAGCGCCTCTACTCCGAGGCAATTGACTACCTCGAACGCAGCGTGGCGCGGGTCGAGCTCGCCCGTGCCCATCTCCTCTACGGGGAGTGGCTGCGGCGCGAGGGCCGACGTGTCGACGCGCGCGCACAACTGCGCACGGCTCACGACCAGCTCACATCAGTCGGCGCGGAGGCGTTCGCCGAGCGGGCCCGCCACGAGCTTCTAGCGACGGGCGAAAGGGTCCGCAAGCGGACCGTCGAGACGCGCGACGTCCTGACGGCGCAGGAGATTCGGATTGCAAGGTTTGCCCGCGACGGGTTATCGAACCCGGAGATCGGCGAGCGGCTGTTCATCAGTCCGCGCACGGTCAAGTATCACCTGAGCAAGGTCTTCACCAAGCTCGACATCAGCTCGCGCAGTCAGCTTGGGCTCGTATTGCCCAGCGACCAAGCCGGCGCTCATACGCTCTAAATGCACCCCGCCGATTGCCTTGACAATGGCTGGGCCTGAGAGTAACCAGCTCAGCGAGGCCTGTACGGTCGATTAGGGAGTCTCGAACAAGGTCTCGCTTACCACGGCCGGCTCCCCGCGGGCGAGGCTCAGTCGCACCTTCATGGCTGCTCGAAGGTTGGAGACGATCGGGGCCTTGCCGGCGGCGCGCTCGTAGACACCCACGAAGCACAAGTAGTTCTCCGCGATCTCGCCCGAACCGGGGCAGCGCGAGACCGCGACGACGAGGCGGCAGCCCCAAGAGCCCAGCACTGGCAACCAGGGCACCCACCAGGGGACTCCACGGGCGCGACGGGCGCCCCGAAGCGCGACCGTTGTGCCACTACCTACCTACGAACCTAACGGAGGTCAACATGAGCAGTGTCGACGTGAGTAGTGAAAGCTCGAGCGAGGTCCTCGGAGTTGAGAAGGATATGAAGCTCGAGGTTGTGGTGGTGCCGGTCTCCGACGTCGATCGGGCGAAGCGCTTCTATGAGACATTGGGGTGGCGACTTGACGCGGACTTCGCGACCGGGCAGGACTTCCGGTTGGTGCAGCTGACGCCCCCCGGTTCGGAGTGCGCGATCATCATCGGCACCGGAATCACGTCAGCCGTGCCGGGCTCAGCTGACAGCCTGGTCCTCGTCGTCTACAACATCGAGGCGGCCCGCGACGAGCTCATCGACCGCGGGGTCGACGTGAGTGAGGTGTTCCACGACGTGGGGAACGTTTTCCACCACGCAGGAGCCGCGGGACGGGTAACCGGCCCAAATTCGGTACATCCCAACTATGGCTCGTTTGCCTCGTTCAGTGATCCGGACGGCAATGGTTGGCTGCTGCAAGAGGTAAAGACGCGTGCGCCCGGACGCTGACAGGGCATCAGTCGCTCAAAAGCGAGCGGCTCGACGGGTCGCGCTGGACGTTCGCGCCGGCGCGCGATGCGCTCCGCACGGAGCGAAAGCTGCGTGCGGAGCGCATCGCGGACCCCGTCGCAATCTGGGCGACGCGACACACCAGATCCGCCCGGACTGGGACCTGAACGGTCTTAGCATCGCCCGGGAGGCCGGCGGCCACTCGAGGCACCACCTAAACCGCGAAGCCGGCCGCGGTCGGAGGGCATCGTGAGGAAGCGCGGAGATGCGCCGGACGCCGTCTCCCCGGATCGGCTGAGGCGCGCCTTGGTAAAGCTCGGTGCGTTCATCGTGGTCGCGATATTTGTGGTCACGCTGCTTCCGGGCCTGGGTGGGTTACGAAGCCAGTTCGCGCAAGCCCGGCCCGCTTGGATCGCGGTCGGATGTGCGCTCGAGATGCTATCGGCACTCTCCTACGTGCTGGCGTTTCGCATCGTGTTCTGCACCCGAATGAGCTGGCGAACGAGTTACAAGATCGCGATGGCTGAGGAGGGTGCGGATTCCCTATTGCCGGTCGGGGGTGCCGGCGGCTTGGCGCTGGGAGCCTGGGCGCTTCGGCGGGGCGGGATGCCCGCTTCGGAGATCGCGCACAAGAGCGTCGCGTTCTTCCTGCTCACCAGCGTTGCCAACGTCGCGACGCTCGTGCTCCTGGGCGCGGGTTTGGCGACACGTGTCCTTCCGGGCTACGCCGGCGTCCCTCTGGCCGTGGTTCCCGCCGCGGTCGCGGCTGGTGCGATCGTGGCGACGCTCGCGGTAGGCCGCCTCACCCGCCGGATTGAAACGAGGATGAAGAGCAAGGCGGAGCGCTCGCGATTCACGCGCATCGTTCCCACGCTGCGTGCCACGACCGACGGCATCAATGAAGCGGTACGCCTGCTGCGGCAGGGCGAGCCGCTGCTGCTCATTGGGCTCGTGGGCTACATGTTGTTCGACGTCCTCGTGCTGTGGGCCAGTTTCCGCGCGCTGGGATTCGCACCTGAGCTGACGATCGTCTGGATCGCGTATCTCATCGGCCAGCTCGGCAACCTGATTCCGCTTCCTGGCGGCATCGGCGGCGTCGAGCTCGGGTTGATCGGAACGCTCGTCCTTTACGGCGTGCCGGTCGTACCCGCAACGGCTGCGGTACTCATCTATCGCGTGATAGAGCTCTGGATTCCGGCCGCCTTCGGCCTCATAGCGTTCGTTCAGCTTCGCGCTTTGCTTCGCCGCGAGCCCGACCCGATCGACCTCTGTGAACCTGGCGAGGTGGTCGAGATTGCTGCGCAGGGCCCCGAGATCGCCGAGCCCGCTACCTGAGTGCCGAGATCTCCGGACCAGGTGTTGCGTGCCCTCAGACGGGTCTCCCTCGATGCAGTGCTGAGCATTCTCAGTGCGCGAGGCGGTTGGTCTTTCGCTTCAGCTCGTGGTTTCGTGCTTGCGCTTTGTGTTCGCCACTGAGCACATCAGCGCCTGGGGTGGCGCGGAATTGCAGACCAGGGCATTGACCAGGGCCCTCCACGGGCGCGACCGGCCGCCCGAAGCGAGAGGGTGATGTCACTACAAATATCACCTCCATCCCGGGGTTCTCCCACCATGTTCTGGCGTCGCGCCACCCGGGGACGCAGCCAAGGACCGCTCCGAGGATCCGAACTCGGCTAAACGCCGGCTCGCAGAAGGCTGCCCGCACCCTCGTGCATGAGGTGCGGGCAGCCAGCTCGGTGACGAGCGTCTCCAGCGACAACAAGCTACTCATCGCCAAGGCTTGAGCGCCGGGCTCGGTGCTGGCTCTCGACCGTGCGGTTGCGCACCGTCTCGTCAGTGGCTAGCAGCTCGCGACGAGCCCGCTCAGCGAACACCTCGGCTCCCACACGGCCCACGGTGGGGCGTCAGGCGCGAAATCCTCGCGCGGCCGAGCATCAGCGCGCGGAGTGCCAACGCCCAGCTGCAGAAGTATTCACCACTGTCAACGTGGCACGGCCAGCTACGGGTGCACCGCCGAGAACCAAAGGACGACGGGCTGTTTCACGACTCGAGCTTCAATCAGACCGAAAGAGCTCCGTCGCACCAGCCAACAGTGCAACGGAGCTCTAGGCGCTGTCAAATTACAAGCAGCGCGATTATCACCAGCGCGACGAACGCCCACAGGGCGCTCTGGCCCCAGCGGCGCCATGCGGACGCGCCAGCGGGCGCGGAGGTCTGATCAGGTTCGAGCATCATCTGCCTTTCAGCTGCGGGTGGGTTGTTATTGGCATCACCCTCGCGCTTCAGGAGGCACGTCGCGCCCGTGGAAGACCCTGGTGGACGCCCTAGTCTGCAGTCCCAGCCGCCCGAATGCGCGAGATCGGTAACCAGCGTTTGGTTTGCCGAGTAATCGGACTGCCTCCGCCCCACCTGCACAGAAGTCGAGCGACACTCGCCACAAGCGGCCGACCGCGTCGCGATCCGGGTGGCGATGCTACCCCGAGTTCAGCACGTCCACCGTGATCCGATCGGAGGCCCGGTCACAGCGCAGGGGCCTTTCGAGGGCACGTCGACCTTTCCCACGCGTGGGCGAACTGCAGCATTTTCGTCTCGGACAGTGGCGTCCCGAGCAACTCCAGCCCTACCGGCAGGCCATCTCGGGTGAAACCGACCGGAATCGTGAGCGCTGGAAGGCCGGCTTGTGATCCGATGACGGTATTAGTGGGAAAGGTGAGCGCCCGGTACTTCTCGGCCGCGAGCTCTTCACGCGTCGGGGGAACGACCTGCACGGTCGGGTAGATCAAGAAGTCGATTCCGTGCGCGGCGAACATGTTCAGAACGAGCCTGCGAAACTGCTCCTGGTTGAGGCGCCGACGGAGGTACTCCACGTCGCTGTCGATCGCGCCGGGGGCTTGGGCGATGTCGTGGAACAGGTCGTTCAGCGGGTGGAACTGCCGGCTGTCGTAGATCTCCATGAAGCTCGAAACGGGCGCGGCGGGGCGCTTCGCAAGGAAGTCGTCGATATCGGCCTTCGACTGCATGGCGTAGACAGAGGTGCCTGCGATCCATGCAGAGAGTTCGGAGATTTCGAGCTCAGGGGTCGTTGACACGCCGAGTGCCTCGAGCTGGGAGATTGCCGCTCGAACCACGCGGTTGACTGGCTCGGCGTCGGGGTTTTCATCCGAACCGAAGCCTGTCTCCAGCACCCCGATCCGCCAACTGGCCAGAGGGACTTCGACGTCGACCGCTTGTGCGTAGCCACCCGTGCTGGGAGCCGCCAACGCGGTGACTGTGAAAGGGTCATTCGGGTCGTAGCCGACGATGCTGTCGAGCAGCTTCGCGACATCGGAAACCGTCCGCCCGATCGGGCCCGGGGTGTCTTGGAAATGCACGAGCGGCGAGAAGCCCGTGCGGCTGATCAGACCGGTGGTGACACGCAGGCCAAAAAGGTTGTTGAACGAAGCAGGAATGCGGATGGACCCTCCGGTGTCCTCTCCGATCCCGACGAGGCCGAAGTCAGCGGCCACGCCCGCGGCAGTCCCCGCGCTGGACCCGCCGGACTCACGTGGCGGGGCGTATGGATTCTTAGTGTGGTCGGTCATCGACGAGGAGGAGAACCAGCCCGCCGCGAAGTCGCACATTGCCGTCTTAGCGAGGATGACCGCGCCCGCGTCCTTCAGCTTCGTGATTATTGTCGCGTCGGACTCCGGCACATAGCCTTCGAACAGGATCGAGCCGAAGGTCGTACGCAGTCCAGCCGTTTCGGCCTGATCCTTCACGAGGACCGGGACACCGTGGAGCGGCCCGAAGAGGTTGCCCTCCGTAGCAAGGAATTCATCCCGAGCGACGGCTTCGTCGCGTGCCAGAGGGTTCACCGTCACTACAGCCTGAATCTCCGCACCGGCCTGGTTGTGCACCTGGATTCTGGCGATGTACCAATCGACGAGCCCGGCGGCGCTCAGCTCACCCTTGCGCAGCGCCGAGTGCAGGGCGTCGATGGTCAGCTCGCGGAACTCCGTGTCGAGGTCGGTCATCCAAGTTCCTTTTCTGTTCGCCTAATTCGAGCGGGCGACGACCGGTACACCGGCCAGCTCACGCGCGAGGGTCGGAGCGATGGCGTAGTGGCACGGATGCGTTCGCAACAGGGACAATGAGGAAGGGAGATGTGGAAATCGGCCCGCCCCTCGGCCTACGCGCGCGCATCCTGGATTGTTGACGGGGGATAGTTCTGGCCAGCCGCGATGGCCACCCGTCCGGCGTCCGGCAGGACCACGAGGAGCTCTTTGCGGGAGCTGATGCCGAGCTTGGTGAAGACCTTATGCAGGTGGTACTTGACCGTGCGCGGACTGATGAACAGCTCGGCACCGATCTCCGGGTTCGTCCGACCGTCACAAGCAAGTCGGGCGATCTGCGCCTCCTGCGCGGTGAGGTCGTCGCGCGTCTCGACCGTTCGCTTGCGTAACGTCTCGCCAGTTGCCAGTAGCTCCCGACGAGCGCGCTCGGCGAACCCCTCGGCGCCCATTGCGGTGAACATATCGTGAGCGGTACGCAGTTGCTTGCGGGCGTCCACACGCCGGCTCTCTCGACGTAGCCACTCGCCGTAGACTAGGTGAGCCCGGGCGAGCTCGACGCGAACGCGGGTGCGACCAAGCCGGTCGATCGCTTCGCGGTAGAGAGGCTCCGCAGCGTTACCCTCGCTCACCAGAGCGCGCGAACGCGCTTCGATGCCGCGCGCCCAGTCTGTGCCACCGGCACTCGTAGTCTGTGTGAGCCGCTCAAGGGCGGCGGTGGCGATCTCGCGCTTGTCGCTTCGGGCTGCGGCCTCGACCAGCTCCGTGAGCGCCCACGCCAAGACACCCAGATCTTCGTACTCGCATGCCGACTCGGCCGCTGTCAGGGCCTCCGCATAGCGGCCGAGGCCGTTGTAAAGCAACGCGGCCGCGAAGTGGCTGACGCCCAACCCCATGCCCTCGCCGCGGTTCACCACATCATCGACCGTGGCTTGGATCAGCTCGGTCGCCTCCGCCTCGTGGCCGCGCGAGGCAGCGAGCGCAAGGGCACCGTAGGCTGCGAGCTGGGTCCCGGTCGCTTCGTTGACCGATTGCACCTCTCGGGTCAGCGCCGCGCCGTCCTCCAGCTCGCCCCAGAACGAGTGCACGAAGATACGAGAGCGTAGCGCGATGGGGAGCACGGTGAGCGCGCCGGCCTGCCGTGCGAGCCGGACATGATGTGTGCACAGCACCTCCCAGCTCTCGTCGTCCCAGAGGTCCTGGGCTACACGTCCGGCAAGCCACAGCCAGCGCAGCCCCCCGTCTGGCGAGGTGTCCTCGCTGCGGAAGGCGTTCAGCGCCTGCTTCAGGATCGGCGTCGCGGCCGCGCGACCTTCCGTGACCAGCAGCGCCAGGCCGTCGAGCAGGAGGTCGTGCGCGCGCAGCGGAGCCGATGGCGCCGGCGCTGCGCGTGCCGCTCTGGCCACCTCCCAAACATCCCCGCCATGGGATAGACGGCCGACGATTACGGCGGCTGTGAACGCTTCCAGGTAGGTCTCGCGGGCGAGCTCGATGTCCAGCGGCTCGAGCTGCCCGCCAGCTTTGAGCAGAAGCGGGGGTGCGTCGTTACCGCGTCTGGAGGCGAACGCGATCTGCGCGCGCAGGAGATCCGCCCGGGCGCGCCGCAGCTCATCAAACGGCCCCCCCTGCGCCATGGCCAGCAGTGCGAGCGCGGCCTCAGATGCGCCGGCTTCGTGCTTGGCCTGCGCGGCGGCAAGGGCGCGCTGCGCCCGGAGCGCCGGGTCAAGCGTCAGTCGGGCGGCCTCCTCGAGGAGAGCGGCCGCCGCAGCCAGGCCTCCGCGCGTCTGCGCCCGGTCGGCCGAGCGCTCCAGCTCACCGGCCACCGACTCATCGGGGCCCACGGCCGCGTGCGCGCGGTGCCACGCTCGGCGGTCAGGATCGAGATCCGGATCGGTCACCTCGGCCAACGCGCGATGCACCTCCCGCAGGTCACGCGCGTCAGCCGCCCGGTAGGCGGCCGAGCGCACCAATGGATGGCGGAACCGGACCCGCGCGCCGAGCTCGATCAACCCCGCCGTCTCGGCCGCGGTCGCCGCGTCGGCCCCGATCCCGAGCCGCTCGCCCGCTCGCCACAACAGGGCCACGTCGCCGACCGGCTCGACTGCCGCCGCAAGCAGCAGTCGTCGGGTCTGCAGAGGAAGCGGCTCTAGTCTCCGGAGGAATCCCTCTTCGATGCGGCTGGCCATCGGCATTGTCTCGGGCAGTCCGAATCCGAACGCCAGCTCGGCCGGAGACAGTCCACGTGGCAGCTCCAGGAGCGCCAGGGGGTTGCCGTGCGTCTCGGCGACTATCCGGTCGCGCACCTGCTCGTCCACCGGCCCGCTGATCACCGAATCCAGCAGCATGCCGGCATCGCGGTCGCTCAGACCCTGCACCACAAGCTCCCCGAGTCCCACCAACTCGTGTTCGCTGGGCTCACGCACCGCGAACACCAGCGCAACCCGCTCCGCTAAGAGGCGGCGCGCAACGAACGCGAGCGTCTGCGCGGAGACGCGATCGAGCCAATGCGCATCATCGATGAGGCAGACTAGCGGCCCTTCCTCGGCCACGTCGGCCAGCAGGCTGAGCACCGCCAGCCCGACTAGAAACCGATCGGGCGGCTCCCCCGCACTCAGGCCGACGGCTGTGGCCAGCGCATCGCGCTGTGGGCCGGGAAGACGCTCCAGTCCGTCTAGGAACGGTGCGCACAGCTGATGTAACCCAGCGAACGCGAGCTCCATCTCAGACTCAACCCCCGTCGCCCGCGTGATGCGACATCCTGACGCTCGCTCCGAGAGATAGTCCAACAACGAGGTCTTACCGACCCCCGCCTCGCCCCGCAGGACCAGCACCCGACTCTCACCCGAGCGAACCGCCTCCAGGATCCGATCGAGCGCCTCGCACTCGTTGCGCCGACCACGCAGCCTAGACCCGGGGTCACTATTTGACATTGCCACGGCAGAGACTAGACGGTCAACCAGCTTGGCAGCCTCGCTCTCCAATGCGGTCCGTGGACGCCACCCCACGAGGTGTGCACGCGGGTGTTCGGCTCTCGACCGAGCGGGCCACGGCGAGGCGCCCAGTCGGAGCGGCCAGGGACATATCGCGAAACGGCCTCATAAACAGCGAGCCAGATGACCGAAGTCGTCGCCTCGGCATCTATACGCGCAGGCGGCCGCCCGTGCCAAGGCAAGACGTAGGTGGTCGCACCCACACACCAGGGCAGCTACCAGGGCCTTCCACAGGCGCGACGGGCCGGCAGAAGCGCGACCGTCATGCCAATTCCCACCTATCCGAAGGAGTCCCACCATGAGCCAGGTCACCGTCCCCAACCAGTCCCTTGACGAAGTCGCGCTCGGCCGCGGCGCGATCTCGCGCGACAGCACGCGAGCGGTCTTTGGCCAGGTGATGGGCCTGGTCGCACTGACGGTTGGGTGTTCCGCGCTTGGCGCCTATCTCGGTCGCAATCTGAGCGGAGGCGCGGGGATCGCGTTCTTCATCGGCGCGTTCGCCTGCATCTTCGGCCTCAACATCGCCACCCAGCGCGGGCACGAGCAGCTCGCGATCGGGCTCCTGTTCGGCCTCGGGTTGCTCCTCGGCCTGGCCGTAGCGCCGGTGCTGGCCGACTACGCAAAGACTCAGCCGGCCGCGCTGTGGCAGGCCGCCGGGACGACGGCGGCCTTCGTTGCCGCTCTCGGCACATATGGTTACGCCACACGGCGCGACCTCTCCTCCTGGGCGCGCACGCTGTTCTGGGCGCTGCTCGGGCTGATCGTGTTCGGAATCGTCGGGCTCCTGGTCGCGATCCCAAACGGCAACGTGATCTTCTGCGTGGTGGGCCTCGTGATCTTCGGCGGCTTCACGATCTTCGACTTCAACCGCCTACGCCGCGCCGACATGGCGAGCTCGGTCCCGATCGCCGCGAGCATCTTCCTCGACATCTTCAACGTGTTCCTCTTGCTGCTAGAGCTGTTCAGTGGCGGCCGGGGCTGATGTTCAACTCCGATCAGAACCCGGCGCCCCGTGACCCGTTCCTCCGGCGGCTCTACGAATCTGGTCAGCACGCGCGACGGCTGTGGGGCTCCAGCAAGACGGTGCCGCCACCGCCGCTACCACGCGACGAGGGTGGCTGGCATGTTGCGCCTGCGCCTGACGGTCGAGGGATGCCCGAGCAGCACAAGTCACCCCCGCCGCACCGTCTGCGCGTCTTTTGGATCGTCGCGCTGGCGCTGTTGGCGGTGAACTGGATCTCGGCACTTGCGGTCCAGCCGTCGGGCCAGCCACGCGTGAAGGTGCCGTTCAGCCCCTACTTCTTGGCGCAGGTTCAAGCCGGGGAGGTGAAGTCGATCTCTTCGGGGGGCGACACGATTAAGGGCACCTTCGCGGTCAAGGTTCGCTATCCACCAGACGACACGAAAACGATCCCGACGACGTTGTTCGCGACGGAGGTGCCGACATTCTGGAACAACGCGACGCTGACGACGCTGCTCCAGAGCAAGGGCGTCCAGGTCAACGCGCAGTCGACCTCGACGGGCAATTCGCTGCTGGCGGAGATCTTGCTCGGCTTCGGCCCGACGCTGCTGCTTGTGGGCCTGTTCGTCCTATTTGCGCGGCGCGCCGGCGGGGGTGGAATGGGCGCCCTTGGCAACTTCGGTCGCTCGCAGGCTCGCCGGGTCGATCCGGAGAAGATCCGCGTCACCTTCGCCGACGTCGCGGGCATAGACGAGGCGAAGGCCGAACTGACCGAGATCGTCGACTTCCTGCGCAACCCGGAGCCCTATCGGCGCCTCGGCGGGCGGATGCCACATGGGGTGCTTTTGTCCGGACCGCCGGGCACGGGTAAGACGCTGCTTGCGCGGGCGGTCGCCGGTGAGGCACACGCCGCGTTCTTCTCAATCGCGGCGTCGGAGTTCATCGAGGCGATCGTCGGCGTCGGGGCTTCGCGAGCCCGCGATCTGTTCGCCAAAGCGAAAGAAGCAGCGCCGGCGATCATCTTCATTGACGAGCTCGATGCGATCGGCCGCTCGCGCCAGGGCTCGGGTCCATTCACGGGTGCCAATGACGAGCGCGAGCAAACCCTCGACCAGATCCTGACCGAAATGGACGGCTTTGAAAGCAACGAGGCTGTAATAGTGCTCGGTGCCACCAACCGGCCCGAGGTCCTCGACCAAGCGCTGCTACGCCCAGGGCGCTTTGACCGCCGTGTGGCTGTGCAGCCGCCCGACCGTGCCGGGCGCGCGAGGATCCTCGAAGTTCACACCCGGTCGGTACCGCTAGCCGATGATGTCGATCTGGACGCGCTCGCGGCCTCGACGCCGGGCATGGTTGGTGCTGATCTGGCGAACCTCGCCAACGAGGCCGCGCTGCTGGGGACACGGCGCAATCACGACAAGGTGCAGATGGTGGACCTCACGGACTCGCTGGAGAAGATCATGCTCGGCGCGCCGCGCGGGACGGTGCTGAGCAAACAGGATCGCGAGCGCACCGCCTACCACGAGTCAGGTCACGCGCTCGTTGGGATGCTGACCCCGGATGCCGACCCGGTGCGAAAGATCTCGATCATCCCGCGCGGCACGGCGCTTGGGGTGACGCTATCGACGCCCGACTCAGACCGCGTGTCCTATTCGCGCGAAGATCTCGAGGCCAAGATCCGAGTCGCGCTCGGCGGTCGCGCGGCGGAGGAGATCGTATACGACAAAATCACCACGGGCGCGGAGTCAGACATCCAGCAACTGACCCAGATAGCGCGTCAGATGGTCGGCCGTTGGGGTATGAGCGATAGCGTCGGACCGATCGCAGTGCTGCCGAGTGAGGA
>Ga0302232_10001339_pt1 | contig 17166 bp, 13 predicted proteins | sample II_Palsa_N2_3_FD_193575 | JGI IMG/M metagenome (GOLD analysis project Ga0302232, IMG submission 193575) | Peat permafrost microbial communities from Stordalen Mire near Abisko, Sweden - II_Palsa_N2_3 | ecosystem: Environmental > Terrestrial > Soil > Palsa > Peat permafrost | place: Sweden...
CGTTAGCCAGTTGCAGGCCGTGTCCGCGGTGGCAAGCGACGCCGTGCTGTACGACAGCGCCTCGCATACGAGCGTGACGCTCGGCGGCGTCGGTGCCACCTCTGCGGTCGCGTTGACCAATATCGCAGCAGGCGCCATTACCGCTACCAGCACCGACGCGGTCAACGGCAGTCAGCTGTTTGCGCTCGAAACGCAAATCGGCACGCTCGGCGGCCAGGTCACGCAGATCTCGCAAACCTCGTCAACGGGCGGTTCGTCGTCGAATTCGAAGTACGTAGCCGTGAATTCGACGGGCAGTGCAGCAAGCGCCACAGGCACGGAGTCGGTTGCGATTGGCGGCAATTCGACCGCGAGCTCGAACAACAGCGTCGCGGTGGGTTCGGGCTCCCAGGCAACCGGGTCCGGCTCGTCCGCGGTGGGCGCCAACGCGGTAGCGTCAGCGCCGAATTCGGTGGCGATCGGCGCGGGCTCGGTGGCAAGCGAGGCGAACTCGGTATCGGTGGGCTCGCCGGGTAACGACCGGACCATCACCAACGTGGCGCCCGGCGTTAATCCGACCGACGCGGTAAACGTTGCACAACTGCAGGGTGTTCAGCAGAATATCAACGACGTGGCGCGTGCAGCGTATTCGGGCGTCGCCATGGCGGGCGCGCTGGCCGGTTTGCCCCAGGTGGAACAGGGCAAGAGCTTCCAGGTCGCCGCAGGGGTGGGCAACTATGCGGGGTACAGTGCCATCGCCATCGGCGCCAGTGCGCGGGTTACGCAAAACACCATCATCAAGGTGGGAGCCAGCGCAACGGATGGTGCTCACGTACTGGTCAACGCCGGTGTCGGATATTCCTGGTAACGCGTGGGCCGGCGTTGACGCATCGGCCTCTCCAGGGCGCCGCCAGCACCAGGGGCGAACCAACGGACCCTCGCCCACGGCGAGGGTCCGTTTCAACATGTGTTAAATGTGACTATGCGCATCGGCATCTCCGTCATTACCCATACCGGCCAGAACATCTGGCAGAACGGCCTGGGGCAGAACGTCATCTTTCTGGCGGAGCTGTTGCAACGCTTGCCGTTTGTGCAATCGGTACTGCTGATCGATGTCGGCGACCAGGGGGTGATGCCGTCCCAGGTGGATCTGTCCGCACGCAATCTGCGTCTGATGAGGGCGCACGAAGCCAGCGACGAGGTGGACGTTATCGTCGAGATGGGCGGCGCGCTCGATATCGAATGGCTCGACCTGATGCGTGCGCGCGGCAAGAAGGTTGTCTTCTACTGCTGCGGCCAGCCTTATGTCGGTCTTGCCGAGCCCGCCATCTTTACGAAGCCCGCCCACGCACCACGCCCCGACCGTTGCGACGAGGTCTGGCACCTGCCGAAAGACAGCGCGTTTGCACCGATGATGCGCCTCCTGCATCGTTGCGATGTGCATGAGGCGCCGTTCATCTGGCATCCTCAGTTTGTTCAGCAGCGCATGCGCGAAGTTGAGGTGCTCGGCATGCATTACGGCTTCGCGGCTCGCGAGGCGGCGGCCAACGAGCCGGCGGCCAGCGAAGCGGAGGGCGCCACACGCCGCGGCCTGCGCGTGGCGATTTTTGAACCGAACATTTCGGTTGTGAAGACGTCGAGCATTCCGATGCTGGTTTGCGACGAAGCCTATCGGGCCGAAGCCAGTACGGTCGAGGCGATGCATGTGCTCAACACCTTGCACCTGAAAGATCATCCGACCATGCTGTATTTCGCCAACTCGCTGGATCTCGTGCGCGAGCACAAGGCGACCTTTCACGGCCGCAACGATATTGTCGGCTTCATGGTTCAGCATGCCGATGCCATCGTGTCGCATCAATGGCAGAACGAACAGAATTACAGTTACCTCGACGCGCTTTACGGCGACTATCCGCTGGTTCACAACTCGCCGTGGCTCAAGGATGCGGGGTACTACTACCACGGCTTCGACGCCCGTGAGGGCGCCGTGCAGTTGCAGCGCGCAGCAACCGGCCACGCGGACAGTCTCGACGATTACCGGGCCCGCTCGCAGCGCGTATTCGCGGCCGTCGATCCGTTCAGCCAGCACAATCTCGACGCCTACGCGGCCCGGTTGCTGCATCTGTGCCGTGATGCGGCATTTGCCCCTCACGCGAGCCGCTCATGAATCTCGAACCCGTTCAAGTGGGGTTGCCGCGCAAGCTGCGAGTCGGCGTGTCGATCTTCGTACGCAAGGGCGAGCAGTCGGTCTGGGAAAACGGCATTTACCAGAACTGCATTTTTCTCGTGATGTTGCTGATGCGCTCGCCGTTGGTGGAAGCGACGTATCTCGTGGCGGGTGGCGGCGATGGCCGGCCCGAGGATGCGAAGAACTTTCTGGCCGATTCGCCGGTGCCGCTCATCGACATGAACGAGGCCGCCACCACGCTCGACGTGATGATCGAAATGAGCGCCCAACTGGCGCGGGAATGGGTGGTGGCGTTTCGCGAACGCGGCGGCAAGATCGTCTCGATGCGGGTGGGCAACGATTATGTGATCGACATCGAGCGCATGATCTTCGATCAGCCGCATGGTCTGCTGATTTCCGCTGCGCCGTATCACGAGGTCTGGACGCTGCCCGAGTATGAAAATACCTGTGTGCCGTACTACACCAGTACGTTTCGCTGCCCGGTGCGCGTGATGCCGCATCTGTGGAGTCCGCTGGTACTCGAGCGCGAAGCGGCGCGCCTGCCCGAGGGTCTCAGTTTCGGCTATCGCCCAGGACGGCGGCGTTGGCGCGCGGGCATTTTCGAACCCAATATCTGCATGGTGAAAACGAGCTTCGTGCCGCTGCTGTCATGCGAGGCGGCGCATCGCGCCAATCCCGACATGCTCGAACACGTGTGGGCCTACAACACGTTCCATCTGAAGGAGCACGTGAGCTTCAATGGCTTCGCACGCAGCCTCGACATCGTGAAGCACGGTTTGACCTCGTTCGAGGGACGCTTCCCGTTTTGCCGGGTGGTCGCGGGCGATGTCGACGCAGTGGTCAGCCATCACTGGGAAAACGGGCAGAACTATGTCTACTATGAGGCGTTGCATGGCGGCTATCCGCTGATTCACAACTCGCATCTGATCGGCGAGTGCGGATACCGCTATCACGACTTCGACTGCGAAGAGGGCGGGCGGGCCTTGCAGCGGGCGTTCGCCGAGCACGATACCCATCTCGACGCTTACCGCCGCACGGCGAACGCGTTCCTGCAAGGACTGGACCCCGAGAACGACGACAATGTGCGCACGTACACGAATGCGCTTGCGGCGCTTTATGCGCCTGCTTAGGGACCTGGGCATCGAACCATGAACGGACTGCGCGTCGGCATCACGATCGGCTTGCACCACGAAGCGGAAACGCTGTGGAATAACGGCATCAAGCAGAATGCCGCCTTCCTCGCCGAGGCGCTGCGGCATTGTCCGCAAGTCGCGCGAGTGGTGCTCGTGAATACCACCGCGGTTGCCATCACCGCCGCGCTGCCGTGGGATCAGGTCCGCTATCCCACGCTGTCCTTCGAGACGGCGAAAGACGACCTCGATGTGCTGATCGAACTCGGCGGGCAGATCGACGCCGCACAAACCGAATACCTGAAGCAACGCAATGTGCGGCTGGTGTCTTACTGCTGCGGCTTCGAGTATGTTCACGCGATGGAGTCGGTGCTGTTCCGCAAGCCGGCGTGGGGCGAAACGCTGTTCGTGAATCAGCGTTACGATGACATCTGGATCATTCCGCAGGTCGCGAATATCAGTCAGTCATATTTTGAGGTATTGCGCCGGCAGTCCGGCCGGGTCGTGCCGTTTGTCTGGAGTCCGATGTTTCTGGATGAGCGCGTCAAAGCTTTGCCGCACGCGGGTCAGTACCGGCCGCACGAAGGTGCGCGGCGCCTCAGCGTGATGGAGCCAAACATCAATGTAGTGAAGTTCTGCCTGTACCCGGCGCTGATTGCCGAGCTCGCCTATCGCAGGTGTCCCGAGCGGATCGCCCTGCTGCAGGTGACGAATGCCGAACAGATCGCGCGAGAAAGCCTCGATTTCATCGCCTTGATGAACCAACTCGATATCGTCCGCGATCACAAGGCCGTGTTCCTCGGCCGGCACGACACCCCAGCGTTTCTGGCTGAGAACACCGATATCGTCATTTCCCATCAGCTCGAAAATCCGCTGAACTACTTTTACCTCGAGGTCTGCTGGCAGGGTTACCCGCTGATCCACAACGCCTCGCTATGCCGCGACCTTGGGTACTACTACGAAGGCAACGACGCTGACGAGGGCGCGCGCCGCGTGGTGGAGGCGATCGGGACGCACGACGCTCACGCATCCTGGTACCGTGAACAGCAGCACGGCCTGATTGCGCGCTATCTGCCGGACGACCGGCAACTGGTGGCGACGTACGGCGCGCTGCTGGACGATCTGCTGGCGCGGCCGGCTCGCTAAGTGCCACTGGCGTCTCCAGGCTTGCCCACTTGTACGATGCGAATAGCCGATTTTGATTAGAATCGGATATCAAACGCCTGTGCCCGGCACGGTTGGTCAGGGCGCTCGCTTTCCGCAGGAGCCGTATCGTGTGGCATCTTCCGACCGCTATTCCCCCGGCGCTGTGCGCGTGGGTGGTTTTCATGAGTGTGCTGATCACACAACTCGGTGTGCCGGTGCCGGCCGCGCCGATGCTGGTTCTCGCGGGAACCATGGCCGCCGTCGGCGAGGTGTCCTACTCAAGCGTGTTTTTCGCGGCCGTGTGCGCCACCGTGCTGGCGGACGTCCTGTGGTTCACCACCGGTCGCTTGCGCGGCAGACGGATGCTGAACTCGCTGGTGCGCTTTTCGCTATCGTTCGACGCCGCGGTGCGTCTTGCGCGCAACGTCCTGGAACGCCATGGTGCGCCGATTCTCGCGTTGGCTAAATTCATCCCTGGTATTGGTCTGATCGCCGCACCGTTGCTCGGCACCACCAGCATCGATGCGCGTGTTTTCCTGTTCTGGGACATCGTGGGCGCCGCGTTGTGGGCAGGTGTCTGGCTGCTCGGCGGCGCGGCGCTGCACGACTGGATCGCCCAGGGCGTGCTGCTCGTGCGCCATAACGGCGCCACCGTATTCGACGTATTTGCTGTGGTGGCCGTGCTGTTTGTTGGCTATCGCTGGGTGCGACGATTTCAGTTTCGTCGTTGGCTGGCAGATATCCGCATTAGCCCGGAGCAACTGGACGAACTGATGAAGTCCAGCGCGCCGCCGCTTATCTTCGATGCGCGGCCGCCGGAAGTACGGACGAAGGAAGCGTATCGGATTCCCGGCGCGCGGGCCCTCGATCTCGACTCGCCAGAGCAGCTCGATGAGAAACTGCTTGGGCATCCGATCGTGGTGTATTGTGTCTGCCCGAATGAAGCGACGGCCAAGCGGATCGCCGCTCAACTGCGTCGAAAGAACATTCACCATGTCCAGGCGCTCAAGGGTGGTCTCGACGCGTGGGAGCGCCGCGGCTATCCGGTCGAGCCGCTGTCGGCGGATTTTCATGCACCGCACGACGAGGATGGCGAGTTCGATTCGGTGCTCGACAGCGAATACACAGTAAGGGCACGCGTGACGAAGTGATGCGCCTGCGCCGGCGCGCTGCACACGACGCTACACACAACATAACGATTCACGGGGCCCCCCATGTCCAGTACGCAACACCTCCATCTGCTCAATCAGCTTGCCGAGATGCCGGTATTTCTGGAGAAGGCGTTTGCCGGTATGTCGCGTGAACTGCTAGTTCGCATGGCTGCCGACGATAATTCACCGCTGATCGAGCATCTGTGGCATCTGAAAGATTGCGAAAGCGATCTGTATAGACCGCGCATCGAGCGCGTGCTGAACGAGGACCGGCCGAGTCTCTTGCCGATGGACGTCGAGACATGGGCTTTCCCAAACCGCAACACCTGTGTCACTATCTCGGACATGAGTCTACGTAACGTCCCATTCCGGTCGTACCATCATCACGGCAGCAGTCCGTTGCGCCGTGGTTCGTTATGTCTCATAGCAGCGAAGCCAGGAACCCACTGAGTTCCTCGCTCATGCGAAAACGACCAAGGCGCCTATGGCGCCTTTTTTTATTTCATCACCCTTTGGAGTTCAGTTATGACCATGATCCGTGGAACGCGTTTTATCGTAGGTGAAGAAGCAGCGCAAGCCCGTGCTTTGGAAAACCGCTTCCGGAGCTACCTTCATTGATGCCGGTGCGGAAGAAGCCATTGTTCCCGCGCTGTGGTCGCAAGATACGTTCGTGCAGAAAGCAGGCGGCAGCGAAATCATTGGGCAGATGTGGGCATTCCCGGACAAGAAAGGCCGGCCCTGTTGCCTGATTCCCGAGGTAACCGCGCTCTTTCAGGAGCGATGTCAGGAACTGCTCGAACGCCGCAAGGAACGCATGCTGTTTTACGTGGCGCGCTGTTACCGCTATGAGCGGCCCCAGGCCGGACGGTACCGCGAATTCGTGCAACTGGGCTTCGAGTACCTGTGTCCGAACCCGCAGCGCGCGCTCTTGCGCAGCCGTGAAATCGGTGCGGGCTTTCTCGATTCGCTGGGACTCGGTTACGCATTCGACATCGCTGCGAAGCGCGGCCTCAGCTACTACCTGAATGGCGAGGGCTTTGAGATTCGCTGTCCCGAACTCGGCGCGCAGCAGCAGGTGGCCGGTGGGGGCGCGTATCGGGAGGGTGCGGGCTTCGGTATCGGTGCAGAGCGCTTGTTGCTGGCGATGGGCATGCAAGGTCTGTCGGCTACCGCGATTGCCCCGTCCTAGTGCAGCCGCGCTAAAAAGGGATACAGAATTCGGGTTGCTGCAGGAGCACAGTTGAGCGACCCGCTGTACCCGCCCGTTCTGGTTACAACCGTAACGGAGCTCGAATTCGCTCGTCCTATTATGTGCGCCAGTTTGACGCACCCTCTGCGGTTGAGGAGGGTACCCCCCATTCGCGGAGACATGTGATGTACGCAGAGAGTATCGATAAATTCGCAAAGGTCGGCGCGCACAAGGCGTCGTCGATCGTACGCTCGCCGCTCGCTTTTCTGATCGGTGCGGCTATGGCCGGGGCCTATATCGGCTTCGGCGATATCCTGATGTTTTCGGTCGGCTCGCATGTCGATCCGGCTTATGTGCATTTGATCATGGGCGCGGTGTTCGCTTGCGCGCTGACCATCGTCGTGTTCGCCGGCTCGGATCTGTTCACCGGCACGGCCATGTACATGCCGTTTGCGGTGTTGCGCGGCGAGACGGGTGTGGGCGGGATGGTGCTGGTGTGGGTGGTGTGCTGGATCGGCAACCTGATCGGTTCGGTGGTGCTTGCGGTCATTCTGCATGCGGCGGGCGGCGGTGTACTGCTGACCGATGGCTCGGAAGTCTTCTTCAAGGCGGTGACCGCGAAGATGAGCGCGCCGGGTCTCGCGCTTTTCGCCAAGGGGCTGCTGTGTAACTGGCTCGTGTGCCTCGCCATCTGGATGGCGGCGCGCACCAATAACGATGGCGCAAAACTCGGTTTGATCTTCTGGCCGGTGTTCGCTTTCGTGGCAAGCGGCTTCGAGCACAGCGTCGCCAATATGTTCGTGTTCGCACTCGCATTGATCGGTGAGCATCCGGACAACATCACGTTGGCCGGTGCTGTGCACAACGAAATTTTCGTGACGCTCGGCAACCTTGCCGGCGGCTCGATTTTCATGGGGCTCGGCTACTGGCTGCAGGAAGGCGGAATTGGCCATCCGTCGAAGACCCGCCTGCCGGTTTCGGCAGGCAGCGCCCAGACCCACTGATGAACTGATCCGGGGCGGGCGCTACGCCCAATGCGCGCCGAGTGCGCAGCCCGCTGCCAGGATCAGCAGAACCAGCACCGTAATTGCGCTGTAGCGATAGTCTCGTTGCTGCAGAAACACGCAGAGCATCAGGATCAGGCGCAGCACCGGCAGGAGGATAAACAGCGCTATGCCGGCAGTGACGACCGGCATGCCGGGGGGTAGCGCTGACTGATGCAACACGGTGTGGAGATCCGGCAGCAGCAGAATCAAACCCGCGGTGATCATGAGAGACGCTATCCAGGTGCCGCCTTTTAGCAGTGCGGCGAGCCAGCGTTCGAGCGGCGTCATGGTCGAGGCGACGGTCGCAGGGGAGGTCGTGGCCGAACCCGGCGAACGCTGGCTCATACCGGCCCGCTCACGGCTTTGACGTGGAATGCTTCGAACAGCATCTGTGCTGCAAGCACAAGCAGGATCGCGACGAACATCAACCGCAGTTTGTCGTTCGACAGACGCATCAGCACTCGTGCGCCGAGCACCGCACCCGCCACCGAGCCGAGCGCAACCGGTCCGGCGATTGCGCTAACGATATCTCCGCGCAGGAACCAGGCGCCGGCGCTCGCAGCCGCCGTCACGCCGATCATGAAGTTGGAAGTTGCCGACGAGACCTTGATCGGCAGGCGCAACGCTGTGTCCATGGCGGGGATTTTCAGCACACCGCTACCGATCCCGAGCAGCGCCGAAATCAAACCCGCGCCGTACATCAGCAGCATGCCCATTGGCACACGTTGCACCCGATAGGGGACCTCACGGCCGAGTGCCCGGTCCGGATAGCTTGAATCGAGCGCAAGCGACGCGCTCCAGCCTGCCGCTGCAGCCGCGCTGGTGGCAGCCGCGACTGAAGAGGTGGCCGAAGCGCCGACGACCGGATCGCTGCGACGTACCAGCATCTGGCGTGCCGATACGAGCAGCACCAGCGCGAACAATAGAAACAGCGCGGGCACTGGAATGATCCCGACCAGCAGTACGCCGCACAGCGCACCCAAGGTAGTGGCGGTCTCCAGCACCACTGCGAGCCGCACGTTGGTCAAACGCTCGCGCAGGAACGGCGCTGCGCCGCCGCACGAGCAGGCGATCACCGACACGATGCTCGCGCCGATCGCCACGTGAATGTCGAGATGGCCGAACATGGTCAGAACCGGCACGATAAAAATGCCGCTCGCCATGCCGAGCATTCCACCGAGCGCACTCGCGCCGAGCGATACCGCAAAAAGCCACAGCGTGAAGCCCATATCCATCGAGAATCCCCTGCGGGTCAGCCACGTTTGCTACGGCGGGCAAGCCGCGTGACGAACTGGATCTGATCGCCGCGGTAATGCAGCTGTTCGTAATCGACCGGTTGATGTCCGGCACCGTACGAGGTGCGTTCAATCAGAAAGATCGGACTGCCAGGTTCGACACCCAGTGCCTGCGCCACGGTTTCGTTCGCACAGGTGGCCTCGAGCCGGTACTCGGCTTCCACCAGTGGCGTGTCGTATTTCTGCTCGAGCAGCGCGAAGATCGGTTCGGTCTCCAGATCGTTGCCGATCACCTTTTCGCCAAGGTCTTTAGGCAGCCAGGTTTCGTCGAACGAGAGGGGCACGCCGTCCGCGAGCCGCACGCGCTGGATGCGCACCACCAGTGTGCCGGCCGCTAAAGCGAGGTGGCGTGCCACCGTGTCGCTGGCAGGCAGCACCTGCTTGTCGAGCACGCGAGCGCTCGGGCGGCGGCCAAGCGCCTGCATATCTTCGACGAAGCCGCTCAGTTCCGTCAGTTCCTGGGTGATTTTGGGCTGGGTGACAAAGGTGCCTTTGCCGCGGCGGATTTCGATCAGGCCGCGTTTGATCAGGTTCTGAACCGTCTTATGGATGGTGGTGCGGCTTACGCCGAAGCGCTCGATCAGGCCGTCCTCGTTCGGCAGGCGGCTGCCCGGCGCATAGGTCCCGTCCGCGATGCTGGCCGCCAGCACCGCTTCGACCTGGGCGTACAGCGGGGTGGGGCTATCTGGATCGATGTTCATGTGAGACATAGTGACATCATGACGTCACTATGTCAATCGGCGACACCGGCCCGTAGAACCAACGACACGTCGCCGCCGCGATCAGCCAGCTTCAAAGGAGGCTGTTCAATCCCTCCTCAATCGCCTCGACCCCGGTGGGCCGCACCACGCGCGCGACCTCGGCGCCATCGCGAAGAAAAATCAGGGTAGGCCACAGCTTCACCTTGAACGATCGCCCGAGGGGCCGACCGGGGCCGTCCTCAATCTTCAGATGACGCACCTCGGCATGCCCCGCGAGGGCCTCGCCGATCACCGGTTGTGCCCCCTGACAGTAGCCGCACCAGTCGGTGCCGAATTCGAGAACGGTTGCACCCGCAAACGTGTCGACCTCGGCGCGCGTCGGCGAGGCAGTGGAATAGGCGGTCTGAGTGGTCATTTTTGCTCCGGAGTAGACGAGACAGGCAGCACGATTTACCTCGCTGAGTGAATCGTTCTGCGTTGCAGGACAACTCCAATGTATCGGAAAGCTTCACGCGCAGCATTGTGCGAAGATGCCGGCCGCGAGTGCATCGTTTATGCGTGGTTCAAAACGTATTCTGGTGCTCAAATACGCGCTCTGCATGCGAGAATCCTGCGAAAGGATTTCCGTACGCGGCGAGGTCGCAGTCATCACCACTGCGAATCGCTGGAAATCGCTGGGGACCATCGATTACAGCTATAACAATCCAACCGGGCAACCGTCTCGAGGAGATTGCGTTAATGAAGCCGGACAGCTCAATGACCGACGCATTGCGCGCTGGTTTGACCACGACCTTTCTGGTCGGCGGCGGGGAAATGGGGACGCTGATCCGCGCCTACGACTGGGCCTCGACTTCGATCGGCGCTTCTGAAAACTGGCCGCAAGGCCTGAAGACCGCGATCCGGATCATGCTCACATCGCGCCAGCCGATCTGGATCGGCTGGGGTCCGGATCTGCTGTACTTCTACAACGACCCGTACAAGTCGATTATCGGCGGCAAGCATCCGGTGGCGCTCGGCCAGCCGACCGCGGTCGTGTGGCACGAGATCTGGAGCGACATCGCGCCGCTGCTAGAGACAGCGTTGACGGGCGCCGAAGGCACCTTCGTCGAGCAGAAGCTGTTGATCATGGAGCGCAACGGCTTCCCGGAGGAGACGTACTACACCTTCTCGTATAGCCCGATTCCGAACGACGACGGCACGGCCGGCGGCATCATCTGCGCGAACAGCGACGATACCTCGCGTGTCATCGGCGAACGCCAACTCATGCTGTTGCGCGAGCTGGCCGCATCGACCGCGGATGCACGGCAGTGGCGCGACGCGTGCGAACTGAGCGCGCGTGCTCTGCGGAGCAATCCGCGCGATCTTCCGTTTGCCTTGCTGTACGTCGCGGAACCCGGCGCGGCGGACGTGACGCTGGCGGGCGCAAGCGGTATCGAGCGCGGTCATCGAGCCGCTCCTGAAGCGCTGAGCATGGCCGAAGACGCGCCTTGGCCAGTTGCTGAAGCGCTGCGCACGCAAGGCATGATCGTGGTGTGCGATCTGGCGCAGCGCTTCGGACCCGGATTGCCCAGTGGCCCATGGAGTATCGAGCCCACCCAGGCGGTTCTGTTGCCCATCATGCCCGGCGGCGAGACGGGGCGTGCGGCAGTACTGATTGTGGCCGTGAACCCCTGTCGTCTGCTGGACGAGGGCTATCACGCCTTCCTGAACCTGCTCGCAGGTCAGATCGGCGGGGCCATCGGTTACGCGCACGCGTACGAGGAAGAGCGACGGCGCGCCGAAGCGTTGTCCGAAATCGACCGCGCCAAAACCACGTTTTTCTCGAACATCAGCCACGAATTCCGCACGCCGCTCACCTTGATGCTGGGACCGCTCGAAGAGCTGCTTGCCAAACAGGATGCGACCAGCGAGGCCGATCGCAGTCTGCTTGAGATCACGCATCGCAATGGCCTGCGGCTCCTGAAGCTGGTCAACGCACTGCTCGACTTTTCCCGCATCGAAGCTGGGCGTTTTCAGATCACCCCCCAGCCGACCGATATCGCCGCGTTCACGACCGAACTCGCCTCGCTGTTCCGCTCCGCGATCGAAACGGTCGGGCTGCAACTCAACGTGGACCGTGGACTCGATGCGGGTGGTGGGCCGATCATTGCGCAGATCGATCGCGACATGTGGGAAAAGGTCGTGATGAACCTGTTGTCGAACGCGTTCAAGTTCACGTTCTCCGGTTCGATCAAGGTTTCGCTGCGACAAGCGCGCGACGGCAGCATCGAGATGAGCGTCGCGGACACGGGCATCGGCATTCCCCCAGAAGAGGTTCCACGCCTGTTCGAACGGTTTCACCGGGTGGCAGGGTCGCCGGGCCGCTCGGTCGAAGGCAGCGGCATTGGGCTTGCGATGGTGCAGGAGTTGGTCAAGCTGCATGGCGGCACGATCCGGGTCGACAGCACGCCTGGCGTGGGCAGCTGCTTTACCGTGGTCTTGCCGCACGTCGGTGGCCCGGTCGCCGTGCCGGCGGCTGAGGCTACCCCAACCTCACCGGCCGCGCTAAGCCGGCACGCGCTCGCTTATGTCGATGCCGCGCGGCGCTGGATCCCCGAGTCGAACCAGCTGGACGAGATCGGCACAGACGAGCCGCAGTCGCTGCTGGAGACCGCCGAAACGTCCGCGCCCTTGCAGGATGGAAAGGTCGCTGCGCGGGTGCTGGTGGTCGACGACAACGCCGATTTGCGTGACTACATGCGCCGCATTCTTGGCCAGGCAGGGCATGAAGTTCAGGTCGCCGTCGACGGTGCGGAGGCGCTGCAAGTGGCACGGACGGTGCTGCCGGATCTGATTGTCTCGGACGTGATGATGCCGCGGCTCGACGGCTTCGGCCTGCTGCGCGAACTGCGCAGCGACCCGGTCTTGCGCGAAACGCCGGTACTGCTGCTCTCGGCACGTGCAGGGGAAGAAGCGCGTGTAGGCGGCCTCGAGTCCGGCGCCGACGACTATCTGACCAAGCCCTTCTCGGCGCGTGAACTGGTCGCGCGCGTGGCGGGCAATCTGCAACTGGCACGGCTGCGGCGCGAGACCGAGCGCAATCTGCGTGAAGAGTCGCGCACGCTGGAAATCCTCAACCGCGTCGGCACGGCCGTGGCGGCGGAGCTCGACCTGGGCCGCGCCGTGCAGGTCGTGACCGATGCGGCAACGGAGCTCACGGGCGCCGCGTTTGGCTCGTTTTTCTATAATGTGCAGTCGCCGCCGGGAGGGCAGGTTAGTCAGTTCAACCAGGCCAAGCAGGACGATGACGGCGGCCGCTACATGCTGTACGCGCTCTCCGGCGCGCCGAAAGAAGCATTCGCCAGTTTGCCGATGCCGCGCATCACCGCCCTGTTCGAGGCCACCTTCAAGGGCGAGGGCATCGTGCGTGTCGACGATGTGACGCAGGACCCGCGCTATGGCAGGAATGCGCCGTTTCGTGGGATGCCGGCCGGCCATCTGCCGGTGCGCAGCTATCTCGCCGCGCCGGTGATTTCGCGCACCGGCGAAGTGATCGGCGGTTTGCTGTTCGGCCACCCGGAACCCGACGTGTTCACGGCGCGCTCCGAACGCATCGTGGTGGGCATTGCGGCGCAGGCGGCCATTGCGATCGACAATGCGCGGCTTTATCAGGCGGCGCAATCGGAAATCGCCGAGCGCACCAAGGCCGAGAGTGCCTTACGTGAGTTGAACGAAACGTTGGAGCGCCGCGTGAGCGAAGCGGTGGCCGATCGCGACCGGCTGTGGGAACTGAGCGAGGATCTGCTGGTGGTCGCAAGTTTCGACGGCACGCTGCAACGCATCAGTCCATCGTGGCAGAGTACGCTCGGCTATCCGCTGCACTGGCTGATGTCGCACTCGTACATGGATCTGCTTCACCCCGACGAAGTCGAAATGGTCACCGGGCAACTGGAGCGTTTGCGGCGCGCGGGCGTGCCGGTGCGTTACGAATCGCGTCTGAAGCGCACCGACGGCGCGTGGCGTTGGGTGGCGTGGACCTTGTCCCTCGATCCGGCTTCGGACCGTATCCACGGCGTGGGTCGCGATGTCACCACTGACAAGGACAACGCCGAAGCGTTGCAGCACGCTGAAGAGGCGCTGCGCATGGCGCAGAAGATGGAGTCGATAGGCAAACTGACCGGCGGCGTTGCGCACGATTTCAACAACCTGCTGCAGGTGATCGGCGGCAATCTGCAACTGCTGGCAAAGGACGTGGCCGGTGCCGACAAGGCCGAGCAGCGCGTGCGCAATGCGCTGGCGGGCGTGGCGCGCGGCGCCAATCTGGCCTCGCAGTTGCTGGCGTTCGGGCGGCGTCAACCGCTCGCGCCGAAGGTCGTCAATCTCGGCCGTTTTATCCGCGGTCTCGACGACATGTTCCGGCGCGCGCTTGGCGACGGCATCGAAATCGAAACGGTGGTGTCGGGCGGTCTGTGGAATACGCTGGTCGATCCGTTCCAGGTCGAAAACGCGTTGCTCAATCTGGCGATCAACGCGCGCGATGCGATGCGCGGGCACGGCCGGCTGACCATGGAAGCGGGCAATGCCTCGCTCGACGACGCCTACGCGCAGCGCAATGCCGAGGTGGCGCCGGGACAGTATGTGATGGTCGCGCTCACCGATACCGGCTCGGGCATGCCGCCGGAAGTGCGCGAGCGCGCCTTCGAGCCGTTCTTCACGACCAAGCCGGAAGGGCAGGGCACGGGTCTCGGGCTTAGCATGGTGTACGGTTTCGTCAAGCAGTCGGGCGGCCACGTCAAGATCTACAGCGAACCGGGTCACGGTACGACGGTGCGCATCTATCTGCCGCGTGTGCGTCAGGAAGAGGACCTCGAAACGCAAATCGATGCGGGACCGGCGAAGGGCGGCGCGGAAACGGTGCTGGTAGTCGAGGACGACGAAGACGTGCGGGGCACGGTGGTCGAGATGCTGAGCGACCTCGGCTATACGGTGCTCAAGGCCAAGGACGCGCAAAGCGCGTTGGCGATCGTCGAGAGCGGCGTGCCGATCAATCTGCTGTTTACTGACGTCGTGATGCCGGGACCGTTGCGCAGCCCCGAACTGGCCCGCAAGGCGCGCGAGCGCTTACCTGATATCGTGGTGCTGTTCACCTCGGGCTACACGGACAATGCGATCGTGCACGCCGGCAGACTGGACGAAGGCATCGAGTTGCTGAGCAAGCCGTACACTTACGAGGCGCTCGCTCGAAAAGTGCGCCATGTGTTGAGAAACCAGTTCTGGCAGCCGGACGAAGATGCCATTTCCGGCGTGCAGGATGCGGGGGCGCTCGCGCTTGCGCAGGAAACGGGTGACGGGCGCGGCTTTGCCGCCGACGATGCGGTTCGACAGGCCGCTGACATCGAAGACACGGGTGAGCCCACCGAAGCCCTCAGCCGCTTGAACATTCTGTACGTCGAAGACGACGAGCTGGTGCGCCTGAGCACCGCCGAATTACTCAGGACATTCGGACTGCAGATCGTCGAGGCTGGGAGCGATGTGGAAGCCATGCACGCGCTGCGAGAACAGCCGGTCGACGTGCTGCTGACCGATGTCGGACTGGCGGGCAAGTCAGGCGTCGATCTGGCGATCGATGCTCGCCGCGATCATCCGCATTTGCAGGTGATCTTTCTGACCGGCTACGATCTGGTGCTGACGCCGGAACAGCGGCAACGGTTGCCCAACGCGATCCCCTTGCGCAAACCGTATGATCCGGTCGCGCTGATCGATCTGCTGCGCCGTTGTGCGGACTGATGCAACGTCCGTGCTATATCTGAAGAATTGCTGTTTAACTGTGATTGACGAGGATGCCCCCGTATGGACCGCCTGCAGGCAATGGAAGTCTTCACCCGCGTGGTCGAGACCAACAGCTTTTCAAAGGCAGCTGAGCTGCTCGATCTGCCGCGCGGATCGGTCAGCAACCTGATCCAGGCGCTCGAGGAACACGTCGGTGTGCGGCTATTGAACCGCACCACCCGGCAGGTCAGTGTCACCGAAGATGGTGCGTTGTACTACGAACGTTGCGTCGGCATTCTCTCGGAGATATCGGATGCGGAGTCGTCGCTGTCGAACAAGCGGCAAAGCCCGGCAGGCACCATTCGCGTCGACACTTCCGGGACACTGGCGAAGGTCCTGCTGTTGCCGGCGCTCGGCGATTTCTACAGGCAGTATCCCGAGATCGACGTACGCCTGGGCCTCGCGGATCGCAATATCGACCTGATTCAGGACGGCGTCGACTGCGTGATCCGGATGGGTGCGCTGGAAGAGTCGAGCCTCGTCGCACGACGCATCGGCAACTCGCGTATCACGACCTGCGCGTCGCCGGCCTATCTCGCCGAGCATGGCATACCGACCACGCTGGAAGAGCTCCGGGAGCATCGCGCCGTCAACTACGTCTCTGCGCGCAGCGGCAAGGTCTTTCCGTTCGAATACGAGGTGAACGGCGAGGTAGTCAAGGTAGCGCTCGAAGGCGGGTTGTCGGTGAACGACGGCACCGTCTACATTACTGCCGGCGTGCTCGGCTACGGCATTATCCAGCCATCACGTTTCATGGTGGCGGAGATGATCGAGCGCGGCGAGTTGCAGGAGATACTGACCTCGTACAAGATTCCTTCGACACCGCTCTCGCTGGTTTATCCGCACCGGCGCATGAGTTCGCGGGTGCGCGCGTTTACCGAGTGGTTCACCGAACTCACTAACCGGCACCCGGATCTTGGCCGCTGATTTGTTGATCCGCTAGTGCGGCGCAAGGCGGAGTGGACGAGGCGCGTCGTGAATCCGGCAACGCGCCGTCCCGGGCTGCAGGGTGCAACGAGAGGTCAATGAGCGGATGGCGCAGCCGCGCCGGCAGCTTCGATGCCATCCACGCTTGCATGGATGCGGCCACCAACGAAGCTCACGCGCAAATTGCGGTACTTCCTGAGGTAATGCAGACCCACCAGCGCAGCGCCGAAACCGGAAGCAGCGCCGACCCCGAGCGCCCAGCGCGGGCCAAAGTGATCCGCAACCCAGCCGACGATCGGCGCGCCGAGCGGTGTGCCGCCCAGTGCGATAGCCAGCAGGATGGCGACCACCCGGCCACGCATGGCGGGTTCGGTCGACAGTTGTACGAGGCTGTTCGTCGAGGTGGTGAAAGTCTGCGTACACATGCCGATTACGACCAGCGTAACGCCGAACAGTCCGTAGGTGGGCATGCATGCCGCGAGCGTACAGCCAAAGCCGAACAGGCCTGCGCTGACCAGTAACAACGAGAGGCGCGGGCGTGCACGGCGTGCCGCCAGCAACGCACCGGTCACCGAGCCGATTGCCATGGTGGATGTCAGGAGTCCGTAC
>Ga0302232_10001358_pt1 | contig 17058 bp, 9 predicted proteins | sample II_Palsa_N2_3_FD_193575 | JGI IMG/M metagenome (GOLD analysis project Ga0302232, IMG submission 193575) | Peat permafrost microbial communities from Stordalen Mire near Abisko, Sweden - II_Palsa_N2_3 | ecosystem: Environmental > Terrestrial > Soil > Palsa > Peat permafrost | place: Sweden...
GTCTGTGAATGGATCGGTCAGCCATGCACAGGAATGGCCATGGCCCTCGGCGTTGCTGGCTGCGCGTACGGCCGCGGCAAGCAAGGCCGAGCCGGTGCGCTTGAATACCCATTGCGCCAGCGCCTGGTCGATCGCGCGCTCATCGGCATCCGCGGGAAGGGTCGATGGCGAGTTCATGCGGCAGCCTCGTGCACGCCGGCGAAGGCATCATCCAGTGCTTCGATCAGTGCGACTGGCCAGCGATGGCGCCAGACACCTGGGTGTGGTCGAAGATCTGGCTCCAAGCCCAGCACCCGCACAAACAGATACCAGCTGTCGCCGAGCTTATGTATGGCCGTATAGCCGTCCATTCTTTGACGAAGATAACGGTGCAAGGCTACGGTGTAGAGTAACGCCTGCAACGGGTAATGATGCTCGGCCATCGCCGCGTCGAGCGCGCTTCCCTGGTAGTCGCGCAACCGTGCGCCGAGCCAGTTGGTCTTGTAGTCGAGCACGTGGAAGCGGCCATCCCATTCGATGATCAGGTCGGCGAAGCCGGTGAGCATGCCGTTGAGTGTCGTCGCATCGAGGCTGGCCGGTACGACATCGCCCTGGCCATGGGCGATGCAGAGCTGGCGCAACCGGGCCAGTGGCACGTGTTGTACGGGGAACTGGAATTCAAACTCGACAATGCGCCGGTCGGTCGGTACGTCGAGTAGTCGCAAGCCATTGCCGAGGTCAGTCTGACGTATGCGGTCGATCAGCCGGCCGACCCTTTCCAGTGCTTCGTCCGGTGCCACGCTATTGGCCTTGATCGCCTGCGCGGTGAGTTGGTTTTGCAGCAGCTGGCGCTGATCGGGCCATACCAGGCCGGGTTTGGCCAGCTCCAACACGTGATGCACGGCATCGCCGAAGCGCGGGCCGCGCAAGGGATACAAGGCCAGCAGGCGGCTGTCCTCGGCGGTTTCGACGGGTTCGCCGGCGCTGGTCACGATCTCTTCCGTGCCGGTTTCATCGGCGGCGCCACTATCGCCGATCACCACGGCGGCGGCCGCATAGCGGGTCAGCCCGCTGAAACTGTGCAGCCACTGGAATGGACGGGAGCGCGGTAGTGGGGCCTGGGTGGCCCTCGGCGAAGGCGCTTCGGTCGGTACCTGATAGCGGACGAACGCATCGGAGAAGGGCGCTGACAGCTGCATGCCACCCAAGGCTTCGGTCATGGCGTCGAGCGAGGCTTCGCCTTCGACCAGATCCAGCTTCTGCTGTGCTTGCTCGATCAGCAGGTCAACCGCCGCACACTCCCAGGCATGCTCGTCGTCGCGGAACAGCACGTTGCGATCCACCCAGTACACGTGCACGGCATGCACGGCGCGGGTCAGTGCGACGTAGAGCAGGCGCAGGCGCTCTTCGAGTTCTTCGCGGAAATGGCAGCCGCGATGTTCGACGAAAGCCACCGAACCCAGGTCCACGCAACGCTGACCGGTGTCGTCGTGATAACGCAGCAACTTGGGCGAGCGCATGCCAGTGCGATCACCGACACGCCAGACAAGTGGCAGGAACACGATCGGGAACTCCAGCCCCTTGCTGGCATGGATGGTGAGCAACTGCACCCGGTGGGCATCGCTTTCGATACGCAGCTGGCGTTCGTCGGCTGCATCCGCGTCGCCATCGCCACCTTCCTGGCGCATCTCGACCAACCATGCGTACAGGCCATCCAGCCCCTGCCGTGAGCCTTCTTCGGCGGCCAGCAGCTCACCAAGATGGCGCAGGTCGGTAAGCACGCGCTCACCTTCGGGCAGCGCAAGCAAGTCGATGGCACGTGTGGCCAGCAGTGCTTCGATCAGTGCCAGCACGCCACGGGTACGCACCAGCACGCGCCAAGCCTCGAAACGCTCCAGCTCCAATTCAAACGCAGCTGGCTGCGTTTGCCATGCGCTGAATTGCGCGAGGGTCACACCAAGCAAACGGGTGGCCAGCGCGCCGCGCACGGCTTGATCGTCGTCGGGGTGCAGCACGGCGTACAGGATCAGTTCCAACTCGCGTGCCACTTCGCCGGCAAAGATATTGCCGCGACCGCTGCCGACGCAGGGCACGCCACGGGCGATCAATCGCGTGCGCAGCCCCACGATCTGCGTGTTGGTCGACAGCAACACGGCGATGTCGCCTGGCGTGACACGCTGGCCGCCGATTTGTTGCTGGGGATCGTTGAGCAGTTCGGCGATGCGATTCGCGCAGTCGTCCAGCGCCAGTGCTTCCAGTTCTCCAAGCGCCTTCAGCGGTTTGCCATCCTTGCCCATCGCATCACCACGGAACGGATGGATCACCAGCGGCTGTGCTTCCGCCTCACCGTTCACTGCATAAGGCTCATCGTCGGCCCGGCCGGCTGGAGTGACTTGCTGATAGCGGATCTGGGGATGGCGGAAACCGCCCTCGGTATGGCCATACCAGGCGTTCAGGGCTTCGACAAGCGCACGGCTGGAGCGGTGGTTGGTGGCCAGCGAAAAGCGCTGGCTGGCCTGTGCGCTGGCGCGCAGGTAGGCAGCGATATCGCCACCGCGGAAACTGTAGATGGCCTGCTTGGGGTCGCCGATCATCACCAGCGTGCCACGCTCGCGGTAGACCCGGTCGAAGATCGCGAACTGGCGCTGGTCGGTGTCCTGGAACTCGTCGATCAGAGCTGCCGGGAAGGCCTCGAACAGCCGGTCGGCCAGCACGTCGTCGGCCTGCTCGCCGCACAACCTCTCGTAGACCGCGTCGATCAGCATCGAGAACGTGAGTACATGACGCTGGCGTGCGCGCCGCGGCATCTCTTCGCGACAGGCTTGCACGGCCTGGGCCAGCACGGCGCCGCGGGTGAAAATGTCGCGCAGCCCAATCAGTGCGCGTAGTGCTTGCAAAGCATTAATCAAGGGATGTGTGGCGAGTTCACCTGTGCTATGAGCGGCTTCTTGCGCGAGCAGTTTTTCAGGCTCGAATACGTCATTAAGTGACTTGGCAAGTTGCGCCTCATCGTTGTTCTTAAGCGCCGGAACGATCTCTCCCAGCCGGGAGCGCAATGCAGCGTTGCTCCGCTTGTACAGCGTTGCGTCGTCGACCAGTCGTTGCAACTCTGCGATGCTTTCATCTGTGCGCAGCTCGGCGATCCGGCGTTCGAGTTCGGCCAGTCCGCCTCCCTCGATCCGCGCATCGGCATTGTTCGACAAGCCGCCAAGATCACGTAGCAAACCTTCCGGTCCGTCCTTCAACAGCAGCTCTGCCTCGCGCGGGTCGACGCTGCCGGTCAGGTAGCGACGGCGCCAGAAGTCCTCCACGCATTCGCGCTGCAACTGCTGTTCGTCGAACAGCTTGTCGTTGGCGAACGCAGCGCCGCTTTCCAGCGGGTAGTCGCGCTGGATGCGCTGGCATAACGCGTGGATGGTCGAGACGGGCGCGCGATCGAGATCACTGCGGGCCAGCTGGATCTTGCGCAGTGCATGGCGGCGACTGTCTTCGTCATAGCACAGCGCAGACAGATAAGTTTCCAGCGAGTTGTCGTCGGTTGCCGGCCCAGTTGAAACGGACTCAAGCAGGCGCTCGGCTTCGATCAGGCGCCGGCGCAGGCGTTCACGCAGTTCCTGTGCGGCAGCATCGGTGAACGTGGTTACCAGAATCTGTTCCACCCGCAGATCGCGTTCCAGCAGCAGACGCAGATAGATCAGGCCGATGTTCCAGGTCTTGCCGGTGCCGGCACTGGCTTCGATCAGGATGCGGCCATGCAGCGGCATGTGCTGCCAGTCGAACACGGGCAGGTCGGTGCTGGCGGCCATGTCGATGGTGCTCAAGCCTTTTCCCCGGCAGCAGCGGGCTCGGATACCGATGCTTTCAACAGCATCGTGTGCTGAGGATCGAGTACTTTGCAGACCAGTTCGGTGGCAGCCAGGAATGAGCGATGAGCTGGACTGTGCGGTTCGAAAAGCTCCATTCCGCGACTCAGCAGGGCGGCATAGCCGGGTGCGTAATCGCGCTCGCCACTGTTGAAATCATCGCCTTCCCATGTGGCGGCGGCTTTGCCGAGACGTGTTTCGGGGTCGTTGAGCGCATAGGTTTGCGCGGTGCGTGGAAAGAACAGTAGCGGCTGCTGTTCGGCAGCCAGATATGCTTCGATCAGGCAACGCAGTCCGCGACGCAGTTGGTCGGTGTCCTGCGCCTGCAGGAGGGCAAGCAGCTTCGATGTTTGCGCTCCTCTACGATTGTAGGTGGGCTCCAGAAAATCTGCCTGCACGGTATCAGCGTGTGTCAGTCGCAGCGCAGCCCAATCGATATAGAAGGACAGCATCTCCTTCAGCCCGGCAGCGCGCGTCGGCTGGGCATCGAACAGCAGAAAATTGTCGTCGATGCCTTTGAACGCCCGATCGACCACGCCGGTCAGGCGCAGACCATCACCGAGATCCAGGTCGATCGCCTGTGCCAACGGTTGTGCAATGCCGCTGGCGAACAGCTTGTGTGCACGCTCGAGCAGGCTTTGCAACGAGTCGCGCAATTGCGCATAGGCCTCGACGCCAATGGCGCCTCCAGCCAGCATGCCGGAACGTGCCAGCCACGCCGGTGGCTCGGCGGGCAGGCGGTGGTGTCCGGCGGCGAGCGTCTCGAACAGCAGTCGATGGTCGACGCGTTCGATCCGCTCGAACCGGGTTTCCAGTGGTTCGCGATCGGACCAGCCGACGCTGTCGAGCGCCTGCAGGCTGATGCCGCGACCGCGCAGCAGTGCATCCTTGGACGGATCGCGCCAGTAGCGTTTGAGTGCGCCTAGCGTGATCTCGCCGATGGCCGCAGGCTGTGCGTGCGGGGTGATCGCCATTTCGTCGAGAAAGCGTTGGGTTTTAGCGCTGGACGGGGCAGCGAGAAACGCCGGATCGTAGGAAAACATCCGCAGGTCATGGCGAGGCTGCCCATGTGCATCCCGCTCGTAATAGCGCGCGTCGAATGGCTGTAGCGGATGATGGATAAGCCATGGTCGGTCGATTTGCTCGTTGTCAGCGATACCGTGCTGCTCGTCGAGAAATTGCAGCAGTTCGGCCAAAGGCGCCGCCGGATTGCGCGGTTTGCCGTCGCGTACACCTTCGCCGACATAGCTGATATGCAGCGCGTCGCGCGCCGACATCATCGCTTCCAGGAACAGGTAACGGTCTTCGCTGCGGGTGTCGCGGTCACCGCGGCGCGGCTGGCTGAGGATGAGGTTGAGGCCGGCATCATGGCCCGGGCGTGGGAACTCGCCCTCGTTCATGCCGAGCAGGCAGACCACGCGAAACGGAATCGAACGCTGCGGCACCAGCCCGCAGAACGTCACACCACCAAGCAGGAAGGCCTGGCGCTCCGGTACTGCATCCAGCGCGCCGCGCACGGCTTCACGCACGACGCTCCACGGCAGCGGCGTGCGGATGCCGACTTCGGCGGCCTGGGTACCGAGGCCGGCGGCGAGTCGACGCAGCGCATCGAGCGCGTTGTTCTCGGCGTCGTCGCGCAGGTCGGCAACGAACAACGCGTCGATCAGCTCCAGCAGCCATTGGCTCCATGCGGCCAACGGGCGCGCCACGGCAAATTCCCCACGCGCCTTGCGCAATTCGCCGAGCAGGCGATCGAACTGACCCAGCGCTTCGACCGCGCTGCCGGAAACGCCATCCAGCGGCAGGATGCCGTCCAGCAGCTGATCGTCGGGCAGCTCGCTACCGGCGTCCTGGCCGACGATCAGTCCGGCGTACATGCGGTCGAAGCCAAACTGCCACGAATTGGCATCGACCGCGGCTGCGCCAGATTCGGCCTTCATCTCGGCATCGAGGCCCCATGCCACGTGGGCGCGATGCAGCCAGCGTTCCAGTGCATCGCGGCCGGCGGAATCGATCGCGAAGCGTCGCGCCACCGCCGGCACGTCGAGGAAATCCAGCACTTCGCTGACCGTGAAACGGCTTTCGGCCAGATCCAGCACCTGCGCGAATGCGCTCATCAAGGGATGCGCACGCGACAGCCCGACATCAGCCAGATGCCAGGGAATATGCAGCGGATCGCTGCGGTATTGCGCCGGTTCGCCGAACACCGCTGCCAGATAGGACGCATAGGCGCCGATATCCGGTGCCATCACCACGATGTCGCGATGCTGCAGCGTGGGATCGTCGGCGAGGCAGCGCAGCAAGCTGTTCTTCAACACCTCCAGCTCGCGCAGACGCGTATGGCAAGCATGCACGCGCAGGCTGGGATCGCCGCGCAAGGCGGGCAACAGCACGTCTGCGTCGACGCCATCGGCGAGTCGCTCGCGGGTGGCGGCACCGACCAGCTCTGGTTGCAGGCAGCGGATGCTGGATTGCAATTGCGCCAGCAGGGAGGTTTCGCCGGGCAGCGGTTCAGCATCATCGAGCGGATCGCGCTCGTCGATGGCGTCGCATTCGTCGAGGGTGAGGCAGAAATCCTGCGCGATGCGGCCGAGTGCCACTAGCAGCGGGTGGCCCACCTCGTAGTACAGCGCTTCCGGATCGTCCGCGTGGATCAGCAGAAAGCGTTGCTTGCGCAGATACACCCAGTGCTCGCGGCAGGGATCAGGGAAATACAGATGCACCGGCCTGTGCAGCGCCGTCGCCTGCAGCGCCTGCAGCACATCCGGCGGCAGATGGCTGACACCGAATACGTGCAACGGGGCTTCTTCCGCGGTGTTTTCGACACGCAGGGCATCGAGCAGGACGGCACTGCGCTGGGCACGGTGCGGACGATGGATGGCGGCCCGCAGCTGGTGCCACAAGCTGGCCTGCCAGTCGCGACCATGCTGGCCCGGATGCTGTTCCCAATCGAGGATCCAGTCCGGTCGATAAATCAGGTACTGGGTGTACAGGCCAGCCAGATGCTCGGCCAGCTGGAAGCTGCGTCGCGCGGCATCGTCACCAGCCAGGTAGGCGCTGATTTCCGGCGCACTCAGGGCAGGCAGCGTCATCAGCAGGCGCCAGCGCAGCAATTCATGCCGGTAAGCGCCGCCGATCAATGCCTCGTCGCCCAGTACGCGACGGGCGGTCTGCTCGAACCACTGCCACGGCAGGATCATCTCGTAGTTGGCAGCGATGCCGTGGCCACCCTGCGCGCCGCCGCGCTGCGCGAAACGGCCGAGCAGCCAGCGCTGCAGGCCTGGATGTGCCACCACCACCGTCTGCGCGGCCAGCGGATTGGCCGGCCGCTGGGCTTCCAGTCGCTGCGCCAGTTCGTCGGCCAGCCGTTCGGTGCGGCTGCCGCGATGGACGATCAGCCCGCCTGGGTTTTCCTTCATCTATTCCAGCCCTGGATATTTCGGTGACGCAATGGGTACAGCATACCGAGAGGCAGTCCCATCGCTTGAGAATATTTTCCGGAAAGTGTTCCTGGGCATGTCGATCCGGGGATTGCCCGTTCGTCGCTGGGATAGAGCGAGGGTTCGAGGCACGGGCTTCGTCCGCATGAGCTCCCGGTTCGTAACCTGAAGGAGAAACGACAATGCGATGCATCGTGATGGTCAAGGCCACTCAGGCTTCAGAGGCCGGTGTGATGCCCAGCGAGAAGCTGCTGACCGAGATGGGCCGGTTCAACGAGGAGCTGGTCAAGGCCGGCATCATGCTGGCGGCCGAGGGACTGCAGCCCAGTTCGAAGGGTACACGAGTGAAATTCTCCGGCAGCCAGCGTAGCGTGATCGACGGGCCGTTTGCCGAGACCAAGGAGCTGGTTGCCGGCTTCTGGCTGTGGCAGGTGAAGTCGATGGAGGAGGCGGTCGAATGGGTCAAGCGCTGTCCCAACCCGTTCGAAAGCGAATCGGAAATCGAGATCCGCCAGGTGTTCGAGGCGGATGACTTCGGTGCCGAGCTCACGCCGGAACTGCGTGAGCAGGAGGCGCAGTTGCGCGCGCAGGCGCCAGTGAAGTCATAGTCCAGTATCGGACCCAGTCCAAGATTGATTGGTGGAGTACCTCATGCAACTGACCAACTACCTCATTTTCAACGGCAACGCCGAAGCGGCATTCAAGTTCTACGAGCAATGCCTGCGCGGCAAGATCACCATGATGATGCGTTTCGGCGAAGCGCCCGGCTGCGAGAACATGCCGGCGGAAAGTCGTGACTGGCTCATCCACGTACGGCTGGAAATTGGCGACCAGGTGCTGCTGGCTTCCGACTGCCCGCCCGATCGTCCGTACGACGGCATCAAGGGTTGCTCGGTGTCGATCCAGATTCACGACAAGGCCGAAGGGGAACGCATCTTCAACGCGCTGAAAGAGAACGGCACGGTGCAGATGCCCTACGAGAAGACCTTCTGGGCCGAGCGCTTCGGCATGTTGGTCGATCAATTCGGCGTACCGTGGATGATCAATTGCGAAAAGGAGCAATGAACTCGCGCGTTGCCAGCAACGGCCGAGAAGCAGACGGAGCCACACACGGGCTTGCATCAAGGAGTGGCAGGTGATGTGATCGGCCGCCTATGCCAGCGACCGACACCCATCGCACCATCGATGCCGTATGGCGGATCGAGTCTCCCCGGCTCATCGCCGGCCTGACCCGCATGCTGCGCGACGTCGGCCTGGCCGAAGAGCTGGCGCAGGATGCGCTGGTCGTCGCCCTGGAACAGTGGCCGACGTCGGGCGTACCGGACAATCCCGGCGCGTGGCTGATGACCACGGCGAAACGCCGCGCGATCGACCGCCTGCGCCGCGGCAAGCTGCTTGAGCGCAAGCATGTGGAACTGATGCACGAGCTCGAAGCTGCGCAGGAGGATGCCGTGTCCAAGGTTGAAGCGGCTCTCGATGATCCCATCGGCGACGACCTGTTGCGGCTGATGTTCATCGCCTGCCATCCGGTGTTGTCCGTCGAGGCGCGCGTGGCGTTGACTTTGCGCCTGCTCGGTGGCCTGACTACCGAGGAAATCGCCCGGGCATTCCTGGTGCCCGAACCGACTATCGCGCAGCGTATCGTCCGCGCCAAGCGCAGCCTGGCCAATGCGCAGGTGCCATTCGAGGTGCCGCGCGCCGAGGAGCTGCCAGCGCGGCTGTCTTCGGTGCTCGGTGTCATCTATCTCGTCTTCAACGAAGGCTATTCCGCGACGGCGGGTGACGACTGGATGCGGCCAACGCTGTGCGAAGAGGCATTGCGTCTTGGCCGAGTACTGGTCGGACTGGTGCCGCGCGAAGCGGAGGCGCATGGTCTGGTTGCGCTGATGGAGGTCCAGGCCTCTCGCGCACATTCGCGTGTGAACGCAGCAGGCGAGCCGATCCTGCTGCTCGAGCAGAACCGTGCGCAGTGGGACCAGCTGCTGATCCGCCGCGGGCTGGCAGCGCTCGATCATGCAGAAAAGCTGGGTGGTGCGCTCGGCCCTTATGCTCTGCAGGCCGCTATAGCTGCCTGCCACGCGCGCGCAATCACCGCAGAGGACACTGACTGGACGCGGATCACAGAACTCTATGCAATGTTGGCGCAGCTGGCCCCCTCTCCAGTGGTGGAGCTCAATCGTGCCGTGGCGGTGTCTATGGCGTTCGGTCCTGTCGCGGGCCTCGAACTCGTCGATGCGCTGACCGCTGAACCCACACTTGCGAATTACCACCTGCTGCCAACCGTGCGGGGCGACTTGTTGTTCAGGCTCGGTCGGTTCGACGAAGCGCGCCCTGAATTCGAGCGCGCCGCCTCACTTACTCAAAACATGCGCGAGCGTGAATTGTTGCTGGGACGCGCAAGGGCGTGTGCGCGCGAACCGGCATCCCAAAATCCACGATGATCGACGCGAAGCACTTTATTTTTCACGCTGATATGCGGGGTCAAGACATGTGCGTTTGCGAATGGCTTCGGGTTGCGAGCAATTACCGTTTGCACCATGGCTTTGTGATGTGAAATATGCGTTGGGGTGAGCGCGCCAGCCGCACCCGACGCAGTGAATGTCAGCTTCGGATGGCGGATGTTGCCGGCATGCGTCGCCCTCCCAAAGTGGCAATACATCGCCAGCTGCCGAAAGTTGATGAATTGACCAGTTTGGCTTGACTGATTGATCGAACTACCGTGACCCATCTCAGATGCGTCATCTGAGATGGGTCAAAAGTCCATACTCGTCTGGAGAGCTGTGGTGAAGTGGCCCGCAGCTTGGCTCGCCGCTGTTTCCAATCCTGTTAACAGCCATGAATGTTCGGCTTCATTTCATTTTTAATGAATGCCAGATGAATAGTCACTGACAGTATTCACCTCTCCCTCAGGCTTTTGCATCCGCTCATCGCATCGATGCGTACCTCCATGTGTCTCCAAGGAAGTGAGATGGCCCAGGGGGTCAGCGTGAAGATCAGCCATCCGATGTGCATGCCATCGCGTCAGATACGCACGTTGGCAACACCACCGTTTCTGCCTTACGTCGAACAGATCACACAGGAGCCGCATGTAATCGGGAGCCGCGTAGTGTCGCTTTAGCCTCAAGCCCGAGAGAACTCCGCGGAATTGAATCATTCAGTGCGACGAGGTAACACCATGAAATTGAAATTGAAACCCATAGTTCTGCTCTTGAGCTTGCTGCCCGTAGTCGCGATGGCGTCAAGCCATCGCGAGGCCCCGTTCATCAGCACCATGCCGCAGCTCGATGCCAGCGACTTCTACATGTTCATGAGTTATGAAACAGGACGCACCGGATACGTAACTTTGCTGGCCAATTACAATCCGCTGCAGGACGCTTACAGCGGTCCGAACTTCCACACGTTGAGCGACCGGGCTGTATACGATATTCGCATCGACAACACCGGTGGTGCGACAGCGAATCTCGCTTTCCGGTTCACATTCACCAACACGTACAACAAGCTCGCTGTTCCCACCGGTGGCGGCACATCAACCACGGTGCCATTGATCAACATCGGACCGATTACCGCCAGCAATCAGAGCAATCTAAACGTCACCCAGACCTACAAGGTGGAGTTAGTGCGGGACGGTGGCGTTGGACAACCGATTACCAATGCCACAGGTGGGTCGGGCACGTTTACCAAACCCGCGGACAACATCGGCAACAAATCAATCGCCGACTATGCCACGTACGCCGGCAACTACGTCTATAGCATCATCATCCCCGGATGCGCTTCGCCTGGTCGCATGTTTGTCGGTCAGCGCAAGGATGGTTTCGTCGCCGATCTGGGCGCGATTTTCGATCTGGTGAATCTCAACCCGCTCGGGGGCGTAGGCTCGACTCCCAATGCGCTTACCGACAAGAATGTCGACACGCTGGCGCTCGAAGTTCCTGTCGCCTGCTTGCGCGATACCGCCGGCGATCCTGTGATCGGTGGCTGGACAACTTCATTCGTGCAGGACAACTGGGTCTTGAGCCAGACCGGCACGCAATCGGATTATTACGCGCCGAACAACTTCTACAGTGACCGTTACACCCAGGTATCCCGATTGGGTTCGCCGCTGGTCAATGAACTGGTCATTGGTCTCAAGGACAAGGACAATTTCAATGGCAGCGTGCCAAGCGCTGATGCGCAGTTTGCCAGCTATGTAACCAATCCGACGCTGCCGGTTCTATTGAATGCATTGTTCGGCACAGCGGCGGTGGTGCCACAGACGCCACGCAACGATCTGGTAAGTGCTTTCCTTACCGGCCTGCCCGGGCTCAATCAGCCGGCCCACGTTGTCCCTTCCGAAGAGTTGCGACTGAACACCACCATCGCGCCCACGGCGCCCGCATCGCAAAATTACCTCGGTGTGCTCGGGGGCGATCTGGCGGGCTTCCCGAACGGGCGTCGTCCTTATGACGATGTCGTCACCATCGCGCTTCGTGTGGTGGAAGGTGCCATTTGCAGTACGACGTACGGCACCTGTGGCAACGAGACTTCCGATCCGAACAATGGTGCGGCTTATACCGACGGCGCGAATTCACCGGGGCCGACGGCTGCGACTGAAAACGTGGTGGGCGACGAGAACGCAGCGGACACTTATCTGGCTGTGTTCCCGTACCTCAACACACCGGTTCCGGGTTCGGTCAATGCGACGGCACCCAGTGCAGTCAATGCCAGCGTCCATCATTGATATCTTGCAAGTTTCCAGCTGATTTATTGCAGTAAGCCGCCTTCGAGTATGACTCCATGAATGACACACACGAAGGCACGGTCGACGAAGTACGGCGCAGTTCATGCTGCGTCGTACTTCGTCTTTTTTTCCCATTGCTGTTCATGTTGCCAATTCCTCTCGCTGCTCAAACGGCTCGGGATGCTCCCTACATTCCCGCCAATGACAGCGTTGTCCTGCAGCTCGTACCTCCGCGGACTGATCCTCGTGTGCGTCAATTCGACCAACTGCGCAGCGATTTCAGTGCTCACCCTCAAGATGCGACAAAGGCCGTGTTGCTTGCCACAGCCTATGTGGACTACGGCCGTTCGACTGGCGATGCCCGTTACTTGGGCCGCGCAATGGCAGTGATTCAGCCATTCATGGCATTACCGACACCGCCTGTTCCGGTCATGCTCATACACGCGACGATCCAGCAAAGCCGGCATTTTTTCCAGGCATCCCGCGACGAACTTACGCAGATTCTCAAACGTGACCCGGGCAACGTTCAGGCACTGCTGACGTTGGCCACGGTTGCGATGGTTCAGGGCGACCACGCTCTGGCAAACCGCCTATGTGTCGACCTAACCAACAATGCCGGCAATTTCATGGGCATGATCTGTAGCGCCTCATTGCGCAGCCTCAGCGGGCAGGGCGCGCAGGCTGATGCATTGTTCTCGTATGTGGAGAACCCAGGCCCCAAGGCCCCCCCCGCCATCCCGGCGTGGATTGAGGGTTTGATGGCCGATAACGCGGCACGCATGGGCCTCGCCGATCAGGCCGATGCTCATTTCAAGAAAGCCCTGCAACTGACGCCAGGTGACAACTTTTTGCTGGCCGACTACGGCGAATTTCTGATTGATCATGTCCGCGCCAAAGAGGCGATTGACCTGGTCGGCGGTGATACCCAATCCGACACATCGTTTCTGGTTCTCGTGACAGCGGAGAAAGCGCTCGATTTGCCAAAAGCCAAGGCCGACATGGCGGAAATGGATGCCCGGTTTCGGTCCATGGACCAACGCGGGGATCACGTCTTCATGCGCGAGGAGGCGAGCTATCTGTTGCATGTCGAGCATGATCCAAAGGCCGCGTTGGATTTGGCCAAGCAAAATTGGCGGGTACAGCGCGCACCCAAGGACGTGCGCGTCTATCTCGAGGCTGCGCTGGCCACGAACGATCCCGCGGCAGCAAAGCCTGCGCTCGATTTCATCGATAGTACGCATCTCAAGGATGTGACCATCGATCCACTCGTGGCGCAGCTGAGGGCGGCTCAGCCGGATCGATCAGCGTTGAACGTGTCCGCCTCAGCCAGCCGCTCTTTCTCGCGCGGGAGCGATCGATGAACCTGCAAAGATGGCTGTATGCCTTGTTCGTCATCGCCATTGGCTTCAGCCCGCTGAGTGCCTATGCACACAAGGAAAGCGATGCCTACCTCACCTTGCGCACTGACACTGCCAACGATCACGTAATGCATGGCCAGTGGGATATCGCCCTGCGTGATCTCGATTATGCGATCGGTCTCGACAGTAGGCACGATGGAGCGATCACCTGGGGCGAGGTCAAGGCGCAGCGCAAGGTCATTGAGGACTATGCGCTGTCGCGACTAGAGGTCAAGGGCGACGGCCTGACCTGCGCGATGCAGCCGACCGGACAGAAGATCGACGAGCACACCGATGGTGCCTATGCAGTCATCCTGTTCGATGCGGTCTGCGACAAGAACATCCCGAGCAAGCTCACGGTCGTCTATCGCCTGATGTACGACCTCGATCCTTATCACCGCGGCATTGTCACCATTCACGCGGGCGACAAGATCGCCGGCGCCGTGCTCGGGCCGAGCGACCCCGTGGCCAGCCTGAACTTGCGCGAGCCGGATCGCTGGGGGGAATTCAAGAGCTTTGTCACGGACGGTATCTGGCACATCTGGACCGGTATCGATCACATATTGTTTCTGCTGTCGTTGTTGTTGCCGGCGGTCCTGATCAGGCGCCGCTTGCAGCCGCGAGGTGATGGATGGCGCGCAAGTGCTGTCCTGGCCGAGACCAGCGGCGCGTTGATGGCGCTTACGGCACAACCCCCGCAATATCGCTGGGAGGCTTCGCCGAGATTCTGGCCGGCATGCCTGGATGTCATCAAGGTCGTATCCGCGTTCAGCCTGTCGCATTCGGTGACGCTGTCGCTGGCCGTTCTTGGCATCGTGCACTTGCCCGATCGATTGGTGGAATCCGGTATCGCCCTGTCGGTGATGGTCGCGGCTCTGAACAACATCTATCCGGTTGTACACAAGCGCGTCTGGTTGATTGCCTTTGCCTTCGGTTTCATCCACGGCCTGGGTTTTGCCAGCGCCCTGGCCGGGCTGCAGTTGCCGGCCGGCGCCATGGCAGCGTCCCTCGGTGGTTTCAGCGTTGGCGTGGAGATCGGCCAGGAAGCCATCGTGCTGGCCTTCCTGCCACTGGCGTACATGCTGCGCAAGACATGGTTCTATCAAGTGGTGCTCTTGCGCTGGGGGTCGCTGTTGATCATCGCTCTCGCTACTGGCTGGTTGGTGCAGCGGGCCTTCAATATTCTGATTCCAGGTTTCAGCGCGATCATTCCAAATTGATCCAGCGCTACGGAGCCAGCGCTGACATGTTGTCCGTATTAAACCCGTACTTACTTTGACTTGAACGCTGCAAATTGTTCGTGCGACTTTCGGGATATGGCCAATATCACTATCGATCTTGGTTTGCCGCGGTGCACGTATGGAGTCAGTCCATGGATACGTTGCACTCTTGTCGGGTTCTTGCGAAGAGTTTGTCGAGGTGGTTCGTCGGCTTGGTGTTATGCGCTGCTTCGATCGCTAACGCGCAGCCTGCCGACACGCCGGCGAGCCAGCCAATCAGCGATACCGCACCAGCCAGCGCATCATCAGCGACCACGCTGACGCCGGTCGACGTGGTTGGCCACTACAACAACGGTATTGGCACCAGCAGCGCCGCGTCGCAGGGCGTCATTCTCGGGTCGCTGCTGCAGGATATTCCGCTGCTGCGCCCGGGCGAGGTGCTGGAGGCGATTCCAGGCATGGTGGTGACCCAGCATTCCGGCGATGGCAAGGCCAACCAGTATTTTCTGCGTGGCTACAACCTCGATCACGGCACCGACTTCGCCACCAGCGTGGACGGCGTGCCGGTGAACATGCCGACCAATGCGCACGGCCAGGGCTATTCCGACCTTAATTTCCTGATACCCGAGTTGGTGCAGCAGATCGACTACCGCAAGGGCACCTACTTTGCCGAGAACGGCGATTTCTCTGCTGCCGGCTCGGCCGACATTCTTTACCGCAACACTCTACCTAGTCCCATCCTCAACCTCACGCTCGGCAGCTTCGATTACCGCCGCGTGCTGCTGGCCGGCTCCACGCCAGTGTCGCTGCCGGCCTGGGCCACTGCCGACAGCGGCAATATCAGCGCCGCCGGTCCCACCTTGCTGGGTGCGGTGGAGGTGCTGAGCGAAAACGGACCGTGGCGGTTACCCGAGGACATGCACAAGTTCAATGGACTGACACGCCTGAGCGATGGTGACGCCGCGCGTGGCTGGTCCATCGACCTCAATGCCTATGACGCCCATTGGGATTCCACCGACCAGGTGCCACTGTCGCTCATCCAGTCCGGGGCGCTGTGCCAGTTCTGCGCGTTGGATACCAGCGATGGTGGCTATAGCGGCCGCGACATCCTCTCCGGCGAATGGCATACCCAGGACGCCAACGGTTACACCAAGGTATCGGCGTATGCCGAGCACTACCGACTGCAGCTGTTTTCCGATTTCACCTATTTCGAGCTGCGACCGGACACTGGCGACCAGTTCGAGCAGGCAGAGTCGCGCAACCTGGTTGGCACCAAGATCGCCCGCGGCTGGACCGGGAGCCTGTTCGGCCATGATTCCACCACCGAGGCCGGCTTTCAGCTGCGTCACGATCATATCGATGTCGGTCTGTTCAACACCGAGGACCGCATCCCGTTCCAGACTGTCAACGACAATCGCGTCAACGAAACCGAAGCAGCCGTGTATCTCGAGAACACCACCGTGTGGAGCGACTGGTTTCGCAGTCAGATCGGTATACGCCAGGACGATATTCACCTGGGCCTGACCGAGTTTAATATTCCGCAGAACACCGGCGACGCGTCCGGGAACCGCACATCGCCAAAGCTCGCGCTGGTCTTTGGCCCGTGGGCCAAGACCGAGTTTTTTCTCGATGCTGGTGACGGCTTCCATAGCAACGACGCGCGCGGTGTGATCTACCGGATCGACCCGACCACTGGTGGCCCGGCATCGCCCGTACCGCCGCTGGTCGGTGCCTTCGGTCAGGAGATCGGTGTACGCACCGAGATCATTCCCGGCCTGCAAAGCTCACTGTCGCTCTGGCGTTTGAACAGTGAATCCGAGCTGGTTTACGACGCGGATTCGGCAGTCGGCAGCACCACGCCCAACGGGGCCAGCAAGCGTTACGGCGTGGAATGGAACAATCACGCGGTGATCAACGACTGGTTGCTGTTCGACGCCGATCTGGCATGGACGCATGCGCGCTTCGCCAACAACAACGACAATGGCGAGTTGGGTGATCACATACCCAACGCAGTGCCGAAGGTCGCATCGTTGGGCTTGACCGTACACGACGTCGACAACTGGTCGGGTGATATCAAGCTGCGCTACATCGGCAAATATCCACTATCGCAGGACAACACGCTGGTCGGTTCGTCAGCGATCGTCACAAACCTGCGTCTGCAGCGCACGCTCACGTCCTCGGTATCGCTGACGCTGGACGTACTCAACCTGTTTGACCGCAGGTATTACGACATCGAATATGAGCAGGACTACCGTGCTTCGCTTGCCAGCGCGGCAGTGCCCGATGGCATTACCGTGCATCCCGGCGAGCCACGGGAGGTACGTCTCAGCCTTGATCTAAAGCTCTGATGCTTCCTGCCGGGCGGTTGTATTTCAAGGATGGACGTTGCGGAACAAACGGTTTAAGAATGCTTGCCGTGATTGAAAAGTCATTTGAAGTGCT
>Ga0302232_10001361_pt1 | contig 17047 bp, 11 predicted proteins | sample II_Palsa_N2_3_FD_193575 | JGI IMG/M metagenome (GOLD analysis project Ga0302232, IMG submission 193575) | Peat permafrost microbial communities from Stordalen Mire near Abisko, Sweden - II_Palsa_N2_3 | ecosystem: Environmental > Terrestrial > Soil > Palsa > Peat permafrost | place: Sweden...
GAGCTCGATTTTCCCCATGAACGGTGGCGGGAAAGTATCGGTTGCCACCACCGGCAGGCAGTCGCCAGGATCGGGCATCTCCGGGGGCCCCTGGTCGATGATCTCCGGTCCTGATACCTCGCTGAGGTCGCCGAAGGTGCCGATGCAGCCCAGCAGCGCTCGTCCTTTCGAAAGGAGAGTCGCAGTGCCAGAACTGAACCTTCGGCCCTCCTTCAGGACCTGGGTCTCGATCCTTACGTCACCGGGCTTGCCCGGATGGAAGTAGTGAGCCGAGATGGTCACCGGGTCGGGGCGAGCGAGCGCGGCGCCCAGTGCGCGGGCGGCGATCGCCAGGAGGTATCCGCCGTTCGCGTTGGCGGCAATGTCCCAGCCTGGAGCTATGCCTCCAGACCAGGCGGCGCGCTGTCGCACGGCATCGGCGTCCTCCGCAGCGATATCGAGTTTCGCGATCTCGGTCGCGGCCCGGAAAATCGATGATTGCTTGGTCACTGAATCACCTCCGAGGTCGCGATTCCGTTACCCGTAAGCCCGTACTGAACGACTGATGTAGTCCAGTATCCCGGGTCGAACCCAGGCAGTCTTATTCCAGCAGTCCGGCGACGACCAGGCAGCATGCGCATGATGACGATCGGCGGCAGCACGCTGGGCCGACACCGCCTAGGTCCTGGCTGCCGTCACCCCTTGCCGGGGTTGAATATCTCGATCGGGTCCAGGGTGCGGCGCACCGCGGTCTGCAGGGCGAGCGAGCCGGGATCGAGCTCCCGGCGCATGCCGTCCCGCTTGAGAATCCCGACCCCATGCTCGCCGGTGACGGTGCCACCCAGGGCGATCGCCACGTCGAGTAGCTGCTCGAACGCGGCCTGAGCCGCGATGCGGGCCGCCGCGTCGCCCGCCGGAGTGATGATCAGCGGGTGCAGGTTCCCGTCGCCGGCGTGGGCGATGGTGGCGATATGCACGTCATGCTGGGCCGCGATCGCGCCGATCTGCGCCAGCATCGCGGGGACCTTGGATCGCGGCACGCAGATGTCCTCGGTGAGCACCGGTCCGAGCCGCTCCAGGGCCGGGTAGACCAGCCGCCTGGCCTCGAACAACGCCTCTGCCTCGATATCGTCGGTCGACTGCTCCACCCACATCGCGCCGGCGTCGGCCATGGCCGCGGCGATCGCGTCCGCCTCGGCCGCGCCGGAATTCCCCGGCGTGTCCACCCGGGCCAGCAGCAGAGCGGTCGCGTCCGTGCCGATGCCCAGGTGCTTCCAGTCCTCCACCGCCTGCAGGCAGAACCGGTCAAGCAGCTCGAGCACCGCCGGGGTCAGGCCGCGCCTGGTGATCTGCGCGACGGCCTCGCCGGAGGCGACCAGGTCGCCGAACGCCCCGACGATCGTGCGCGGGATCCCGGCCGGCGCGGGCCGCAGCCGCAGGGTCACCTCGGTCACCACGCCGAGGGTGCCCTCGGATCCGACGAAGAGCCCGACCATGTCGAGCCCGGCCACGCCCTTGGTGGTGCGCCGCCCCAGGCGTACCGCGTCACCGTAGGCGACGGGGCCGCCCACGACGGCGCGTAGGCCCAGCACGTAATCGCGGGTGACGCCGTATTTCAGGCAGCACAGCCCGCCCGCGTTGGTGGCCACGTTGCCGCCGATCGTCGACCACGGAGCGCTGGCCGGGTCCGGCGGGTACCACAGTCCGTGTTCAGCGACGGCGGCCTTGACGTCGTTGTTGACCGCGCCCGGCTGGACGACGCAGACCAGGTTGTCCGGGTCGATCTCCAGGACCCGGTCCATCCGCGACAGGTCAAGGACGACACAGCCGCTGACCGCGTTGGCGCCGCCGGACAGGCCAGTACCCGCGCCGCGCGGCACGACGGGAATCCCGAACTCGGCGCAGGTGCGGACGACGTGCTGCACCTCGGCCTCTGATCGAGCCCGCACCCCCGCGACTGCCTTCCCGGCGGGGGCCCACTCGGCTTCGTCGTGTGACATGGCGGCGAGCTCGTCGGGATCGACCACCAGGCGGTCATCGGCCAGTTCCCGGCTCAGCGCCTCCACTACCATCGCGGGCGTCGTCACGACAGCGCCTGCCCGTCCAGCGCCTCGGCGATCAGCCCGGCCGTGGCGGCGGCACCGGCCCGCTCCGTCCCGGCACCGAACTGCTCGACGACGAGGGTGCCGCCGGGCACCTTCACCCCGGTTATCTCACCTGGAGGCGTTGGTACGTTTACCGGCTCGCCGGGCGTCTGCGCTGACTGCATACCCGAACCCTAAGCGGTTCCTGGCGGGGCGACCACCATCGGTCAGGTCCCTTCGCTGGCGCGGCAGGCACGCCATCTGGTTCGCTTCTGCCATGACATCACCTGTCGATGCCGAGGCGGCCGGGGAAACCGAGGGTCCGGCCTGGTTCACTGCGGCCCTGGCCGCACCGGTCCAGGCGCGGCGTACGACCGTCGAGGGAACCGAGATCGCCTACCGGGCGTGGGGGGAGCCTGCTGACCGGGGCATCGTGCTCGTGCACGGCGGTGCCGCCCATTCCCGCTGGTGGGACCATATCGGCCCGCTGCTGGCGGGCGGCTGGCGGGTCGTCGCCCTGGATCTGTCCGGGCATGGCGACAGCGGCCGGCGGGACAGCTACACCCTCGACGCGTGGGGCCGCGAAGTGCTCGCCGTCGTCGCCGACGCGGGGATCCCCAACCCGCCCACGGTGATCGGGCACAGCATGGGCGGCCTGGTCACGCTACGGCTCGCGAGCCTGGTCGGATCCCGCATCGCCGGTGCGGTCGCCATCGACTCGCCGGTGCGAGATCTCACTCCCGAGGACCGGGCGGCGCGCCAGCGGCGTGCGTTCGGGCCGCTGCGCGTCTATCCGACCAGGCAGGCGGCCATGGCGCGATTTCACCCCGTCCCCGATCAGCCGGTGCTGGCCTATATCAGGGACCATGTGGCCGCTACCTCGATCCGTCCGGTCGAAGGCGGCTGGACGTGGAAGTTCGACCCCGGGATCTTCGCCCGGGAGCAGTTCACCCCTGAGCTGCTGACCCGGCTGGATTGCCGGGTGGCGCTCTTCCGGGCCGAATACGGCATCGTGACGCCGCAGCTGAGCGAGGTCATGTACGACCGGCTCGGCCGCGTCGCCCCAGTGGTGGAGATCCCGGCCGCGGGTCACCACATCATGTTCGACCAGCCCATCGCGCTGGTCGCCGCGCTCCGGACGCTGGTCTCGGACTGGGACCACTCGCTGCCGGGAACGCCTCAGCGGCCCGGGGCCGGTCCCGAGGCCTGAAGCCGTGGGCTCCGGCCGGGCTGCCCGCGGCGCTCAGGCGGTGGCCCGGGTCTCCAGCAGATGGTCCAGGGTCGCGGCCGCGTCCAGCGGGTTCGCCAGCACCGCCCACCGCGCGCCCGCGAGGTCCGCGAGCTGAGCAGCCTGCTCGCAGTCGTCCGCGGGCGCCAGGATAACCAACTCAGGCAGGGCGCGCGCCATCGCCAAGGTGTCGTCGTCATCGGTAGAGCGGCAGTCCGATAGCAGGATGACGACCCGGCGCCGGGCCCGGGCGTGCGCCAGCTGCTCTCCCGCGGTCTTCAGCGCGTCCGACAGCCGGGTGACCCCGTGCCCCCGGAGCCGCAGCAGCCGCTCGGCCACGACCGCGGGGGCGATGTCGCTGGCCAGGGGACGGATGAGGTCCACGGACGCGGCGAAAGAGAGGACGGCATGCTCCCGCGGAGCCCGCAGCGCGCAGGCGGCGGCGACCGTCGCCGCCGCGGCCAGCCTCGTCCCGCTCATCGAGCCCGAACGGTCGACCACGACCGCGAAGGCCGTATGGGCCCGAGCCCAGTGCACGGTGGTCAGGTCGTCGAGGGCTGCTGGCCGGCCCTCGGAACGGGCCGCCGAGATGCCCTCGATCGAGGCATCGATGTCCAGGTCACCGTCGGCGGCGCCGCGCACGGGCCGCAGTCGTGAGATCCCGCGCATCGAGACGCGCCCGGCCCGGGCGCGCTCGAGCACGATGCTGGCGCCAAGCCGGATCGCGGCGACGCGCAGGTGTTCGTCGGTGGCGTTGGTCATAGCGGCGAGCAGTTCGAACACCATCGGGTCCTCGGCCAGGGCCTGTCTCATCGCCTGCTCGTCGAGAACACCGACCTCGGGGCTGATCTCGGCGAAGCGGGCATGACGGGAAAGTTCATGCCGCCCCACCGTCTTTCCCTCGGGCCGTCCCGACTTGGGGGAATTGGGGGAATTGGGTCGCGGTCGCTGGGGGCGCCCGCCGACCGCCGAAGCGGGCGGCGGGCTGGTCATTCCCCCGTGCCGTCATCGCTTCCCGGTGGCCCGTCTGCTGGCCTGGTGGCCCGTAGGCGCCGGAATATCTCCTCGATGATCTGGTCGGCCGACCGCTGGCACGACTCGTGCCGCCGCACGCGCCCGGACAAGGTGGTCAGCGCCGCGTCCAGCCCGACCTGCCAGTCGTCGGCGGGAACGACGCGGACTTCGGCCAGCTCAGGGAGCAGCCGGGCATAGTCGATGGCACCCCGCACCGAAGCCCCGGAACGAAGATCGGGATGTTCGCGGGTGGCGCGGGCCAGGTCTACCGCCTCGGTGACCAGGACCTGCTTGGCGTCCGGCGCGGCGAGCTGAACGATCTGACGTTCGTGCCCGGCGTCCTGGTAACCGACCGAAATCCGGCAGGTCCGGTCGTACAGCGCCATCGACAGCCGCGATGTCCCGACCGAGTCGTACGGGTTCATGGCGGCCACCAGCCGGAAGCTGCCGTCCGCGGTTACCCGGCCGAGCCGCGGCACGTTAATCTCCCCCTCGGACATGACGGTGAGCAGGACGTTGATCGTTTCTTCTGGGACCCGGTTGAGCTCCTCGACGTATAGCAGGCCGCCGTCGCGCATGGCCCGGACCAGCGGGCCGTCGGTAAAGTTCTCCGGCCGGTAGCCCTGTTCCAGGACGAGCGCCGGGTCGAAGGATCCGATGAGGCGGGCCGGGGTCAGCTCGGCGCTGCCCTCGACCAGCACGAATTCGGCGTGCCTGGCTTTCGCGACCTGCCGCAGCAGGGTGGACTTACCCGTGCCTGGCGGTCCTTCGAGCAGGATGTGGGCGCCAGACGCGAGCGCGGCTCGCACCAGCTCCAGCTCGCGCTGGCGCCCGACGACCTGTTTTGACTTCGGGTCGGTGCTCAAGGACCGAGGCGCGCGTCAGTGCTCGTGGACGATGACGCCGCGGACGTTCTTGCCCGCGAGAAGGTCCTCATAACCCTCGTTGACCTCGTCCAGGGTGTACGTCTGGGTGATGATCTCGTCGAGTTTGAGGTCACCCGCCTGGTACAGCCCGAGGATCTTCGGGATGTCGGTGGTCGGGTTGCAGTCGCCGAACAGGCTGCCCTTCACCGTCTTGCGGAACAGGGTCAGGACGGACCCCGACAGCGTGACGGTCGGCAGCTCCAGCTTGTTCAGCCCGGTCACCACGACGATGCCGCCCTTGCCGATCGCGTTGAACCCGGCGGACACGACGTCGGCCGTCATGAGATCGACGGTCAGGATGGCGGAGTCGGCGCCCTGGCCGCGGGTCATCTCGGTGATAGCCTCCTGTGCCTCCTCTGCGGTGGCGAACGCGTGGGTCGCGCCGAGCTCCATCGCCTTCTCACGCTTGTTCTCCAGCGGGTCGATCGCGACGACGTTCTTCGCGCCGGCGTAGCGGGCGCCCTGCACCGCGTTGATGCCGATACCGCCGATCCCGTAGATCGCGACGGTGTCGCCGGGGCGGACGTTCGCGGTGTTCACGGCGGAGCCCCATCCGGTCGGCACGCCGCAGCCGACAAGCACGGCCTTCTCCAGAGGCAGGTCGTCGTCGACCTTGACGGCTGAGGTCTGGCTGATCACGCCGTACTGGCTGAAGGTCCCGATCATGCACATCGCGCCGTACTGGCCGCGGGGCCCGGTAATTGGGAATCGATTGCCGGGAAGGTAACCCTCGAGGATGGTGGCGCCCATGTCGCAGATGGACTGACGGCCGGTGGCGCAGTAGCGGCACACGCCGCAGTTCGGGATGAAGGAGCACACCACGTGATCGCCGGGAGCCACGCGGGTCACGCCCGCCCCGACCTCCTCGATGATCCCCGCACCCTCGTGGCCGAGGACCATCGGAAGCCGCGCCGGGAGATCGCCGTGAGCGATGTGAATGTCGGAGTGGCACAGGCCCGCGTGGGTGTAACGGATGAGAACCTCACCCTCCCGTGGCCCGTCCAGGTCAAGCTCCTCGACCTCGATGCGCTTGCCCGGTTCGTAGACGACAGCGGCCCTTGTCTTCATTGACGCTCCTTCGGTTCGGCTGATAGTCCTCGGTGTCCCCGGATGGTCCTCGGTGTACCCCGATAGTCCTCAGTGTGCCCGAGCCTAGTCCCGTTAAATGTTTAAATTCTCGACACCTAGGTTCCCGCCTGCGGGTGCCTGATGTCATGCGGGGGTTCGTAGAATGTGGTGTCCCAGAACTGCTCGTGGCAGGTTTCGCAAGACACCCACACATGACCCATGCCCCGGCCGTGCCCGGCTCCTTCCCTGGCCGGCGTGCAGATACAGGGCTTCCAGCTGACCCGCGCCATGCCGGGCCATAGCCGATGACCGAACGGGCAGCACTCTGGCTTATGTTCGAAAATAGAAACTGACACGCGATGATCATGCCACAGGGACCGGCACGCGCGACAGCCTCGCTCGCAGGCAGGGCACAGCCACCGGTGCCCGCTGCCTGGTCAGGACAGGGCCGCTGGCTGGTCAGAGAGCAGAAGCTTGATGCGGTCCATCGCGGCGAGCGCGGCCTCGGGCTGGCGCCTGCCGAGGCCGCAGCTGGTGGAAATATCAACCGGGTGTCCGACCGCATCCTCGATCATGTCGCGGATCCGGAATTGGGTCAGCAGGTCCTGGTCCTCGTGAGCGAAACCGGCGATGAAGCGGACGTCCGGTCCCAGCCGCAGGCCGGTCAGCGGCCGGTAGAAGGCGACGCTGTCGGCGGGCGGATTGTCAGCGGCGGCGAGAGGCGCGTGCACGTACAGCAGCGGGCGTCCGGCCGGCCAGCGCTCGGCCACGGCATTGGCCAGCAGCACCAGGGGGGAAGCGTCCGAGATCCGGCCCAGGGCCCGGTGGTTCATGTCGCCGAGGCACAGGTGGATGCCGAAGCGCGCTCCTTCTGGCGCGCCTTGCGCGAGTGCCGCGATCCGCCGCGCCAGCAGACCGGCCAGCACGGGCCGTAGCTGGGATGGCGCGCGGGCCAGCAGCACCAGCTCCACTGGCACCTCGATCTGGAACAGCACGTCGTCCCCGAACAACTTGCTGGTCTGGTGCATGACAATGGCCAGCGCCTCGGTGAAGGGCCGCAGGTGGCGCACGGGCCCGGACGGCCCGAACGTGAACATGGCCAGATCGACGTCCCCCGGGATGCCGATCTGGAAACGCGGCCGGTCCTGTGATACCTGGTCCAGCGCCGCCCGCAGGGTGTCGAACTCGGGCATGGCGGCGCGGGCGGCGGCGGCGATGCCCAGGTCCAGCGCCGCACCGTACAGCCGGTGCCCCCGCCGCAGGGCGAAGCGCGGCGTCTTGTCGTAATCCGACCAGTCACCCTGCTTAACGAGCTTGAGGTCAGGGTGCTCGCGCAGGCGCTCGATCATGCTGATCACCCAGTTCCGGCGTTCACCGGTCTCACCGTCCGGCAGGTAATCCAGATCCGGGCCGAGCCGCTCGACCGCGAGCCGCATGGCATCTGCCGCCGTGGCTGCGGGAATGCTGCCGACCAGATGAGCACGGCGGACCCCCACGGTTTCCCCTCCCTCATGACCCTGCTGGCCATCAGCTGATCTATCGCATTTGATCATGAAACGGCATCAGGGTTCAGCGACATGAAAGATACGGCCCCAGCCGCCACCTCGTCAGGCGCGAGCCTAACGAAGGGACTGGGCGTGTGAACGGACGGCGGCGGTGATCGCCTGCGGTTCCGGGCTGACCACTGCCCCCGCGACCAGTACAGTCGGGGTTGCGCTGACTCCCGCGGCGCCGGCCCGCGCGGTGACGTACGGCGGCCAGTCCAGGTAGGGAGCTTCGGACAGGCAGGTGCCGAACGCGGCCTCGGTGAGCCCGGCGGCACGGCCGAGGGCGGCGAGTTCAGCGTCGCTCAGCCCTGGCCCGCCCTCTGGCGGCTGATGGACGAAGAGTTCATGCGCGTACTCGAGGAACCGGCCTTGGTCGGCTGCGCAGCCCGATGACGCCGCCGCACGAGTCGAGTAGTGCGTGGTGGAGGCCTCGTCGAGGAAGTTCATCGGATGGTAGACCAGGCTGGCCTGCTGATCGGCGACCAGGTCAGCCAGCGCCGGCCCTGCGGCCAGCTCGAATCGCCGGCAGAACGGGCACAGGAAATCGATGAAGGCGTCTATCCGGACCGGGCCTGCCCCGACGACGATCCCGTCGCCTTCGGGTGTCGCTCCGGCTGGAACGCGGTCTGGGATGTTCGGGGACGTCATGGCACCTCCGGTACGGTCGGCCTTTACCGCAACCATCGTACGAACCCTTCGTCATGCGGCCCGGGGTGCGGAGATATCCCGGGCATCGAGCAGTTCCCTGAGGTACTGGCCGGTGTAACTCGCCTCGTTCTGGGCGACCTGCTCGGGAGGGCCGGCGGCGAGTACCGAGCCGCCACGCGAGCCGCCTTCCGGGCCGAGGTCGATGACCCAGTCGGCGGTCTTGATCACATCCAGGTTGTGCTCGATCACGATGACCGTGTTGCCGGTATCGACCAGCCGGGTCAGCACGCCGAGCAGCTTGCGGATGTCCTCGAAATGCAGGCCCGTCGTCGGCTCGTCCAGCACGTAAATGGTCCGCCCGGTAGCCCGGCGCTGCAGCTCCGTGGCCAGCTTGACCCGCTGCGCCTCACCGCCGGACAAGGTCGGCGCGGGCTGGCCCAGCCGGACATAACCCAGGCCCACGTCGACCAGCGTCTTGAGGTGCCGGTGGATGGCGGGCACCGGCGCGAAGAACTCCGCGCCCTCCTCGATCGGCATATCCAGGACCTCGGCGATCGTCTTGCCCTTGTAGTGCACCTGCAGGGTGTCGGTGTTGTACCGGGCCCCGTGGCAGACCTCGCACGGCACGTACACATCGGGCAGGAACTGCATCTCGATCTTGATCGTGCCGTCACCGGCGCAAGCCTCGCACCGGCCGCCCTTGACGTTGAAGGAGAACCGGCCCGGCTGATAGCCGCGGATCTTGGCCTCGGTGGTCTGCGCGAACAGCCTGCGGATGTGGTCGAACACCCCGGTGTAGGTAGCCGGGTTGGACCTGGGGGTCGCGCCGATCGGGTCCTGGTCCACGCGCACCACCTTGTCCAGGTGCTGCATGCCGGTGATCCGGGTGTGCTTGCCGGGCACGGACCCGGCGCCGTTGAGCTCGCGGGCCAGCGCCTTGTACAGGATGTCATTGACCAGCGTGGACTTGCCGGATCCGGACACGCCGGTGACGGCGGTGAACAAGCCGAGCGGGAACGCTACGTCCAGGTTCCGCAGGTTGTTCGCGCTCGCCCCCTGGACCACGACCTCCCGGTCCGGCGAACGCCTCCGGCGGACGGCCGGCACTGCGATGGACTTGCGGCCGGCCAGGTAGTCGCCGGTCAGCGACTCGCGGCTGGCCAGCAGGTCCTCCGGCGGGCCCGACACCACGATTTTGCCGCCGCCCTGGCCGGCCTGCGGGCCGATGTCGACGACCCAGTCGGCGGCCCGGATGGTGTCCTCGTCATGCTCGACGACGATCAGCGTGTTGCCGAGGTCCCGAAGCCGGGTCAGGGTCTCAAGCAGCCGGCGGTTGTCCCGCTGGTGCAGTCCGATCGACGGCTCGTCCAGCACGTACAGCACGCCGGTCAGGCCCGAGCCGATCTGGGAAGCAAGCCGGATCCGCTGCGCCTCGCCGCCCGCCAGGGTCGCCGAGGTCCGGTTCAGCGACAGGTAGTCCAGGCCCATATCCAGCAGGAATTCCAGCCGCGAGACCATCTCGGCCAGGATCGGGCCGGAAATCTTCTCCGCTGCCCCGGGCAGGTTCAGCGCGCGCAGGCACTCGGCCAGTTCGCCGAGGGGCAGCGTGCAGAAGTCAGCGATGGACCTGCCGTCCACCTGCACGGCGCGGGCGACGGGGTTGAGCCGCGTCCCCTGGCAAGCCGGGCACGGTACCTCCCGCATGAACCCGGCCCACCTGGTCTCGTTCTGCGCCTCGGCCCGCTTTCGCTCGATGTAAGGGATCGCGCCCTCGAAGCGGGCGTCGTAGGAGCGCGGCCTGCCGTTCCTGGTCGTGTACTGGACGTGCACGGGCTCGTCATGTCCGTACAGCAGGGCTTGCCGGGCGGGCACGGGCAGCTTCGACCACGGCGTGCCGATGGCGAAACCGAGAGTCGTGCCGAGCGCTTCGATGAGCCGGACGAAGTAGTCTCCGACGTGGCCGCCGCTCCACACCGCGATGGCGCCCTCTTGAAGGGACTTGGACTCGTCCGGCACGATCAGCTCGGGGTCGACTTCCATCCGGCTGCCCAGGCCGGCGCAGTCGGGGCACGCGCCTGACGGCGAGTTGAACGAGAAGGAACGGGGTTCCAGCTCGTCAAAGGACAGGTCGTCATACAGGCAGGCCAGATGCTCCGAGAACATCTGCTCCCGCTGTGGGTCGCCCTCAGGCAGGTCCGGGAAGTCCAGGATGACCACTCCGCCGGACAGCGAGAGCGCGGTCTCCACCGAGTCGGTGAGCCGGCCCCGCGCCGATGGCTTGACCTGCAGCCGGTCCACGACGACCTCGATATCGTGCCTGGCGTTCTTCTCAGGCAGGTCACCGGTGATCTCTGACTCCAGCCGGATCACGGTCCCGTCGACCCTGGCCCGCGAGTAGCCCTTGGCCGCCAGGCCGCGCAGCAGTTCGGCGCAGGACCCCTTGCGGTCGCGGACGACCGGCGCCAGCACCTGGAACCTGGTGCCCTCCGCCAGCTCCAGTGCCTGGTCGACGATCTGCTGCGGGCTCTGCCGGGCGACGGGCCGGCCGCAGACCGGGCAGTGCGGCTGGCCGACCCGGGCGAACAGCAGCCGCAGGTAGTCATACAGCTCGGTAACGGTGCCTACCGTAGAACGCGGGTTCCGGCTGGCCGTCTTCTGGTCGATCGACACCGCGGGCGACAGCCCGTCGATGAAGTCCACGTCCGGCCGGTCCAGCTGGCCCAGGAACTGCCGCGCGTACGCCGAGAGCGACTCGACGTAGCGGCGCTGACCCTCGGCGAAGATCGTGTCGAAGGCCAGGCTCGACTTCCCCGACCCGGACAGGCCGGTAAAAACGATCATCGCGTCCCTCGGCAGTTCCAGCGAGACGTTCTTCAGGTTGTGCTCGCGCGCGCCACGGATAACAAGACGATCAGCCAACGGTGTTCAGCACTCCAAGGGATGTTGCCGCTTCCAAGCGGGGGCCTGCCCGAAACAAGGCCGCAAATACTGTCAGCCATAACAAAAGCGGGCCGCCCTGGATTCCGGCGTTATGAGCGGATGGTGAGGCTGACCGAGCGTGGCTAACCTTGGTCTAAGTCCTTCCGTGCTGGGCCGGCTTACCGTACGGCGGGATGAGGCCTGCGGAGGGAGCCGGGATCATGGCGGAAGGGCCTGCGCTAGCTTTCGCCGGCTTGCTACGGCAGCTACGGACCGAGGCCAGGCTGACGCAGGAGGAACTGGCGGAGGCGGCGGGCCTGAGCCCGCGGTCGGTCAGTGACCTGGAGCGAGGCATCAACCGCACCGCCCGTAAGAACACCGCCGTGCTGCTAGCCGGCGCGCTGGGCCTGGCCGAGCCGGTGCTCGCGTTGTTCGTGGCCGCGGCCCGCGGGCGCGGGCCGGCTGCGGAGGTGCTGGCGGCCCTGCGCGGGGAGGTAAGCGCAGCACCACCTGGAGGTTTCCGACCTGGCGGGGGCCTGATGTGGTCGGGGTGCCCTTACCTAGGGCTGCTGCCATTCGAAGAGCAGGATGCGCGGGTTTTTTACGGCCGCAGCGAGCTGGTGGCCAAGTTGGTGGAGCGGGTTGCGGAGCGACTGAACGCGGCAGGGATACTGCTGGTGACCGGGGAATCGGGGGCAGGAAAGTCCTCGCTGCTGAGGGCAGGATTGATGCCGCGACTGGCGGCCGGTGCGCTCGGGCCGGGGTCGGAAAGGTGGCCTCGTCGGGTGATACGGCCCACCGGTAATCCGCTGCGGGAACTGGCCATGCATCTAGCCGACGTCGCGGGCGCGGATCCGGTTTCGGTGTACCGGTCGCTGTCGGCGGCGCCGGATGAGGCACCGATGCTGGTCGGGCATGCAGTCAGAACGGTCACCGGTCCCAGCGCGGACCCAGGATCGGGCCCGCAGGCCCATTCCGCAGCCGGCCCGCCGCCACGCCTTGTCCTGATCGTCGACCAGTTCGAGGAGCTCTTCACCGCCGGCGAGGACGCCGACAGCAGCCAAGCGGAACGGGAGGCGTTCATCGCAACCCTGAACGCGGCGGCCACCGTACCTGCCGGTCCGCAGAAACTCCCGCAGGCGCTGGTGGTAGCGGCGGTGCGCGCGGATTTCCTCGGCCGGGTCATCGCTTACCCGCCACTAAGGGCTGCCCTGGACGCCGGGCCGTTCACGGTCGGGCCGATGAGCGAGGCCGAATTGCGGCTCGCAATAACCGGGCCCGCTGCTGAAACCAGCCTCGCCGTGGAGCCCGCTCTGGTCGAGGCGGCGATTGCCGAGCTGCGCGAAGGGACTGCCGGCGGTCTGCGCAGTGGCGTGCTGCCGCTGATGTCCCAGACAATGGCCGCCACCTGGGGGCACCGCGAGGGCACCGAGCTGACCCTGCGCGCCTACCGGCGCGCGGGCGGAGTCGCCGATGCGGTCAACCGCAGCGCCCAAGCCGCCTACGACGCCCTGACTAGCCGCCAGCGGGACGCGGCGCGCCTGGTATTCACCCAGCTCACCGTCATCACGCCGGATGGCCAGTTCGCGCGGCGCCAGTGCAGCAAGACCGATCTGCGCTCGATGGGAGCCGAGACGGCCGCCGACGTCAATGCGGTCATCGACATCTTCAGCACCCGGCGCCTGCTCGTCCTCGGCGAGGATAGCGTCGAGATTTCCCATGACGTGCTCCTGCACACCTGGACACAGCTCCAGGACTGGCTTGGGGACGACCAGCTCGACCGTGCCCTGTACAGCCAGGTTGTCACCGACGCGCATACGTGGGACATCAACCGCCGGGACTCTTCCTACCTTTACCGGCCGGGTCGGCTCGTTGCCATCGACGCTGCCGTCACCCGCTGGCAGGAGGCGCCCACCCGCTACGCCCCGCTACCTGCTACCGGTAAGGCGTTTCTTCGCGCCGCTCACCATGCCGCAAACCGCAGCACCCAGCGGCGACGCGGCGTGATCGCTGGTCTCCTCGCTCTTACCGTAACCGCCGTCAGCGCTGCCGGGATCGCCGTCCATGACGCTGCCAACGCCTCCCGGCAAGCTGCCAACGCCTCCCGGCAACATGCCATTGCCCTATCTCGCCAGCTCGCGACCGAAAGCCTCGTTATCGACTCCGGCGATCCCTTAACCGCACGACGGCTCGCCGTTGCCGCCTGGCGCGTCGATCACACCGATCAAGCCAGCGCCGTCATCACAAGCTTGCTGACTGAGCAACAACAAGACGGCATCCTGCCCGGTGATCCATCCGACGGTGGGGTGAAAGGGGTAGCTTTCAGCCCGGACGGCAAACTACTGGCCAGCGCCTACGGCAATGGCACCGTACGGATCTGGAACTCCGCCACCGGACAGGCCACCGGGATCTCGCTCCCGGCTGACACCGGCCCGGGCGGCGGCGTTGAAGGGGTAGCGTTCAGCCCGGACGGCAACCTGCTGGCCACCGCCGACGCCGACGGCACCGTACGGCTCTGGAACCCCGCCACCGGAAAGGCCACCGGGATAACTCTCTCCAGCCCGCCCAGCGGCGGTCCCGGTCGGCGGACGATGACGGGCGCTGGTATCGGGTATGGCGTAAGCGGGGTGGCGTTCAGCCCCGACGGCAACCTGCTGGCCAGCGCCGACGCCGACGGCACCGTACGGCTCTGGAACCCCGCCACCGGAGCGCCCACTGGGATAACTTTCCCAGATGACACCGGCCTCGGGGGCGGCGTCGCGGGGGTGGCGTTCAGCCCGGACGGCAACCTGCTGGCCACCGCCGACGCCGACGGCACCGTACGGCTCTGGAACCCCGCCACCCGAACCGCCACCGGGATCTCCCTCCCGGCTGACACCGGCCCCGGAGGCGGCGTTGAAGGGGTAGCGTTCAGCCCGGACGGCAACCTGCTGGCCACCGCCGACGCCGACGGCACGGTACGGCTCTGGGACCCCGCCACCGGACAAGCCGTAGCCTCTCTCAGGGGGGAAACCGGGCCGGGGCCCGGCGTGAACGGGGTGGCGTTCAGCCCGGACGGCAACCTGCTGGCCACCGCCGACGCCGACGGCACCGTACGGATCTGGAACCCCGCCACCAGGCATGCTCCCGGCGCTCCCATTCCGGCTAGTACGGGCAACCTTTACGGCGTGAAAGGCGTGGCGTTTAGCCCGGACGGCAACCTGCTGGCCACCGCCGACGCCGACGGCACGGTACGGCTCTGGAACCCCGCCACCGGACAGGCCACCGGTGCTACTCTCCCCGCCGAATCCGGCCGGGTGTTCGACGTGGGAGGGAAAGTGTTCGGGCCCGGCGTGAGAGGGGTGGCATTCAGTCCGCGCGGCTATCTGCTGGCCACCGCCGAGGCCGACGGCACCGTGCGACTCTGGAACCCCGCTAACGAACAGGCCACCGGCGCCTCCCTCCCGGCTGATACCTCGACCGGGGGCAGCGTGAACGGGGTGGCGTTCAGCCCGGACGGCAACCTGCTGGCCAGCGCCAACGGCAACGGGATCGTGCGGCTCTGGAACCCCGCTAACAGACAGGCCACCGGGATCTCCCTCCCGGCTGACACCGGCCCGGGGGGCGGCGCGAACGGGGTGGCGTTCAGCCCGGACGGCAACCTGCTGGCCAGCGCCGACGCCGACGGCACCGTACGGCTCTGGGACCCCGCCACCAGACAAGCCGTCGCCTCTCTCCCGGCTGACATCGGGGTTGGAGTGAGCGCGGTGGCGTTCAGCCCGGACGGCAACCTGCTGGCCTCCGCCGACGCCGACGGCACCGTGCAAATATGGCACATGTCGCTGTTTGTTCATCCCTACGCGGCACTCTGCGCTGATGTGGGGTCACCGACGATGGCTGATTGGACGCTGTACGCACCCGGTGAACCGCAACCCAGTGTCTGCAGTTGAGTCGTGGCCCTTACGCAAACACCAGCACGGGCCGCTTGCCAATCAGCGCGCAATGCCTGGCCGTGCATTCTCACCAGTCACACTCGTGTCACCGTTGATCAGGGCGGCGATGGCCGGATGGCGGCGTAGCTTATCCAGGCAGCGGACACGGCTCGGCCCGATGCTGCCGACTGCGATGCCGAGCCTGGCGCTGATCTCGGTGGGCGGCACGGGCGGATCCTCGGTCAGCAGAACCATGAGCCGCTGGCAGCATGAGGGCAGCTCCATGAACGCCTCGCGCAGCGCCGCCTGGCGCTCGGCCACGAGCAATTCCTGCTCCGCCGTGACGACCTGCATTTCCGGGATATTCTCGGCGTCCGGCACCTGCCCGGCAGTATCTGGTCCTCGCGTCGCGCGCAGGACCCGGACGCATTCACGCCGGGTAGTGGTAGCGAGCCAGCCGGGGAGCGCAGCGGGATCGCGGAGTTTGTCCAGCTGGTCCACCAAGTGCGCCCACACGCTCTGACCTACGTTATCGGCGTCGGCGCCGGCCAGCCGGTATCTGCGGCAGATCGACCAGATCAGCGGAGCGTACCGCTCGACAAGCGCGTCCCACGCCAGCTTGTCGCCGTTCCGGGCGCGGATCACCAGGTCAGTGACCATCCGGTGAGGAGATGGCAGCGCAGCGGGGGACTCCGTGGGCTGTGCCGGGCTGACGCCTGCCTCAGCGGCCATGATCGGCCAGCCAGCGGTGAATGCGGTTCATGATGACCTCCTGATGGCCAGTGTGGGCGGCATAGAGGGTGTTCACCACACGTGCCGGCCCACAGGACAACCCACAGGAATCTGCTACCTGGCGCTGCGACCTGGACCTCACCCGGCTGGCCCGCCACCGCTAGCCAGCCGGACGCCGTCACGGCGGGATGCTTCCGTGGACCACGGTCGGGCGTCACAGGCCGGAGGGCCCCTCTGAACTTCCGAGGGACCCTCCGCTTGTGTTCTGATCGACAGTTATGTAGAAGCAGGAGACGCGGTACTTGCTGCTGCGGTTACTTCCTGCCGAAACTGTCGAATTCTCCGTTTCGTGCGCCTCCGAGAAAAGCATGCCATTCGTCCGGTGTAAATCGGAGAACTGGCCCTTCGGAGTCCCTGCTATTGCGTACGCCGATCCCGCCGTCGGGCAGGCTCGCTACCTCGACGCAGTTCCCGTTGGAGAAGCTTAGAGAGCTTTTGACCCAGTTAGGAGCCGACCCCGGCCTTTCGGGCATAGGTTTATCCACGCTACTACCTCACTGATTTGTTGTCTGTTCTCCTATGACGCACGACCGCGGAGTGTATAATCTCTATTACTCAACGTAGTCGCTCAACTCTTAGACTACCAGACCTCGCGGGCACCTCGCCCCCCTCTCGCCTCAAATACCGCCATGGTCCGGTGAATGCCTGTTGTCCCCAGGGGATACCGCACACCTCAAACTCGTGCAAACATGGCAGGCCGTACCGGGACAGCCGGGCAGCCTAGGAGGGGGCCACGTCAGCGGGCCTGTCACCGTAACGATTGGGGATAAAACGACTTGCGTCATCTACGCATTAGGATGGCGCTAGGCACCTGACCAGTGCGACTCCGCTGTTTCGAGTATGAGTTTCCTGGATGCTTCCGGGTCGAGGGACGCTTCGGCGAGCATCTGGAATGCGATCCGGTGCAAGTACGTCTCCCTCTCCCCCTCCA
>Ga0302232_10001371_pt1 | contig 16972 bp, 14 predicted proteins | sample II_Palsa_N2_3_FD_193575 | JGI IMG/M metagenome (GOLD analysis project Ga0302232, IMG submission 193575) | Peat permafrost microbial communities from Stordalen Mire near Abisko, Sweden - II_Palsa_N2_3 | ecosystem: Environmental > Terrestrial > Soil > Palsa > Peat permafrost | place: Sweden...
CTGGCGGCGCGCACCGGGGCGACAGTGCTGTTTGCTTTTGCCGAGCGGCTGACGAACGGCGCGGGGTATCGCGTGCAGCTGCTGCCCGCGCCGGGGGCGATTACGGACGCCAATCTTGCCGTCGCCTGCGCGGCGTTAAATCGGGGCGTGCAGAACTGCGTCGAATTGGCCTTTGCGCAATATCAATGGCAGTACAAGCGCTACTCGGCGGACGATCGTCCGAGTCCGTATGACAAGGAAAACGGTTGAACGCAGTGCGTCGGTAATCGCCTCAAGGTCGCCGATCATCCGATCGCTCTAACGTTCCGGCGGCTTTGGTTTTTCCAGTCGACGCACGAACACGGCCATCTCTTTTTCGGCCTGCTTGTCGCCGCGTTTTGCCGCGGCGGCCATCCCGCTGCGCCACGCCTCGGCTGCCGCCTCCGGCTCGCTTGCATCCAAGCAGGCTTTACCCAGCAGCTTCCAAGCGGCCGAGTAGGTCGGGTCAAACGCGACGGCGCGTCTCAATTCATGCATGGCTGCATGGGTGTCGCCATCGGAAAGCAGCGCGCTGCCCAGCGAAAAACGCAGCAGCGCGCCATCGCGCGGGCCGCCGCACTGCAGGCGCAGGCTGGCAATGCGTTCTTCATTCATCAGTGCAAACGCTCACGGCTGCGATCGATAGCGCCCTTCCGGAACCGGATAAATCCGGGTGGGCAGGGCGGGTTCGGGCGGCGTACGTCCCGAGTACACATCGGCGAGCGACGCGGCCGGCCAGATCACCATCCACGACGAGCGGAACGGCTGGACCAGCAGCGCATAGCGCAGCGCTTGTGCGTCGAGTTTTTCCGGGTGATCGACGATCAGGCCGTCCGGATGCGCACGGGCAAAATCCTTGACTGCCTGCTCACCAAAAAGCTCGGTGATCGGGTGCAGCAGGCGCCCTTCGAAATGAAACTGGCCATCGTAATTGCCGACGTAGCCAATGGGCTGTCGCGCGATATCCGCTTCGCCCAGCAGCCGCGACGACGGCGCCAGATCGTACTTCGGCCACAGAGCGAGCGTGAACAGCGTATTGAGCGCCAGCGTCGCGACCAGCCCGGCCACCGCAAGCCGACGCATTTCGCCGCGACCACGCACCAGCAGCAGCGCGCCGAGCAGCAAAAACGCCACCCCGAACGAACGGCTGTATGCCGCTGGACCATCGAACCACTCGCCATGCAGATGGTTGCCCGCCACCAGCGTCGGTAAGGCAAACAGAAACGCCGCGAACAGTATTCCACCGACGCCAAGAGGCCAGGTGCCTAACCAGGAGTTGTCCGCCAGTATCGGGCGCCGCTCGCGCAAGATGGCGACGGCCGTGACGATCAGCATGACGCCGCCGCCAAACTCCGGCAGCGGGTAGTACGCCTGCTTGCCGCTGATCAGCGAAAAAACCAGAAAAGTCGGCAGCAGCCAGCAAAGCAGAAAATGCAGGCCTGGCTCCAGCGGTTGACGCAGCAGCACCACCAGCAGCGGCACCAGCAAAAGCAGCATGAGCAGATGCTCCAGCTGCGGCGCGTGCCAGTGAAATGCCAGCAAAGAAAGCAGGCCGAGTACCGCAGCCGCCATCAGACCCAGCCCCTGCCGCATGCCGCTGTGCCAGGGCTTTTGAAACAGGGCGATAACCAGCGCAACGCTGGCGCGTGGCCAGGCGCTGAAGGGAAACATCAGCACCGGCAGATAGATGAGATACCACCACGATGGATGCGCGTGGCTCTGCAGCGGTTCGGCGTGCTGCAGGCCTTTCACGACGCGGCCGGCGGTCTGGGTAAAGAACAGCCGCTGCCGATACGCATCACCGCCGGAAAAACCGGCGGGCAGCGCCCAACCCAGCAGCACCGCGCCGCCAAGCAGGACGGAAAGGAGGCCGCGGCCGTACCAGCGCGCGCGGTGTTCGCGCGCCCAGGTGTTCCATAGCGGCCCGAGCAACCAGGGAAACAATACGTGCAGCAACATCACCGGACCCTTGGTCAACAGGCCGGCGCCGATGCACAGCCCGAACAGCAGCCAGCGCGGTTCGGCGCGGTCGATTTTCGGCGTGAGGCATACCAGCGCCGCCAACGACCACACGGCCAGCAACACGTCGTACATGATCTGCTGGCCGAACAGAAACGCGTAGCTCAACGCCAGCAGCATCCACGGCGCGCCCCGGGCGATCCATGGGCGGTTCGGAAAGAGCCGGCGTGCCAGGACCGATACCAGCACCAGTTGCGTGCCGCCGATCAGCACCTCGAGCACGCGTGGCCAGATGTCGCTGACGCCGAAAACGAACCAGCCGGCGTGGATCAGCCAGAACAGCAGTGGTGCCTTTTCGCTGTACGGTTCGCCGTTGATGGTTGGCACCAACCAGTGGCCATGGCTCCACATCTCCCACGCCACGGCCAGCGTGCGAGTGGAGTACAGCGGCATGGGACCGTGCGAAAAGATCGCCAGCAGCGCCACGAGGGTCCACAGGGGTAGCCACGGCCAGAGCGCGCGTAGGGTTTCGGTACGACTAGTGGCGCTCGGGGACACAGGCGTGCTCGTGTGGATTCAGGGGTCGATTCTAGCCTGCGCAACCCGTGCCACGTTGTACCCCGGGGATGAGACCGTGTGATTCACGCCGGCCCCCAGTAACCGATGCGTCGACGCAGCTTCAATTTGCGCCAGGGGTTCCACGGTTTACGACGCCGGTTGCGCCCGCCAGCGGCGATGAATGCGTCGATCGCATCGAGCACCCGTTCGCTCGATCGACCGTCGCGATAAGGATGGATCGCGTCGGCGAATTCCCGAATCGCCTGCATCAGCTCCGGCGGCCTGGCCAGAGCGCGTTCGATCGCAGGCTCGAACTGGGCGACGTCGTCGATATCGATCAGCTGCGGGCCGGGCCGGCGATTCTTGAACGTCACCACCGGTTTGCCGGTGAGCAGGAATTCGCTCAGCGCCGATGAGGTATCCGAGCACATCATGTCGACCTGCGGAAACAGGTCGAGAATATTGTCGTTCTCGGCAAAGCGCAGATAGGCGTTCTGCAGCGCTTTGTAACGCGCGCGCGTTTCCGGATTCATCTTTGGATGAAAGGTGACGATCCAGCGCCAGCGGCCATCCCGCGAGAGCCGCTTCACTTCCTCATACAGCGTATCAGCGGCGCTCCACGACGGCGAAAACGTCGAGTGATAGAGGATCATCGGCGGCTCGCGCACGGCGGGCAGAGCCCCAGCGATTTCGCGCATGAACGGATCCAGCTTGGGCCAGCCGGTTTCGGTTACCGTGAAATGGCCGAGCTTGGCGGCAACCTCGCCAAAGGCTTTGGTATCGCGCGGGCCGGTGGTGCAATACAGGTCGAAGAAGCCGCGCACGTAGACATGCCGCGGTTTGCCGGCATCAAAACCGTGGAAGGTTTCCACCTTCACGCCGGGAAAGAAATGCGGCAGATGATTGCTGGATGTGATCACCGCGATCGGATGCCACGCCCGTACCTCTTCCACCGTCAGCAGGCGTTCGCCGTCGACTAGATCTTCGGCGCCGGGGCCGTCAAAAAACCAGGCCGCCTTGTGGCCGCGCGCGCGGATGACCTGCTGCACGGGGCGAAGAATTGCCAGCGCGTAGCGCTCGGAGCCGTACAGCAGATAGTGCTTGGGCGCTGTCGCTGCGGGCGGGATGGAAGAGGTCGAATTGCTCATCAACGATCAATGCCGTGGCGAATGAGAAGTGTGGCCGCCCGATCGACCGACTCCGGGTTGTGGCGCATTTCGTAATAGCGCATGCGCTTGTAGATCGCGTAGCTTGCGGCCGTGTGCGCGATCATGAAACCACGCCAGCCGTCGAGGATGGCCAGCCGCAGAAAATAGTCTTTGATGAAGGCCAGCGCGAAGACGAACGGCGCCTGCCACATCCGCACCGGCTTGCCCTTTTCCAGCCAGTCGCGGCATTTCAGCTCGGCATAGCGCAACACTTTGAGCTGCTTGTGCGGCAGGGTGGGATTGTTGATGTGATGAAACGGCGCACGGAAGGTCAGCGCCTCGCCGTCGAATCGCAGCGACTCGTGCACGCGTGCATCGGTCCAACGCGCGCGGTCCCGGTGGTACAGGCGCGCGAGTTTTTCGCCGACGGCTGGGCGGTACCAGCGCATCGGACGACCCATATAGATCGTGCTGCGGCGCAGGTAGGCCGCGGGCGTGCTGCTCGCCATCAACGCGGGCAGCCGCTGCTGCAGTTCGTCGGCCAGTTCGGGGGGGAGCGTCTCGTCGGCGTCCAGCGCGAGTATCCATGCGTGGCTGCACTGCGTGGTGGCAAAGTTGCGCTGGGCGCCGAAGCCGAGCCAGTCCTGGTGCACTACGCGCGCGCCGTGGGCCCGCGCGATGGCCACCGTGTCGTCATCGCTGCCGCTGTCGACCACCACCTTCTCAGCTGCGAACGGCACGCTGTCCAGACAGCGCGCGATGGTGTCGGCCTCGTTGTGGGTGATGACGACGAGGGTGAGCGGGAGGATGGCCATGCGGCGAATTCTAGCCGATCGACCCCGCTGGGTTCGGCGAGTCGGGGCGAGGCCTGTTGCGGTCTTCCCGGTTCGGTATGATGGCAAGCTGCTTCCATTATCCTTGACGAAACTTTACCCGCACCGCCGTGCCCGCCGGCCTAACGCCGACGGCGACCATGGGAGAATGCCCGCCGATGAGCACCTTCGCCAGCCGGATCGTTCCTTGCGCCCGCGTCGAGCCGCTACGCCATCGTTTTTCTTCTGCCAAGTTGTCGTTGGGATTTGCATGAGCCAGCCAGCGACTAGCTTTTCGGTCATTGTTACAAGCTACAACTATCGCGACTTCGTGATTGAGGCGGTGCAGAGCGCGTTGACGCAGAGCCGCAAAGCGGCACAGGTTATCGTGGTCGACGATGGCTCTACCGACGGCTCGGACGTTTTGCTGCGCGAGCACTTCGGTAGCGACGAACGCGTGCTGCTGATCTGCGGCACCAATGGCGGTCAACTCGAGGCGTTTCAGCGGGGTGTAGCGAAGGTCGATGCCGACGTCGTGTGTTTCCTGGATTCCGATGATCGCTGGGCCCCGGACTATCTGGCGCGCCTGGGCGAGCTTTACGACAACCGCCGCGATGTCGACTTCGTTTTCACCGACATGAAGCATTTCGGTGAAGAGAACAAGCTGGTCGGTTTTCATCGTAGCGCCTTGGATCTTGGCTACACCGCGGTGATTACCTACGCACTCACACGCTGGTATGGCGCGCCGACGTCTGCCCTGTCGATGCGCGCCACCTGGGCAAGAAAGGTGGTGGATGTGCCGGACAGCTTTCGCGACACCTGGCGCCTTTCGGCAGACAACTGCTTGGTCTTCGGTGCCAGTGTGCTGGGGGCCAGGAAATACTATCTGCCGACCGGCTGCGTCGATTATCGCATCCACGGCAAGAACGGCTGGTGGTCCAACCGCAGTGCGTCCGTGGCTTATACAAACCGTCTGCGATCGCGTGGATTGATCGGCTACTACGCGCGCGTGGCCGGGTTGGATGAATCGTGCATCGAGCTGTCCAAGCTGGAATACAAGACCAAACCCAGTCCGCTATGGGCGGAGACCAAGCGCTATGCCGCGCTGGCCATGCGGGGACGGGCGCCATGGTGGAAGCGCGTCGAACACATGCTGGCGATTCTGTTCGGATCCAGAGCGTCGACTCAGCCCCGGAGCGACTGATCCCGACGCAGCGGCTTGCTTGTCTCTATTTGCCGGGCGATTTTGCGCCCTCCCATTCAACGGTCGCACGCTCATCCTGAAGGCGGGGTTGCAGCGCATCCTGCAGCAGCTTGCCGAAGCGCTGCTGATTGGTCTCGAACCAGCGGCGCGCAGCGGCGCCCAGCGCCTCGTATTGGGCCGAATCCATGACGCGCGCGCGCTCCACGACGGTCTCCAGCGCCGCTTCGTCAAAGTGATAGCGGGTTGCCGCATTCAACGGCCCAACGGCAGTGGCCGCCACCAGCAGGCCTCGGTCCGGGCGCACCAGTTCGTTCATCGGCGGCGCATCGCAAGTGATCGCCACCGCGCCGCAGCTCATGGCCTCAGCAATGTAGTGACCCCAGCCCTCGGCCTCGGATAGGCACAGGTGGAATATGTGGCTGTTCTGCAGGCAGCGGATTTCTTCGATGTTGCGCAAGGTGGCCACGCGATGGCGCACATTGTCGCGATCCGGCGTTGTCGGAATGCCTTGGGCCGTCTGCGGGGACTGCAAGACGAGGAGCGGCGGCCACTCCGGGTGCCGCCGCCACACGGCCAGCAGCCGTGCCGTGCCCTTCATCCGGCTGGCGCCGGCCAGATGCAGAAAATGCGGCTGCCGCGGCGTTTGCGGCATCAAACAATCCGTGCTTCGAAAGCCGATATATCGCGTCGGTAGACCCCGCGCCTGAAACGTCGTCGCAGCGACCCGCGTTTTCGCCAGCACAGCCTCGAAGCGGTGCAGATGGCGTTCGTCCCGTTTCGATAGCCATTCCGGATTGGGAATGAAAAAGTTTCGGTGCGCGGTGGAGAGGTAAGCGGGCTGCACATGCTCAAGCATGATATTGACGTCAAACTTCCAACGTACGCCGTCGCCGCGCTGCATCGACTGCAGCAGCAGGCGCAGTCGGATCCACAGGGCATGCAGTGTCCATCGCCGGCGCTTTGGGCCGACCGATGTCACATGTACGTCGTGACCCTGCAGCGCAAGGGTTTCGAGTAGAAGGCGCAGGTCATGACTCAGCCCGCGGCCATTGTCCCAGCCGATCAGGTTGATGCACCTCCGTGGCGTCTGATCAGACAAGCGGCGCAACCTCCATCGATGATTTCTGTCTTCCAAGCCAAATCGCCAAGCCAAGTACCAAGAAAAAGTAAAGGGAATGCGGCATGGCTCGATAAAAAACGTTGTCTGTCAATCCACACAATGCGTACATGCTGACCGTGGCTACGCCTACGCACGCGGGAATGATGTCGCTGTACGGAGCATGCAGCGCGTGACGGGTAAAATGAATGAAAGGCACAACAAAAATCAGCAAAATGACCAGCAGGCCCGGCGCGCCGCCGGTCGCCGCAGCGTCAAGATACTCGTTATGTGGGTGTTCGTACTTCACGATGGCGGCATTGGCATGCCCTTCAGCGACCTGCTGGCGCGCGTAAACCCCGAACTGGTCGACACCCACGCCGACCAAGGGGTGATCAAGAAACGCGTGACCTGCCGTATGCCACATCTCAAGCCGCTCGCGTATGGCGCCGCGGGCATCGGTCTTGGAGTTGTAGCTGGTCATTTCCGAACCCACGTCGGCAAACCGCTTCACAAAGACGGATGGGGGGCTGGACGCGACCGACGGCCTGATAGAGGGCGCCGCAGTCGCGGCCTTCGGCGCAACATCGGTTTTTGCAGGTTCTAGCGCATTGATCGCTGGTGCCGCAGCCGCGGCCACTACCTTGGCTGCGGCCGGAACGCTGACGTTGTGCACGGTGTTTGCCGCAAGGGCGCTGCCGCCGATGATCGCCACCAGCAAGAGCAGGGCATGCAGCCTACGGCCGGTGCGGCCAGCGTAAATCACCAGCATGAAAAGCAGGACTGGCACGAAAGCCAGCAGCGGCCCCCGGCTCTGGGTCAGCATCGCGCCATACAGGGCGAGCATTGCGCCGAGGCCGTGCAGGGTCTTCTGCAGTAGACCGCCGGCAGCGTAGAAAAGCTGAAGCCATGCGATGAGCGAAAGCACGAGCAGCACCATGGCAAATTCGATTGCTCCCCAGTCGCCACCGTTGAGGCCGAAAGCTCGATCGATTCTGAACACGAAGTGCTGCACGATGCAGACGATGCCCAGGAAAATCGCGGTGGCGCTGAAGCCGAACCAGACCCAGCGCATGCGCAGCGGCAGGCTGAAAACGGCCGCCGTACCGAGGTAAAGCAGGATGTGCGATGGCAGATCGAACGCGTCCCATCCCAGCCCGTGACCGACGATGTTCAGCGCCGTAAAAACCACGGCAAGCGCGCATACGGCGATGATGGGCCAGGCCGCACGGTAGCGGGCCCGTGTGCTCGCGCGGCTAAAGAGAAGAATCAGGCCCGCGACGAGCAGCAAAAGTGCGGGTATGGCTTTAGCATGCAGGGACACGGAGAACGAGAGCGGCATCAGGGCGACCAGCACGGACAACGAGCCCAGCCACCATGCGTTCGTACTTGCGTCCACGCCTGCTCCTTTACGGTTAAGCCATCTCCCTGTGCTGCACGAAGCGTTTGAGGTCTTCAGCACTGGCCTTGAGTTTGGGCATGGTACTTTAGCCAAGCAGTTCGACGTGCAACAGGTCTCGAATTGATAACGGCCGCGTTCATGTTGCTTGCATAGTCCATTCTCCAGCGCAGGCCTTCGCCTGGTTCGTAAGGGTCGATGTCTTGAAAATCCTGTTCACCAATTTCCACGAGGGTGATGGGGGCGGGCACACCACGTATGTGATGACGCTGGCCAGGGCGCTTGCGGCGAGGCACGAAGTGCATGTCGCCGCGCCGGCTGCAAGCCGGCTTTATCGCGAAGCCAGTGCCGAGCCTGGCCTCGATGCCTGGGCACAGCCGTTTCCCAACGGGTTGAACAAGCTGACTGCCCGTCGGCGCGCGCGGCGGCAGCTCTTGCAACTGCTGCGCACGAGCGATTTCGATCTGGTGCATGTCAACGGTTCCGCTGACCACCGCTTGGTCATGGCGGCCATGCATGGCCTGCGCCGCCGCCCGCGAGTCGCCCTGACCAAGCACAACTCCAAGCCGATGACCGGTCTCGGGCACTGGTGGCGCGCCCGGCGGGGCACCGACATGGTGATTGCGGTCTGCGACTTCACCTACCGCGCGCTGATGGCCTCGGCCTATCGACGCTGTCTGCTGGTTACAGTGCACAACGGAGTCGACATCAGCTATTTCTCGCCGTGGCCAAACACCGACGCGTTGGCGGAACGTCGGCGCTGGCTTGGTGAGCAGACGGCGCTGCTGCTCGGCAGCAGCGCCGGTACGGCTAATTACAAGGGCTGGATGGATCTGGTCGAGGCACTGGCGCTGTTATCGCCCGAGCTGCGCGTCCAGGTGCATCTGCTGGTTGCCGGACGGCTGCCGGACGTTGCCAACCAGCAGCGCATCGCCGAGCTGGGTTTAAGTGATCAAGTGCATTTCCCCGGCTTGCTCGACGACGTGCGGCCGGCGCTGGCGGCTATCGACGCGGGATTTGTGCTGTCGTGGGATGTTGAAACGATTTCCTTTGCCTGCCGCGAAATGATGGCGATGGGCAAGCCCGTGCTGGTCAGCGACTACGCCGGCCTGCCGGAGAACATCCGCCCCGAGGCCGATGGCTGGCTAGTGCCGCCGCGCGATCATCGGGCCATGTCTGATCACTTGAGGCGCCTGCTGGAGCAGAGGGCGGATCTGCCACGTATGGGGGCATCTGCACGCGCGCATGCGCAGAACGATTTTGGTCTGGATCGGTTCGTTGCCCGCACCGAGGCGGCCTACGCCGGCCTGCTGGCCAATCGCTGAGGCTTATTCGGCATCGTTATCGCTGTTTTCGGTAGTGCGCGGTACGCAGCCGGGCAGCACCGCATCGGCCTTGAACATCCACCACTCGCGGCGGTTGGCGTGGCCCACGTAAGTGGCTTTCTTGCGATCGACGCACTGACCAATTGCAGTATCGAGGCCGAAGATCCAGCGCTGCGCCGGTTCGGCACGTTGCCAGGCGACAGCGTCGGCATATTGCTCCCGCCACTCCTTGAGAAAGCCAAACTCAGCGACTGGCCCTTGAGCCATGAGCAGGTTCTGCTCCTTCCAGGCGAGCAGGCCGATCGTGGCCTGCGGTCCGGCGATGGCGCGCGCGTGTTGCATCACGTCGCTCGCCGAGCGGTCGCCGTTGAGCATCGGATAGCCCCACAGCCCATAGACGCTCCACAACACGGTGACGAAGGCCAGCCAGCCGATCGCGGCGCGACGCACGCGCGCTAACGCGACGATGACGAGGCCAGCCGCGCCGATGCTCAGCAACAGCCGCCAGATGTGCGGATCCAGGCTCTGCTCGATCTGGGCGGCCCATGCCGGGTGCTGCACCAGCGCCAGCGTCGCGGCGATGCTGATACCGGCGCTCAGCAATAGGGTCAGTGTAAAGATCAGAACGCGAACACCCTGCTTGCGCAGCAGGCCTGGCAGCAGCGGCGCCAGCGCCAGCGCGGTCATTGGGAGCGCGGGCAGGATGTAGACGTCGCGCTTGCCCGGACTGATTGAAAAAAACAGCACGATCAGCACCGCCCAACCCAAAGGCAGCAGCAGCCGCGCGTCGCGGCGTTTCAACCGTCGCCACCACGCGGGCAATGCCCAAGGCAGCAGCAGCGACAGCGGCAGCCAGTCGAACACGATGATGCCGAGGAAGAAAAACGGCGAATGGAAATGCCCGCTCGGTGCCGCGTAGCGATGCACGGTCTGACCAAAAAGGATGTTGCGCACGTACTCGGCGTGCTGTGGATCGCCGTCGGCATGCGCGACCAGCAGCATGGGAACAAGCCAGCAGAGGATCGGCAGGAAAAACAGGGCCAGCCCACCGGCCCAGCGGCCGCCGCCGGTTGCCCAGGCGATGTGCCGCCACTGGCCACGGCGAGCGACGGCATAGGGAATCAGCATCAGCAGCGCGATCACTCCGACGCCCTTGGTCGCCACGCCCACACCGGCGAAAAAGCAGCCGACGGCAAACCATCGCCACGATGGTCCCAGCAGGAGATGACGCAGCAGGCCGTAGTTGGCCAGCGTGACCCAGCCCAGCAGGAGCGGATCGATCTGGGCATCGCGCATCTGATAGGTGAAGTGAATCGTCACTAGCAGCGTGGCCGCCGCAAGCAGCGCGCAGCGGTGATTCCAGAGGCGCCGGGCCAGATCGTAAGTCAGCGCGAGTGCGCCCAGCCCGGCGGTCAGCGACGGCAGCATGAAGGCGACCCGCCAGCTGCCGGTGAGGTAATAACCCAGCGCCTGCAGCCACATGAACACCGGCGGCTTGTCCGGATACAGCTCGGCGCCGCGATGCGGAAACAACCACTGGCCGTGTTCCACCATCAGCCGGGCCACCAGTGCGAAGCGCGGCTCATCCGATGGCCAGGGGTCGCGCAGGCCGATGCCGACGCCGAGCAACAGCAGGGCGAATACGCCGAACAACAGCAGTTCGCGTGGCGCACTACGCAGCCAGAGAGGGCGGGCGTGGGAGAGGGGCTTCACGGCAGAGGGGCTTCCGTTGGGCGGTCTGAAAAAAACGCGAGCATAGCGGGATGTTCGCCGCGGTTTGGTGGTCGGCTAAGCGATGGGGTCATCGTCAGCACGCTCGGCCGCTGGGCGTAGCGGCTCGTGGTGGCGCGGTGCGGATGATGAGCACAACGGCCTTCGACTTTGCTTAGCGACGAGACAAACATTGGCCGTTCGCCGTAGTGCTGGCGGTCAATCGTGGGAAGCGGCAACGGTCTTTTCCACCACCGCGTAATACATGCCGTCCAGGTCGCCCTCGCCTGGCAGGATCTGCCATCCGATATTCGCAACCTGTCCCGCCGGTAGCGTGAATGCCAGGGCGCGCGCGTCCTGTTGCTGGGCGAGCAGTTCGCCCACGATAACCTCGTTTTCCGCGCGCAGCACCGAGCAAGTGATGTAGACCAGCCGCCCGCCGGGTGCAAGCAGCGGCCACAGCGCCGAGAGGATCCGGCGCTGCTGTTCGTGCATGGCCGCGATATCGCTCTCGCGCCGATGCAGCCGCACATCGGGCCGACGGCGCAGCACGCCGGTGGCCGAGCAGGGCGCATCGATCAGAATGCGATCGAACGGCTGCCGCTTCCACCAGCTACCGGGGGCGCCTGCGTCGCCGATGACGATCTTCGCGTCCAGCCGCAGGCGCATCAGATTCTGGCGAATGCGCTCGCCGCGCTTCGCGTCCACCTCCAGCGCGGTCAGGTCGATGTCCGCGCGTTCGAGCAGGTGGCAGGCCTTGCCGCCGGGAGCGGCGCAGGCGTCGAGCACGCGCATGCCGTCCCTGAGCTCCGCCAGATCGGCTGCGACCTGGGCCGCACCATCCTGCACTGCGAACAGACCCTCCTCGAAGCCGGGCATACGTGTCACATCGCTGCTGTGCGGCAGCACGAGCGCATCCGCCAGCCACGGGTGGGAGCTGGCCGCATAGCCCGCTGCCTCGAACTGCGCGAGCAGCGCGTCGCGCGCGATGCGCCGGCGATTGACCCGCAGCATCAGTGGCGGCTCGACATTGTCGGCGGCCATGACCGCTTCGGATTGTTCCGGCCAGTCGCGGGCAAGTGCCTTCGCCAGCCATTCGGGATGGGCGTGACGCGTCTGCGGTTTGGCGTCGAGCCGCGCGATCAGGCTTTCGCGCTCGCGCTGCCAGCGTCGTAGCACGGCGTTGACCAGCCCGGCCAGCTGTGGGCGCTTCAGCGCGCGGGTGGCTTCGACGGTGGCTGCCACGGCGGCGTAATCCTGCAGCTGCAGAACTTCCAGCTGCACCAGGCCCAGCACCAGCAGCGCGTGGATGGCCGGATCCTTGTGTCGCAGGGATTTTTCCAGCAGCTGGTCGATCGCCGCATCAAAGCGCAGCCACCAGCGCGCGCCCTCGCTGAGCAGCGCCATCAGCAGCGCGCGGTCGCGCGGGTCGCGCAGTTTCGGCGCATTGCGCTCCATCACTTCGCGCAACGAGGCGCCGCGCATCGCCACTTCGGCCAGCGATCGGGCGGCCAGCGCGCGAGTATCGACGGTCATCGGCTGCCGCGCAGTTCGGGGCGGGCGTTGAGGTAATCGGCCGCGCTGATGCGCTTGCCGCCGGCGCGCTGCAGCGCGGTGATGCGCAGCACGCCCTCACCGCAGGCCAGGTCGATGCCGTCGCGACTGGCGCCGAGCACGGCACCTGGCGCCGCGCCGTGGTCGCGATCGATGGCGTGGGCGGCCCATATCCTCAGCGGCTCGTCCAGCACCTCGGCTTCGGCGACGGGCCAGGGGTTGAAGGCGCGAACCTGTCGCTCCAGTTCGGCGGCCGGGCGCGCAACGTCGAGCCGGGCTTCGGCCTTGTCGAGCTTGTGCGCGTAGGTCACGCCGTCTTCCGATTGCGGGGTGGCAGCAAGAGATTCGCCCGCCACCGTGCGGCGCAGACCTTCGGCCAATACGTCGGCCCCAAGCAGGGAGAGGCGGTCGTGCAGGCTGCCGCCGGTTTCGTCGATGGCGATCGGCGTGCGCCGCTGCAGCAGTACCGGGCCGGTATCGAGGCCGGCCTCCATCTGCATCAGATCGACGCCGCTTTCGATATCGCCGGCGAGGATCGCGCGCTGGATCGGTGCGGCGCCGCGCCAGCGCGGCAGCAGGCTGCCGTGCACGTTCCAACAGCCGAGGCGGGGCGTTGCCAGCACCTTGCGCGCGAGGATCAGGCCGTAGGCGACGACGATCATAAGGTCCGGTTGGTAGTTCGCCAACGTCCGTTGCGCTTCCGGGGACTTGAGCGATTCAGGCTGCTCGACGGCAATGCCTACCGCCAGCGCGGCCTGCTTGACCGGGCTGGGCGTGAGCCTGCGGCCGCGTCCAGCCGGCCGATCAGGCTGGGTATAGACAGCCACCACATCGGCGCCGCTGGCGCGGCAGGCTTCGAAGCAGGGAACGGCAAACTCGGGCGTACCGGCAAAGATCAGCCGCAGGGGGCGCTCACTCAAGCGGTCGCCGCCTGCTTGCGCGCCTTTTCCAGCCGTTTGAGCAGCAGATTGCGCTTCAGCGAGGAGAGGTAGTCGACGAACACCTTGCCTTCCAGGTGATCCATTTCGTGCTGGATGCACACGGCCAGCGGACCTTCGGCTTCGACGATGATCTCTTCACCGGCCGTGTTCTGCGCCTTGACCTTGACCTTGAGCGCGCGGGTCACGTCGGCGTACAGGCCGGGAAACGACAGGCAGCCTTCCTGGTAGACCTGCGAGCCGTCCTTTTCCAGGATCTGCGCATTGATCAGCGCCAGCGGCTCGTTGCGGTCGTCGCTCATGTCGGTGACCAGCACGCGCTTGTGCACGTTGACCTGGGTTGCCGCGAGGCCAACGCCGTTGGAGTCGTACATCGTTTCGAAAAGATCGGCAACGAACTGCTTCAGCTCGGCGTCGAACACGGTGACCGGCTCGGCGCGCGTGCGCAGGCGCGGATCGGGGAATTCAATAATGGTAAGCAGGGACATGGATTTCACCTCGGCGCCGAGACATGCGGGCGGCTTGGTAAAAACCCACCCCGGCGCGATCTAGAATGTTTCTCATTGTACGTCGGCAAACGCCCGGGCGCAGACGATTTTTGCCAATTCGCGCCTGTTGCGCGCGTTAACGGTTCGGTTACACTCGACCGAGCACCTGGGGAAGGGGGATTCCCGACAATGATCAGAAAAATTACCGTGTTGCTGGCCGGCATGCTGGTCACTGTGGCTGCCTACGCGGCGGGCGCGCAGCTGCGAGCCAATCACCCGGACAGCTACACCGTGCGAAGGGGCGACACGCTCTGGGCCATTTCCGCCAAGTTCCTGGCCAAGCCCTGGCTGTGGCCGGAGATCTGGCAGGCCAACCCGCAGGTGCGCAATCCGCATCTGATCTATCCGGGCGACGTCCTCAACCTCTCCTTCATCAACGGGGGGGGCGGTCCGAGTCTGCGGCTTGAGCCCAGCGTCCATGCGGAAGGTCAGGCGATCCCGGCGATTCCGCTGTCCGAGCTGCAGACTTTCCTCAAGGATTTGCGTGTGGTCGACTCGAACACCGCCAAAACCGCGCCCTATGTCGTGGGTCTGGAAGAAGATCGGCTGCGCAGTACGGCGGGCCAGAATATTTACGTTCGCGGCCTGCAGGGCACACCAGGGCAGCGCTGGGCCATTGTGCGGCCATCACATTTCTTCCGCAGTTTCGACCAGAGCAATCCGCAGAAGGCCGACCTGGTTGCCCACGAGCTGGACGACAATGTGGCGGTATTCACGACTCCGTGGGGTGAGAACACCCGCAACGACGGCCATTATGGAAAAGGCCAGGACATGGGTGTCGAAGTCAGCGTGATCGGCACGGCTGAAACGCTGCGCATGGGTGACCCGTCGACGCTGCTGCTGCTGAACTCCACGGTCGATATCCGTGCCGGTGACCGCATCATGCCGCTCGACGATGCGCCTTACGATCCGTACTACTACCCGCATCCGCCACAGTCGGTGGCCAAGGACGCGCGCGTGATCGGCTTTGCCGATGCGATGGATGCGGTCGGTCCGCACCAGGTTGTGGCGCTGTCGATCGGCAAGCTTGATGGTGTCGACAATGGCCAGACCTATTCGATCTATCAGCCGGGCCAGACCATCAGCGACGATGTCGCAAGCAGTAGCTGGCATCGTGACATCGGCAAGAAAGTGACCTTGCCGGCCGAATATGTGGGTCATGTCATGGTGTTCCGTACCTTTGACCGGGTCAGTTACGGTCTCATCATGGATGGCCTGAGGCCAATTCAAATTGGTAACCAGTTGCGCATGCCCGATTAGCTGCCGCCCGGCGGATTTTCCCTACACAACGGCGCGGCTATCACCGCGCCGTTTTTGTTTGTGCTCTGTTCGTAAACTGCGTGGCATGAATGACATGCACGAATGGCGCGCATGGATGATCGCGCTGCGCACGCCCGGACTCGGTCCAGGAGGGCTGCGCGAGCGACTGTCCGCAGCGAACGGGGATATTGGTTTGGTGCTGGCCGATCTGGGCCGACACCCCTCGCTTGGTGCGCCTGCCCGCGCATGGCTGCAGCGGCCGGACGAAGCTCGGATCGCGGACGACATGAGGTGGCTTTCGCAGCCATCGCATCGCCTTCTGCGCTGCACCGACGCAGATTTCCCGCCGCAGTTGGAACACATTCCGCAGCCGCCGGCAGCGTTATTCGTGGTCGGCGACGCCGGCCTGCTGCTGTATCCGCAGGTGGCGATTGTCGGTGCACGCCATGCCAGTACTGGTGGTCTGGCGCATGCCCGCGCATTCACGCTGGCTCTGGCGCAGGCTGGGTTTGCCATTACCAGCGGCATGGCTGACGGCATTGATGGTGCGGCGCATCTGGCGGCGCTCGATAACGGTGCCCAGACGCTGGCTGTCATTGGCACCGGGCCGGATCGGGTTTACCCGCGCAAGCATCATGCGCTGGCCCGGCGGATCGCCGCGAGCGGCGCGCTGATCAGCGAATTTCCACCGGGCACCGCGGCGCGTGCCGATCACTTTCCCCGACGCAATCGGCTGATTGCAGGCCTTTCGCTGGGCACACTGGTGGTCGAGGCAGGACTGCAGTCGGGCTCGCTCATCACGGCTCGGCTGGCCGCCGAGCAGGGCCGAGAAGTGTTCGCATTGCCAGGCTCCATCCATAATCCGCTGGCTCACGGATGTCATCGTCTCATCCGTGACGGCGCACGTCTGGTCGAAACGGCTGCCGAAATTATCGAGACATTGGCGTCCGCAGCGCGCATGCTTGGCGCCGATCTGGCCGAGCGATTGGCACAGAGCGGTGGCGGAAACGTCAACGAGGCGGCGGTCGGAACGGGCACCAAGGTAGGTTTCGATATCGAGGCTAGTGCAGGCAAGGATGTCGAATATCGGCGCCTTTGGTCGGAACTTGGCCACGAGCCGGCGACGTTGGACGAACTTGCACAGCGAACCGGGCAGCCGGCAGCGGTCTTGTCGTCGATGCTGCTGATGCTTGAGCTGGAGGCAAAAGTCGAATCGCTGCCGGGCAATCGCTACCAGCGTCTGGGCGGCTCCGTTGTCAGCGGCTGATGCTCGCCGCGGCGCCGTTCGTGGCGATTCGGGACGAGTCCGGGCTTGACAGCCCCGGCTCCGGCGTGTTTTCAACTATATATGTGCGCGGCGCCGCAAGCGCCGCTGATCCTTTCGTGGAAACTCAAGCTTCATGGCAAAAAATCTGCTCATCGTCGAATCGCCGGCCAAGGCCA
>Ga0302232_10001384_pt1 | contig 16895 bp, 15 predicted proteins | sample II_Palsa_N2_3_FD_193575 | JGI IMG/M metagenome (GOLD analysis project Ga0302232, IMG submission 193575) | Peat permafrost microbial communities from Stordalen Mire near Abisko, Sweden - II_Palsa_N2_3 | ecosystem: Environmental > Terrestrial > Soil > Palsa > Peat permafrost | place: Sweden...
CGGTGGATCCGGGTTCCGCGGTGGATCCGGGTTCCGCGGTGGATCCGGGTTCCGCGGTGGATCCGGGTTCCGCGGTGGATCCGGGTTCCGCGGTGGATCCGGGTTCCGCGGTGGATCCGGTGCACCCCAGTGCACCGGATCCACCATTAAACCCGGATCCACCGCGAAAAACCTGCCGCTGAGCACCAGGAAGCGTGACACCCGGGACAGAGATGAACCCTGGGAAACGCGGGAACCCAAGGAGCAGGCGAACGCCACCCGCGTGCGCTCCTGCGGACATCGCGAACGCCACCGGCGCCCGGATCGCCGCTAACCTGTCGCGAAAATTGGAATTAGCCGGACCGACCGGGTTCTCTATATCCGCCCAGCCGCTCCGCAGCGCGCTGACTACCACCCGCACCCGTCCGCCCGCCTGGGCAAGAGCGTCACGAACGCGTTCGCCACCCCCTCCCGGCGGAACTGGACACCAGGCAACGGGCTCGCCCCGACGTGCGGCACTCAGCGGAGCCGTCATCGCGCGAAGAAAAAGTCGGGGTCCTCGCGAGCACTAGCCAAGCGTGCCTAAAGCCCGCACAATGAGTACATAGATATAAATTCAGAAAAAATAGCGAGACGGCGACTCCGTGGCGACAAAAACCCGTACGCCAGGCCGTCTACAGCTCGCGCGCAGCTAAGACGAGCTGACGTTAGCGCCGGGACGCGGCCGCAGCCACGGGCAAGCCCAGCCCAGGTCGCATGTCGTACGGCCTAGGAGTAATAGGGGTATTTGCATAAAACACCACTGTTTATGCGCAAAGCGGGGAATGGCCGGTATTTTTATCGCGTGCCATCCCTACCCGCCACCAATGACGGGAGCGCGAAGCCACTCGCCGAGGACCTGAGTACGAGACCCGGCAGCGAAGAGGACATCACGTGGGTTGCTGGCGCCGAGCCTGGCACAACCGAGGCAGACGTGGCAGCTAGCGCTACCGAGCCTGACGCTGACGCGCGCCAGGCCCTGGGGCCGGACAGGTCCCTGGCGCCGGACAGGTCCCTGGCGCCGGACAGGTCCCTGGGGCCCGACAGGTCCCTGGGGCCCGACAGGTCCCTGGCGCCCGACAGGTCCCTGGCGCCGGACAGGAAGGGGGGAGCACCGCCTCCGGGCGGGACCAGCACGGTGCTGCCTGCCGCGCCGGGGGGCGGCGCTGCTGACGAGCCGGAGACCGCGGCCAAGCGCCGGATTTCCCGGCGTGTCGTGCTGCAGGCGAGCCTGCTCGGCGGCGCCGGGATAGCCGCGCTGCCGCTGCTGACGATGGTCGGCGGCACGACCCGTAACGGCGAACGGCAGCCAGTCGGCTTCAGCTACTCGATGAACACGAACTGGCTGTTCGGGGGCCAGTACATGGCGGGCTCGGAGAGCAGCTTCTACGACGACAGCGGCTTCGCCCCCATCTCGCTGCCGCATACGGTCACCAGCCTCTCCTGGCAGAACTGGGACTTCAACGCGTGGCAGCAAGTGTGGATCTACCGACGGCACTTCAGCGGCACGCACCTGGTCGGCCCAGACCGTCCTGGCGACCGGATCTTCATCGACTTCGACGGGGTCATGGTGAACGCGTCCGTCGTCATTAACGACCAGGCGGTCAGCACCCATCAGGGCGGCTACCTGCCTTGGTCAGCCGAGCTCACCGGGAAGGTCACCAGCGGGGATAACCTGCTCGCGGTCATCGTCGACTCACGCTGCCTGCCGGTACCACCGGTCGGCATGGGACGCGGCCCGTACAGCATCGACTTCTTCCAGCCCGGCGGAATCTACCGCGACGTCAACCTCCGGGTGGTCCCGCCGGCCTTCCTGTCCGACCTGTTCGCGTTGCCCGTCAACGTGCTCAGCCCGCAGCGCCGCGTGGATGTCGAGTGCACCATTGACTCGGCGGTGACGCCGCACGGCGACGGCACCCTGCTGGTAGAGCTGTTCGACGGCTCTACGCAGGTCGCCGCGCAGATGGCGACGGTCAGCCTCACCTCGCCCGGGACCAGCACCGCGAAGCTGAGCCTGACCGATCTGGGGCCGATCAGCCTGTGGTCACCCGACAACCCGAAGCTGTACAAGGTGCAGGCCACGCTGAGCTTCCCCGGCCTCGACGGCCACGTTCTGACCAGGCAGATCGGATTCCGCGAGGCGTCCTTCCGGCCCGAGGGCTTCTTCCTGAACGGCGAGCGGCTGCAGCTTTTCGGCCTGAACCGGCACCAGCTCTACCCGTATGCAGGCATGGCGATGCCCGGCCGGGTCCAGCGCAAGGACGTGGAGATCCTCAAGAACGACTTCAATTGCAACATGGTGCGTTGCTCGCACTATCCCCAGTCGCCGTATTTCCTCGACGCCTGCGATGAACTGGGGCTGCTGGTCTGGGAAGAAGCACCGGGCTGGCACGCCGTGAGCACCAGCCCGGCCTGGCAGGACCTGGTGGTGCAGAACGTGCGCGACATGGTGATGCGGGACCGGAGCCGCCCGTCGGTGATCATCTGGGGGACCAGGCTCAACGAGACGGCCGACTTCCCTGCGCTCTGGGCCGCGACCAGGCAGGCCGCGCGGGAGTTGGACAGCTCACGCCCTAGTTCGGGTGCGATGGCCTCTTACGGAGAAATCACATGGAACGAAGATGTCTACGCCTACAACGACTACGGCGTCCGTCCCGAGTCCGGTGATGCCACGCTGAAACCGCCGTTCGCCGGCCTGCCCTACCTGATCACAGAGACCGTCGGCTTGGAAGAGGCCAGACCGCAGCACTTCGCCTGGACCGACCCGCCGGAGCTACTCGCCAAGCAAGCCGCGCTGCACGCCCAGGCGCAAAGCCTGGCCCGGTCGGACCCCGGGTATTCCGGGATGCTGGCGTGGGCCGGGTTCGACTACGCCTCGGTGCTCAGCCGGGATCCCGACGCCATCAAGTGGGCCGGGGTGGCGGACGGCTTCCGGGTCCCCAAGCCCGGCGCGGCGATCTACCAGTCCCAATCAGACCCGAGTGTGGGCCCGCTCATCCTCCCGGTGTTCTTCTGGGAGCAAGGCGGCGCCGTGCCAGCCCCGAACGTGATGATCGCCAGCAACTGCGAGCAGCTCGAGATCTTCATCGACGGCACGCACGTGACCACGGCGCTGGCCGCCCTCGACTCTCCGCTGTACAGCGGCCTGGTACACCCGCCCTTTCTGGTCCACCTCCCGCCGCGCCGACCTGACGGCACGGCGGAACTTCTCATCCTGGGCTACGTCGGCGGCCGGCCGGTGACCTTCCTCCGGATGTCAGCGGACCCGGCCGGCGACGCCCTCGGCATGACCGTGGACGACTCGAGCATCACGGCCGACGGATCCGATGCGACCAGGGCCGTCTTCCGCGCCATCGACGCGTACGGCAACCAGCGCAGGTATGCCAGCGGCCAGGTCACGCTGAGCCTGTCCGGTCCCGCGACGCTGGTCGGCGACAACCCGTTCGGCTTCGGCGAGTACGGCGGACTCGGCGCGGTATGGATCCGCTCGCAGGCTGGCCAGCCGGGGGACATCACGCTGACCGCCAGCCACCCGCTGCTCGGCCAGGCCGAGATCCATGTCAGCTCCGAGCCGGCCAGCCAGGCGAACCAGCTGGCCTGACCGGGTGGCCCGGCGGCTAGCGGGGCGGCTTGGCGGGGCGGCTTGGCGAGGCGGCTTGGCGAGGCGGCTTGGCGGGGCGGCTGGCGGGGCGGCTTGGCGAGACGGCTGGCGAGGCGGCTGGCGAGGCGGCTGGCGAGGCGGCTGGCGAGGCGCTGCCACCACGGCCCGTTCAGCATCTTGATTTTCATCTTTTAAGATTGCGAGGATGCGGCGCTCGCTTTCGGTCTCCGAGCTCAGCCCCGGCGAGTTCGCCGCGCGGCTCGATCAGCTGATCGCGGTGTACGCGGCGGCGATGCGGCCACCGGCCGAGCTGCTGCCCGGGCGCAAGTCGATCATGGCCGGCCATGCCGCCAACTCGGGGTTCCGCGCGATCGCCGTCATCGACGACGGATCCGGGGAGCCGGTCGGCTTCGGCTACGGCTTCCACGGGGCGCCCGGCCAGTGGTGGCATAACACGGTCAGGAACGCGCTGACGGCCTCGCGCGGCACCGCGGTCGCCTCGGGCTGGATGGACGACTCGTTCGAGGTCGCCGAACTGCACGTGGCCCCCGCGCATCAGGGCCAAGGCACCGGTGCCGACGTGCTGGGAAGGCTCGCCTCGGGCCGGCCAGAACGCACCGCGCTGCTGTCGACCAGGGACGCCGACTCGCCCGCCAGGCGGCTCTACCGGGGAGCAGGCTTCGTCGACCTGCTGACCGAGTTCCAGTTCTTCCCCAGCGGCGAACCGCCTTATGCGGTGATGGGCGCCGAGCTTCCGCTGCGCAATCGCTCACCCCGGCGCTCTGGATGGCCCCGCTCCCCCAGGCCTGCGTCCCCCAGGCCGAGCCGCTGATAGATCTCCCTGGTCGCCCGGGACCAGTTGAGGGTGTAGAAATGCAGGCCGGGCACGCCTTCTGAGAGCAGCCGCTCGCACATTCTCGCGGCGTAGTCCACGCCTATCTCGCGCACCGCCGCCCGGTCGTCCGCCACCGCCTGCAGCCGCTCCCATAGCTGCGTGGGCACCCGGCAGCCGCCCAGCTCAAGCGCCCGCTCGATCACCCGCAGGCTGGTGATGGGCATGATGCCAGGGATGATCGGGACGTCTCCGCCCTGGGCCGCGACCCGGTCCCGCAGCCGCAGGTAGTCCTCCGGGTAGAAGAACATGTTGGTGATCGCGAAGTCCGCGCCCGCCCGGCACTTGGCCAGGAAGTAGCGCACGTCCGTCTCGGCATCGGGTGAACCGGGGTGTTTCTCAGGGAACGCGGCCACCCCGACGCAGAAGTCACCGGCCGACCTGATCAGGCGGACCAGGTCCGCGGCGAAGCTGAGCCCGTCCGGATGCGGGATCCAGGCCGCGTTCGGGTCGCCGGGCGGGTCGCCTCGCAGGGCGAGCACGTTGCGCACCCCGACGGCGGCGTAAGAGCCGACCACCTGCCTGAGTTCGGCCACCGAGTGGTTCACCGCGGTGAGGTGCCCCACCGGGGTCAGCGTGGTCTCCTCGGCGATCCGGCCCGTCACCCGGACCGTGCGGTCCCTGGTCGACCCGCCCGCTCCGTACGTCACCGAGACGAACGTGGGGCGCAGCGGCTCAAGCTGACGGATCGCCCGCCAAAGCTGCTGTTCCTCGCCTTGAGTCTTGGGCGGCATGAACTCGAAGGAGAACGACTGGCGGCCGGAGGCGAGCAGCTCGCGAATCAACGGCGAGTGCGGCTGACCCACGGCGCGAGCGGCACTAGCGGTGGGACGCGGACGTGGCGGGCTCGGCGGCATGCCGTCAGCCTAACCGGTGGCAGCCTAACGGTGGCAGCCTAACCGGTAGCGACGAGCGCAGGCCGCGCTAGAACGCCAGGGCCTGGGCCCGCCGGTTAACCTCGGTCGCCCGGCGCCTGACGATCGCGTCGATCGGCGTGCCGGGCAGCGTCTCGTCCGCGGTGAACAGCCAGCGGAGCGCGTCTGGCTCGTCGAAGCCGCAGTCGAAGAGCAGGGTCAGGGTCCCGCACAGACCCTTGACGACCTGTTTGCCGTCAAGGAAGGCGGCCGGTACCGCGAGCGTCCCTTCTGGGCGCTTCACGGCGAGGAGCTTGCGATCGCGGAGTAGTTGCTTCACTCGCCCCAAGGGGATGCCGAGCTGGCCGGCTACGTCGGGGAGGATCAGCCATTCGCCGACGAGAGCGTCGGTCGCGGGGTCAATCTGGGCCACGAAACCAATGTCCCACGTCCAGGGGAGTTCCAAACACGCGGGGCTCTAGGTCGCGATAGCGGATTTCAGGGGGACAGCGGGATCGGCGAGGCGGTCGATGTCCACGGGATCGCAGGACGTGATGAGGCGGCGCCCTTGCAGCAGGTCACGGGGGCGGTCCACGGTCAGGATCGCGATTAGGCAGCCGCCGGCCAGCCAGCACGCCGCCCAGGTGGGTTCGGCGGGATCACCGCGCCAGATGAGTCGTTCGGCGCCGCCGTGGTAGCCCGCGTACTGCACCATGCGACCGAACTGTTCGGACCAGAAGTAAGGCACCGGATCGTAGACCTCATCGCCGCCGAGCACGTTGGCCGCGACCACCTCAGGCGCGTGCAGGGCCACGTCCCAGTGCTCGAATCGCAGCTGCCGCCCGAACCGCCGCGACTCGAAGGCGGCGCAATCCCCTACCGCGTAGACCCCGGGGCGCGAAGCGCGCAGGCCGGCGTCGACGGCCACGCCGTTCTGAAGGCGGACGCCCGAGCCTTCCAGCCAGCTGGTCGCCGGCCGCACGCCGACCGCGGTGACGATCTCGTCCGCAGCGATCCACTCGCCGCCGGCCAGGGCAACCCCGCCCGGCTGTACGGCCGCCACGCTGACACCGACCCGCAGGTCAACCCCGGCGGCGGCGTACCAGCGCGCGGTCTGCGACCCCACCGGGGCCCCCACGGCCGAGGCGAGCGGCGCGGGCCCCGCCTCCACCACCGTGACCTGACCGCCCCGCGCGGCGGCCGCGGTGGCCAGTTCCGCGCCGATCCAGCCGGCGCCTACGATCGCCAGCCGCAGCCCGGGCCGGAGCAGATCCCGTAGCGCAAGCGCGTCATCGTAGCTGCGCAGGAACCGCTGTTTTCCCTCCCCAGGCAACGTCACAGGGACCGCGCCGGTGGCCAGCACCAAGTGGTCAAACGGGTACTCACCCCGGCTGGTCACCAGGGTCGTCTTCGCCAGGCGCACGGCCGCCTCGGCCGGGCGGAAGTCCGCGTCGAGCGCGGCGAAGTCGGCCCGCAGTGACGGGTCCAGATCGCTTTCCGTCAGCACTTTCTTGGACAGCGGCGGCCGGTCATACGGCGGCCGGGCCTCCGCGCCGATCAGGGTGATCGGGCCGGCCGCGCCGCGCGCCCGTAGTTCCTCCACCGTGCGCAGCCCAGCCAGCCCCGCACCCGCCACCACGACCCGTCCGCTATGCGCCACAGCAGAACAGGCTACGCGTGGCGGCCTGCCAGGTTAAGGTCCCGCCTACGTTCGGCATCTTCCTGCCAGCGGGCACCACGATTAACAGCGCTAGATAGACAAAACAACCGTAAAATCGGTCGCGATGGACGATACCCTGGCCCACTCGCTTGTCGGGCGCCTGCTCGACGGGCGTTACGCCGTGACGGCACGCATTGCGCACGGCGGAATGGCCACCGTCTACCTGGCCATGGACACCAGGCTGGACCGCGAGGTGGCGCTCAAGGTCATGCACGCCGAGCTGGCCAGAGACGAGGATTTCGTCCGCCGGTTCATCGGCGAGGCCAAGTCGGTCGCACGGCTGTCGCACCAGAACGTCGTCGCGGTCTACGACCAGGGCGCCGATGGCCCGTTCCTGTACCTGGCGATGGAGTACGTACCCGGGCGCACGCTCAAGGAAATGCTCCGTGACAGCGGGCGGCTGCCCCCGGCGGTGGCGCTCGAGATCATGACCGGCGTGCTCGGCGGGCTCGCGGCCGCGCACGCGTCCGCGATCGTGCACCGCGACGTCAAGCCGGAGAACGTCCTGCTGACCGCGGACGGCCGGGTCAAGGTGGCAGACTTCGGCCTGGCCCGGGCGCTCACCGCCGCCGGGCACACCCGGACCGGCCTGCTTATCGGCACAGTCGCCTACGTACCGCCCGAGCAGGTGACCGGGGGCAGCACCGGCCCGCGCGGCGACGTGTACTCGGCGGGCGTGATGCTCTTCGAGATGATCACCGGCCGCCTGCCGTTTACCGGCGACACACCGCTGTCGGTCGCCTATCAACACGTGAACACTGACGTTCCCGCGCCTTCCACGCTGGCCTCCGGCATCCCTTCCGCCGTCGACCACCTCGTGGTCGCGGCCACGAGCCGGGATCCGGCGCGGCGCCCCGCCGACGCGGGCGAGTTCTTGCGCGCGGTCCGCCGCGTCCGCGCCGACCTGTACGAGCCGAGCGGCCTCACCGGCGTAATCGGGGCCGGCATCCAGGGCCTCGGCGAGGCGCCCTGGCTCGATCTGGACACGCCCGCGGCCAGCAACGGCTGGTGGGCTCGCACCGGAGCGCTCACGAACGCGAACGGCACGGGTCCGTCCGCGGTGCCCCGCACCAGCACCGGCCCGATCAGCACCGGCCCGATCGGCAAGGGTCAGTTCGGTGCGGGCCAGTTCGGTGCGGGCCAGTTCGGTGCGGGCGCGCGCGACGATCTCAGCTCCCATACGCTCGTCGTCCACCGTGAGGACGGCGGTCGCTACCTGGGCGGTCGCGAGCCGTTCCTGCAGCGCTGGCTGTTCAGCCCGCGGTTGCTGATCATCGCGCTGATCCTGGTGCTCGGCGTGGGGCTCGGGGTCGGCGGCTGGTGGCTGACCACCGGACGGTACGCGCAGGTGCCGGTGGTGGCCGGGGACTCGGTCTCCATGGCCACCGCCGCGCTGACCGCGGACGGCTTCACCATCAAGAAGGACGCCCAGGTCCACAGCAACACCGTGAAGAAGGGCACAGTGATCGACACCAGCCCGGCGGGACGGGTGTCGAAGGGCACGCATATCGCGCTTCTCGTCTCGAGCGGCCCGTTCACTTCCGTGGTCCCCGATGTGCAGAATGACTCGCTCGCCGCCGCCCAGGCCGCGCTGCAGCGGCTGCACCTGGCCTCCACCATCGCCAAGGTCGGCTCGAACTCCCCCATCGGCACCGTGACCGGCACCAATCCGGTCGCGGGCACCTCCTGGCCGCAGACCGAGACGGTCGCTATCCAGGTCTCAGACGGCCCGCCGCTGCCCGACTTCATCGGGGAAAACGTGCAGGCGGCGCAGCAGTGGGCGCAGCAGAACGGCGTGACGCTGAACCAGCAGCCGGACAATAACAGCCAGCAGCCGGCCGGCATCGTCACCGGGCAGCAGCCCGCCGCGGGCGCGACCTTCCAGCAGGGCCAGACCATCACCGTCAACGTGTCCACCGGTCCGCAGCCCGTCAACGTGCCCAGCCCGGACGGGCTGTCGACGCAGCAGGCGACCCAGCTTCTGCAGCAGGCGGGATTCCAGGTCCAGGTGAACACGTACGGCCCGTTTGACAAGGTGTTCGACTACAGCCCGACCGGCCAGGCGCCGCGGGGCAGCACCATCACCCTCGACGTCGGCTACCCCCACCCTTGACGGCGTGCGCTACAATCTCGATCATGCGTCAGCAGTTCTGGTTTTGGTTTGGCTACCGGCCCGGGTTCGGGACGGTCGCCCGCCAGACCTTGCGCTGACGGAAGCGACTTCACCAGAGCCCCGGGCCAGTTGGCCCGGGGCTTTCTTTATGCGTGACAACTTTATGCGTGACAACCAACGGAGGCGGACAACATGGTCGTGGTGATGACGGCGGAAGCCGGCGAGACGGAAGTCGACGGCGTCGTCGACCGGGTGCGTGCGGCCGGCGGCGACGCGTTCGTGAGCCGGGGCATGTCCCGGACCATTGTCGGCCTGGTCGGTGACGTCGATCACCTGGGCACGCTGAACCTGCGCGGCATGCCGGGCGTCAGCGACGTGGTGCGGATCTCCGTGCCGTACAAGCTGGTCAGCCGGGAGCATCACCGGGAGCGTTCGGTGGTCAGGGTGGCTGGCGTGCCGATCGGCCCGGACACCCTGACGGTCATCGCCGGGCCGTGTGCCGTCGAGACGGCCGAGCAGACGCTGGCGTCCGCGCTGATGGCCCGGGCCGCGGGCGCTTCGCTGCTGCGCGGCGGCGCGTACAAGCCGCGCAGCTCACCGTACGCCTTCCAGGGACTAGGCGAGGCAGGCCTGAAGATCCTGGCCGAGGTGCGGGCGGAGACCGGCCTACCGATCGTGACCGAGGTGGTCGACCCCGGTGACGTGGATCTGGTCGCGTGCTACGCGGACATGCTTCAGGTCGGCACCCGCAACATGCAGAACTTCCCGTTGCTGCAGGCCGTCGGCGGGGTCGGCAAGCCGGTGATGCTCAAGCGGGGCATGAACGCCACCATCGAGGAATGGCTGATGGCCGCCGAGTACATCGCTCAGCGCGGCAACCTCGACATCGTGCTCTGCGAGCGCGGCATCCGCACCTTCGAGACGGCGACCAGGAACACCCTGGACATCAGCGCGGTGCCCGTCGCCCAGCGGCTGTCGCACCTGCCCGTGATCGTGGACCCGTCGCATTCGGGTGGCCGCCGCGACCTGGTGCTGCCGCTGTCCAGGGCGGCGATCGCGGTCGGCGCCGACGGGATCATCGTGGACGTCCACCCGAGCCCGGAGACCGCGCTGTGCGACGGCCCGCAGGCGCTGGTCGAATCCGACCTCCGCGAGCTGGCCAGCGTTGCCGTTCACCTGTCGCCCCTGGTCGGCCGCACCCTCACCCCCGCCCCAGCCGTCCCCCGCGTGGCCGCTCTGAACTAACTCCCACGCCAGCCCCCCAGCTAGGCCGGCCCGCTGGAACATCGGGCCGGTGGTATGCGGCCCGATGGTCCATCGGGTCGAACGGATGCTGGCGGCGATGATGCGGGCGGGACAAGTGGTGTCAGGGGCGCGTTTCAGGGAGGCTAAGCCGCGGGGCGCCGGCGGGGGGCGTGGGCACGCGCCACTGACCGTTTGGGATACATGGTCTTAAGGTTTTTCCTGGCGGTATTCCTGGGCATTTGCGGCCAGGGTGTCGGCCAGGTCTTCGACGTCGAGGCGGCCTTCGATGCGGCGCAGGTCGTCGAGGCGGGCGCGGGTTTCCACCCGGCGCGGGGTGAGCAGCGTGCAGCAGTCCTGGTCAGGGAGCTCGGAGATGGCCAGAGTGCGAATGCGGCGGGCCTCGGCCATGATCTCGCTCTTGTCCCAGCCGATCAGCGGGCGCAGGATCGGGAGCTTGGTGGCGTCGTCGAGCGCGGTGAGGTTGGCCAGGGTCTGGCTGCTCACCTGGCCGAGCGAGTCGCCGGTGATCAGCGCGGTACAACTGAGCCGCCGGGCGAGCGCCTCGCCAGTCTTGAGCATCAGCCGCCGCTGCGCCACGATCAGCAGCCGGTCCGCGCCGGAAGAGGCCAGGGCCTGCTGGGCCTTGCCGAACGGCACGACGAAAAGCCGGGACCCGCCCTGGAACCGGTCCAGCCCGCGGACCAGCGCGTAGGCCTTGTAGATCGATTCGGGCCCGGTGAGCGGCATGCCGGAGAAGTGCAGGAAAAAACAGCGCAGGCCGCGGCGCATCATCCGGTAGGCGGCCACCGGGGAGTCGATGCCGCCCGACATAAGCGCCACGCCCCGGCCGCTCATCCCGACCGGCAGCCCGCCCACGGCGGCGGCTCCATCGGTGAACACGAACACCTCGTCCTGATCCACCTCGATGAACACCTCGGTGTCGGGCCTGGACAAGTTGACGCCGAGCCCGTGCGCTTGTGCGATCTCCCGGCCGATCAGCACGCTCAGCTGCCCCGACGTCAGCGGAAAGCGCTTGTCCCTGCGGCGCGCACGGATCGCGAAGGTGCCCGTCGTGCCCTTGGTCAGCGCTATCGCGGCGGCGCTGACCGCCTCGGGCGTCTTGACCACCCGGAGCGCGCGGGAGACCCGGGCGATGCCAGGCACATCCCGGACCCGTTCCGCGATCTTGCCCGCGGCCTGCGTCCAGCCGGGTTCGCCGCGCTGCTCACCGTCGGCGATGCGGAGCAGGATGACCCCTTCGCGCTGCCGCAGGTCAACCGGCACGCCGGTGTCCCGCGCGGCGTTGCGGATGTTGCCCTGCAGGATGCGCTCGAACTGCTGCCTGTTCCGCCCCTTGAGCACGATCTCGCCCAGTTTGAGCAGGACGCACGGCTCGTCCGGGCCTCGCGGGTCAGGGGACTGCGACACCCCCCTAGTGTGCCAGCCGCAATTCGCTGCCAGGAACGCAAAGAGCAGCCCTCCCCTGGCGATACCCGGGATCTTGCGTAGGGGTCTTGCTGGGGTAAGCATGAGGCCGGAACCGGGTGCTAGCCCTAGTGTCTTCCGCGCCGCAGGTCGATAGCGTGACGGCATAAGCGAGCGGGAGGTAGAGCGTGAGCATCAGGGAAGAGGTCCAGGCCGCGGCGGCCGCGCACCGTGATCTCGGCTCGGGTTATGACACGGCCGTGGCTGAAGGCCTCGTCGAGCGCATCGGCGAGGAAATTGACAAGCGAGTGGACGCGCGATTGTACGGCCAGGCGGGGTATCCGGATCCGACGGCAGGTCCGCCGTTGCGGCGGCGCCTGCGCCGTGAGCCGGTGCCGGGACGGGTCGGGTTCGGCGCGGTGGTGCTGGCCCTCGGGTCGATGGGGATGGCCATCGGGGCCACGGCGGCAGTGCTCCACCCGGGCGACTCCCCCGGTCAGGTGAGCGGCGGCGCGGCGATCTTGATCGCGCTGATCTGGATCGTGATCGCGGCCATCAACATCGCCTACGCCCGCCAGCGCTGATGCCGCTCGTGGCGGCGTCATTTGTGGCGGCGTCATTTGTGGCGGCGTCATTTGTGGCGGCGTCATTTGTGGCGGCCGGCGGCAGGCTGTAGCGTGCGCTCATGAGCAGCGACCACGAGGCGGAGATCCGCGCCTCCGTGGCCGCGCATCAGGATCTGGGTTCGGGCTATGACGACGCCGTGGCCGAAGGGCTGGTCGAGCGCATTGGCGCGGAAATCGACAAACGCATAGAAGCGCGGCTGGCGGCATTCGGGTCGGTGCCGGCCGGCTCTCGGGGTGCTCCGGGCTACCGCTCGCCCGGGGACTACGCGCCTCCGGCACCAGGACCCGCCAACCCGCCGGGTCCGGTCGGCTCGGCGGGTCTGGTCGGCTCGCCGGGTCCGGTCGGGCCGCCAGGCTCCGCGCCCGCGCCGGGACCTGGCGCCCCGGGGTATCCGGGGTATCAGGCGCCTGCGGGGTATCCGGGGTATCAGGCGCCTGCGGGGTATCAGGGGTATCAGGCGCCTGCGGGGTATCAGGGGTATATGGGACCGATGCTGCCTCCCGGCTACCAGATGGGGCCGCCGCCGGTCAGGCCGCCCTCCCTCGGGCAGCGCAACGTGGCGACCACGATCACCGCCCTCGGGTCTATAGCCCTCGGCGTCGGGGCCACGGCGATCGTGTCGCACGCCGGCAATTCCGGCGCTCAGGCCATCATGGTCCTGCTCATCTGGGCCGCCATCGCGGTCATCAACATCGCCTACGCCCGACGCCACTGAGCGACCGCGCTCGCCCGGGTCGCTACTCGCCGGGCAGGACGCCGCACAGGAGGCGGTTGTCCCCGCGCTGCCAGAGCGGCCCGACTTCGGCGAAACCCGCGGCCTTGAGCGCCTCGACGTGGGTAGCGAGCTGGTTGGACTCCGTGTCGTGGTGGCCGGCATCGACGTGACGGCGCTTGCGCTCCGCGACGTGGGCGGCCAGTGCTGGGGCGGCAGCCGCCGCTTCCCACCAGCCGGACCAGCTTTCTGCGTGCCCGCCGGGGAACCGGCGCTGGTCCTCGCGCCGGCGCAGGGCCAGGTCCAGACGGGCCAGGGTCGGGGACTCCTTCGCGTCGAGGGCGAAATGGTCGCCGTCGAGCAGCAGGCCGCCGGGACGGAGCATGGTAGCGAGTTCGGCGTACACCTCGCGCAGATCGTGCTCGGGCAGCCAGTGCAGTGCGGTGGTGCTCACCGCGGCGTCGGCGGCCCGGACCCCTGGACCCCCTGTGCTCAGGCCGAGCCGCGCGGACCAGCCGGGAACGCGCAGGTCCAGGTCGATGAAGCGCAGTCCGGGCAGGTCCGGGTAGGCCGCCCGGCCCAACGCCAGCGAAACCGGGTCGGCGTCGATGCCTATCACCGTGGCGCCCGGCAGCCGGTTCAGCAGCCGGACGCCTATAGAGCCAGGGCCGCAGCCGATGTCGAGCACTAGCGGGTCCGGCCGCCCGGTCCCCTCCTCAACGGCGTCGATCAGCGCGGTGAACCTGTCTTCGCGGTCCGGCAGGCTCTCTTCCTGCTGGCGATCCCAGCGCTCGATCCAGTCCCGTGCGGTGTCGCGGTCAAGTTCCGGCACGCCTTGCCTCCTTTGTGGTTCGCCCAGTTGGGTTGGGGTCGGGCCATACTTGGCCGGTCGTCCGTTACTGGCTAAGCTCCCTTTGATAGTCACAAATCTAGGTGCCGAGGTGTAACTGGTCAAGTGGACTTCAACAGTCACATGGATGTCGTGATCAGGGTGGCCGCGGAACTGGTCAACCTGCTCACCCCCGGCGAGGACCGGGGCAGGCGCTATCATCCGCCTGAGGCGGACGAACGCACCAAGGTTGTGGGCGCCGTCCTGCGAGCGGCCGGCGGCCGGGCGGCCACCTGGGAGGAAGCCGCGGAGCTCTGCTTCGTCGCGGCCGAACTGCGCGGCGTCTTCGAGGCCGTCAGCGCGGGCGCCGTGGACGGGGCGGCCGGCCGGGTCAACGCGCTGCTCGTTCGCACCGGCGCACGTCCCGAGCTGGAACAGCACGACGGGCAGTCCTGGCACCTTCACTTCCATGCCGCCGGCAACTCGCTGCCCGAAGGCTGGGCGGCAGGCTGTGCCACCGGCCTGGCGGTGGTGCTCGGCGGCGAACTGTACGACCGCCTCGGCGTCTGCACGGCACCCAGGTGCGACCGGGTTTATGTGGACACCTCACGTAACGGCACCCGCCGGTACTGCTCCACCTCGTGCCAGAACCGGGTCAAGACCGCGGCCTTCCGCGCGCGCATGCCTTAACACCCACCGGGTGCACACTGGGAGGGTCAGGGTTCACCGCGGAAGTTCGGCCTGTATCGGGAGCACCGCCATGTTCGAGCGATTCACCGGCCAATCACGACGCGCGGTCGTCTTGGCCCAGGAAGAGGCGGCGGGCCTGGACCACAACTACATCGGCACCGAGCATCTGCTGCTCGGTCTGCTGCACGAGGGCGAGGGCGCGGCCGCCCGGGCGCTGGCGTCAGCGGGCATCGTCCTGACGCCTGCCCGGAGAGAGGTCGAGGTGATCATCGGCCGGGGCCAGCAAACACCGTCCGGGCATATCCCGTTCACGCCCCGGTCGAAGAAGTGCCTGGAGCTGTCGTTGCGGGAGTCCTTGCAGCTGGGCCATGACTACATCGGCACCGGACACCTCTTGCTCGGGCTGATCAGCGAGGGTGACGGCGTAGCCATCACGGTCCTTAACAGACTCGGTGCGAACTTGGATCGTCTCCGGGATCAGGTGATCCTGGAGCTTGAGGCTGGGCCCGAAGACCACGATGATGTCCTCGACCTTCCACGGCAGGTCCGGATGGCCCGTCGTCCGCAGGCCCGGTGGCAATCGCCGGATGCGATCCAGGCGCTGCTGGAAAAGATCGACGAGCGGCTGAGCGCGATCGAACGGCACCTCGGCATCAGCCCCGAGGACCCCGGAGCCGGCCAAGCCGGCGGGCCCGAAAATGTCGTACCCCCCTCGTAGTGTGTCGGACATGAACCCATCACGAAGGCGCCGTGCCGACTCCCCACAAAAACGGTGCCGGTGCGCGGAGTGTACGGCGCTGGATGAGGGCGCCATCATCGATCCTGAGGCCTGCATGCAGGCTGTCGCTGACGACATTCGTACCGTCGGCTGGTCGGTCTCCGCTGTCCTCGGCGATGAGATCGCGCCACCCTGGGCCTACACGGTCGGCCTCTGGCTCAGTCACCAGGGTCCGGAGCTGGCCATGTACGGCCTGCCCCTCGAGCACATGACGGTCATCCTGAACTCGGCCGCTGATCGCATCGCGAACGGCGCGGCGATCCAAGCCGGCGATCAGCTCGATGGCATTTGCCCGTGCTCACTCGCCGTCCGCCCTGTGCACGCGAGCTGGCGGATGACCAGCATGTTCGCGGTCTCGGACCGGTATTACGGCTATGTCAGGCCGCCGTATCTCCAGGTGGTCTGGCCCGACCGGAAGGACCGCTATCCAGGCGATCCCGGTTTCCAGTTCAAGTACGAAGGTAGGCAGCCGATGCTGTGGCTGCCGCGTGAGGACAATCCTCCAGGCGTGTGGCCCCGGATCGATCAGCTCTGCTGACTCCTGCCTCCCGGGCTCTGGCTCCTCGCCGTTGCCTCCCGGGCTCCGGCTCCTCGCCGTTGCCTCCCGGGCTCCGGCTCCTCGCCGTCGACGGGCTGCACCCGACCGTTGGCTAGCCCCCTTAAGCTGGGAAAACAAGTTGCCCCGGCGGGGGCGTGGCGGTTAGCGTCACTGAGCCGGGTGCTGGCCAGACCGGCCGGGCGCCAACGTGAGAGGACGAGCCGATGTCACGGGGTGGGCTCATCCGCCGGTTTCCCGTGCTCGCGATCCGGGACTTCCGGCTGTTGCTCGCCGACCGGCTGATCGCGCCGGCATCGGTAGGGTTCTCGCTGGTCGGCGTCTCCTTCGCGGTGCTCAAGGCCACGAATTCACCCACCGACCTGTCCTACGTGCTCGCCGCCCAGATCGCGCCATCGCTCATCTTCGCTCTTCTGGGCGGCGTCGCGGCCGACCGGTTTCCGCCGCAGCGGGTCATCATCGCGGCCAACCTGATGATGGCGCTCGGCGAAGGAACCTTCGGCATCCTGGTCCTGACCGGCCGACCGCCGTTGTGGGCGATGATGGGCCTGGAAGCGCTGACCGGAACCGGAGTAGCGATCTTCTACCCCGCCTCCCAGGCCCTGCTCCCCCGCCTGGTCCCCCCAGGCATGCTGCAGGAGGCCAGCGCGATCAGCCGGCTGGCCATGAACACCGGCCAGATGTCCGGCGCGGCCGTGGCCGGCCTGCTGGTGGCGGCGACCAGCGCGGGCCTCGCGCTCGTGCTGTGCGGCATCGGCATGGTAAGCACGGTGCCGCTATTGCGGTCCATCCGCGCGGGGCAGGAAGGCCTGCGGTCCGGGGCAGCCAGCGAGGC
>Ga0302232_10001390_pt1 | contig 16863 bp, 10 predicted proteins | sample II_Palsa_N2_3_FD_193575 | JGI IMG/M metagenome (GOLD analysis project Ga0302232, IMG submission 193575) | Peat permafrost microbial communities from Stordalen Mire near Abisko, Sweden - II_Palsa_N2_3 | ecosystem: Environmental > Terrestrial > Soil > Palsa > Peat permafrost | place: Sweden...
TGCGGCCCTGCTCGACGACCAGGATCTGATCGGCGCGGCGAATGGTGGAGAGGCGATGGGCGATGACGAAGGTCGTGCGGCCCTGCATGAGGAAGTTGAGGCCGCTCTGGATGAGGGCTTCGGACTCGGAGTCGAGGGAGCTGGTGGCCTCGTCGAGGATGAGGATGCGGGGGTCGGCGAGGATGGCGCGGGCGATGGAGATGCGCTGGCGCTGGCCTCCGGAGAGCTTGACGCCGCGTTCGCCGACGATGGTGTCGTACTGCTCGGGGAAGCGCTCGGCGAACTCATCGACGCGGGCGATGCGGCAGGCGTTCATGAGCTCTTCTTCGCTGGCCCGAGGGCGGCTGAAGAGGATGTTCTCGCGGATGCTGCCGTCGAAGAGGAAGCTCTCCTGGAGGACGACGCCGAGCTGTTGGCGATAGCTGCTGAGGCGGATGTTGGCGAGGTCGATGCCGTCGATCAGAACCTCGCCGCCGTTGGCGGTGTGAAAGCCGCAGATGAGCGAGATGATGGTCGATTTGCCGGAGCCGGAGGAGCCGACGAGAGCGGTGACGGTGCCGGGTCTGGACTCGAAGCTGATGCCGTGGAGGACGGGCTTGTCGGCCTCGTAGGCGAAGGTGACGTCCTGGAAGGCTACGTCGCCGACGATGGTCTCCATGACGACGGTGCGGCTGGGGGAGCTGTCTTCTTCGTGTTCGCTGAGGATCTCGGTGGTGCGGTCGAGCCCGGCGAGGGCCTCGGTCAGTTGCGTTCCGATCGACACGAGTTGCGCGACGGGCGCGACGAGGAACGCCAGCAGAAAGGTGAACGTGAAGTAGGAGCCGGTGGAGAGGCGATTCGCCGCGTGTTCGTGCGCGCCGAGGTACATCACCAGGCCGCCGACCAGACCGAGGACAACCGTCGAAGAGAGCGTCATGATGGACTGCGCGGTAAGTGAACTGACAACGTTATCCAGCAGGCGCTGGACACCGGCTGCGAAGACGCGGGCCTCGCTTGCTTCAGCGTGATAGCCCTTGACGACGCGGACGCCGCCAAGCGATTCGGTGAGACGGCCGGTGACTTCGGCGTTGATTTTGGCGCGTTCGCGAAAGATGGGTCGAATTGTTTTAAACGCGCGCTGCAGAATCACACCGAAGACCACCAGAATGCAGAAGGTGAGCAGCGTCATGCGCGTGTTGATACGGATGAGAAGGGAGAAGGCGATGAGTGCCGACAGAATGCCGCCGACGAAGTCGACCACGCCGGTGCCGACGAGGTTGCGCACGCCTTCGACATCGGTCATGATTCGCGCTACCAGGGTGCCGGTGCGGTTCTCGTCGTAGAAGGCGATGGGCAGGCGGCCGATGTGTTCCTGCACCTTGGTGCGCAGCTCGGAGATGAGTCGCTGACCGCCCTTCGACAACATCTGCGTCAGCCCGTAGGAGGTGATGCCCTGGACGACGGTGGCGGTGATGACGGCGGCGATGATCCTGGGCAACAGTCGCAGATCGCCGTGGACTCCCATCACCTTGTCGACCAGCGGCCGGAACGAGAGCGGGAGCACAAACGCCGCGCTTCGGTTGACGATCATCAGCAGAAAGCTGCCGAGGAGGAGCCAGCGGCGCGGCCGGATGAGGTTCCAGACCTCGGGGAGCACTTTTTTAAGCGGAGGTTTGGGACGAGATGCGGTGAGCGCAGCCGTGGTCGCTTTGCCGGTGCCGCGCGAGGGGCGGTCCGCTGCTTTCATACCGCCGCCGAAGCTGGATGGGCCAAAAGAAGACATAGGTTATCTGCAGTGTATGCCTGCGGGGGTTCGGTCCCGGTGTCCTGAAACAGTACTCCTTGTTCTGTAGACGGATGAGGAGCGGATTTATTGTATGAAGCCGGTTTCAGGATCGGTGCGGGACGTTTATGCGAGGCGAGCGCGACGGGCAGAGATGAAGGACCGGACACAGAAGAGGACATAGATGAGGCAGAGGAGCGCGAGGGCTCCCTTTTCTTCGACCGCGATGGGATGGGGATAGAAGGTGCCCCGGGAGAGTTTGATGGTATCGATGGCTGAGGGGATCATGCCGAGGAAGACGAGCAGGGCGACGGTGACGGAGATGTGCATCCAAAGCATCCGCTTCTTTGAGTTCTCGGTGTTGGCCATTGCGCCGAAGAGGATGAAGAAGAGTCCGATACCGCTGGGGATCAGAGACGTGGGATGAGCACTGCCGGTGGCGACGAAGCCGGCGATCCCGAGCAGAATGAGCAGAATGCCGAAGGCGATGGTAAGTTTTGCCATGATGATAAGACTCCTCGTGTAAGCGCAGTATCAGGATACTTGAAGGACGGGAGGCTTTGCGGGGAGCTATGGAATCTGAATGAGGGCGGCGCTGAGGGCGGCAACGTAGCAGGTGAGCTGGGAGCCGCTTAAGGGGAGGGTGTAGGCCGGATTGGGCGAGAAGGTGCCGTCGGGGTTGACGGCTGCGCCCTGGATGGTGACGCCGGAGGTGGCGGAGAGGTCCGGTGCCGTGGCTCCGGTGGAGAGCTGGGTCATGGCAAGCAGCGTGGCGGAGCTGGCGGTGTATGTCTGGCCGATGGGAAGGGTGACGGCGACCTGGAGGTTCTGGGTGGGGTCTTTGTTGACGATGACGAGGCTCAGGCCGGAGGAGCTGTTGACCGCGTAGGCCGTGACGTTGAGGGAGTCGGCGGAGACCTGGGTCTGGTAGAGGGTTCCCTGGCCGGCGAGGGTGAAGAACAGGATGCCGTAGAACTCGGGACGGGCTCCGACGACGGTGCCGGAGGAGTCCGCGATGGGAGTGTAGCCGGTGCCGTTGCCGCCGCCGTGGAAGTTCGCGCCGGAGGCTCCGCCCTGGGCGAGGTTGAAGAGATAGTCGATGACCCAGAGCGACGAGGCGTAGGAGTTGCTGACGCCGCTGGCTCCGCCGTTGTAGAAGGAGTTGCACTCGGACATGCGGTAAGGAACGCCGATGAGCTGCGCGCCTGCCTGCAGGATGGCGAGGTCTTTGACGAGGGTGGCGTCGGGAGTGACGAGGAAGGCTGCGGTGGAGGTGGCGAGCTGGCCGTTGGCTCGGTAGTAGTGCTGGGTGAGGAGGTTGATCTCGCTTTTGGTGACGCTTTGGCCGAAGGGAACGGTCCAGCTGGCCTCGTTGCTCGCGGAGGCGGGACCGGTAATGGGGGCGGTGGGGGTGGTGGCGAGGATGGCGGTGCGGAACTGCTGCCAGAGCGTGAGGAACTGCGAGAGCGACCAGTTTCCCGCGTAGAAGCTGCCGGAGATTCCGTACTCGTCACACTCGTTGCCGATCTCGATGCCGAGGAGCGAGGAGCCAAACTGCTGGACGGCGTAGGCGACCTCCGCTGCGGCGAGCGCGGGGGTGGTTGCGCCGGTGGCAGCGCCGCCGAGGTTGATGCCGTAGAGACACTGCCAGCCTGCGGCTTTGACGAAGGCGGCAACGGCGGCGACATCGGAGGGGGCGATCTGGCCGACGGTCTGGCCGCGACCGTTGGGGGTCCAGACATTTTTGTCGACGGAGTTGCCGCCGAGACGGAGGACGCTGGGGCCGAGACGCTTGAAGAGGCCGATGAGGTCGGCGTTGGTGGCGGTGAAGAGGGACTCCTGGAGATTCTCCTTTTCGTAGGAGAGGCCGGCGAAGGCGGGGCCGATGGAGCCTGCGCTGGTGGCGGTGATGCTTACCGAGGCCTGGGTGATGGGACTGGCAGGTGTGGGCTGGGGATTCGAAGCAGGCTGCGTCGTTGTGGCGGGGGCGGTTGAGGAGGAGCTGCATCCGAGAAGAGACGAGACCGCCAGGGTCGCGGCTCCCTGAAGAAGATCGCGACGGGTAAGGGCGGAGATCGGTTGCGGCTGGCGGTTCATCGGGGGCTAACCTCTGGAGGAGAAGGACTTAAGGCTTAGACACGTATCGGGAGAGCGAGGTTGCTGCGTGGGGTATTTTCGGTGACGCAGGCGGCGGTGGGTCTGAGAATCTTCCTGGAATGATGAAGTTCGGTGTGGGGCGTCGATCAATCCTGCAGATCAGGCAACGGCGAAATACAGGGGTCCTTCACTTCGTTCAGGATGACGGCAAAACAAATGACGACAAAACAGGCAACGGCAAAACGGCTTTTTGCTTTGTCGATTTCAGACAGATTCTGCGGACAATAGTTTTGTAGCTGTTTCGGTTACATTCATGATGGTCTGTGCGCGGAATGATTGGGGAGGGTTCAAACGAACCTCGCTGCAAAGCTACACGGAGGCGCTCTTTTTGATCTGAGCGAGAACGTCTTTGGGCTCCCAGTCGTTGGTGGGATACCAGTCGATGATCTTTCCGTCTTTGCCGATGAGGACGGTCGAGAGGGAGTGGGTGAGGGTTTTGGCGTCGCCGGGAGTGACGCCGACGTCGAAGAACTGGTCGATCGTGACGAGATCTTTTTCGGTGGGCGCGGCGAAGTCCCAGTGGGTGAAGGTCTCTTTGGTGTAGCGGCCGGTGTAGGCTTCGCCGTAGCTGCGGAGGACCTTCGGGGTGTCGTACTTCGGGTCGAAGCTGATGCTGAGCAGGTGGGTCTGATCGTAGAGGGCGGGGTCGGCGGCGAGAGCTTTGTCGATGTCGGCGAAGTTGCGGCTCATGCGGACGCAGAAGTCGGCGAGCGGGCAGCGGGTGTAGATGAAGGTGAGGAGGAGGACTTTGCCTTTGAACTGGTCGAGGTGAATGGTGCGGCCGCTCTGGTTGAGGAGTTTGAAGTCGGGTACGGCGTCGCCGGGGCTGGGGGTGTGGAACTGGACGGTGGGCTTGTAGTCGGGACGGCCCTGGGCGATGACGACGATGTTGTCGAGGCGGACGTTGGTGTAGCTGGCTCCGTCCTTGTCGGCGAGGACGGTGGCGGTGATGAGGTCGCCGGGATGGAGTTCGCTGACGACGCTGGGATCTTTGAGGGCGTAGTCCATCGTCATGGCCTCCATGAAGCCGGGGACGGCTTCGCCGTCGAGGGTGACGTGGGTGGCATCCGTGGAGACGACTTTGCCGCGGATGGTGAAGGTTTTGGTGTTGGCAGAGGTCTGGGCTGCGACGCTGGTTTTCTGCACGGCAGGCGGTGGGTGGCAGCCGGCGAGGAGAGCGGCGAGGAGGAGAAGAAAGACTGGCTTCGAGGTCGAGAGTAGCTTGCGCGGCACGGAGGACTCCTCCTGTCCATGATAATGGCTGTACGGAACAGGCGCGGGGGTGGGGTTTGGCGGAACGAGGGAAGATGACAGCGCCTTCGCTGGGGCTTATGCACTACGGGCTGGTGCTGGCGGGGCTGGGAACGGCGCTGCTGGGGCCGATTCTGCCGCTGCTGGCGCGGCAGTGGGCGATGCAGGATGCGCAGAGCGGGCTGTTGATGCTGGCGAAGTTCTGCGGATCGTTTCTGGGTGGGGTGAGTGTGTCGCGCAGGCTGAAGCGAAGTCTGCTGGTGGGGCTGGTGGCGGGGGTGGCAGGGTTTGGAGGGTTTGCGCTGGCTCCGGGGATGACGCTGGGATGCGTGGGGCTGTTTGTGGGTGGGTTTGGTCTGGGGCAGATTATTACGTCAGTCAATATTCTGGCGGGACGAAGGTTTACGAAGCAGCGTGGGTCGGCGCTGTCGGCGCTGAATTTTTCGTTCAGCCTGGGGGCGATGTTGTCGGCGCTGCTGGCGGCGTGGCTGCTGCCGCGGTTTGCGCTGCGCGGGGTGCTGGAGGGGTTCGCCGGGATGTTTGTTTTGGGCGCGGCGGTGCTGGCAGTGCAGATGCGCGGCATGGGTTCGGGCACAGCTGCAGAGGAGCCTGAAGAGGCTGCTGCGACGGGTTCAGGATTGAATGCGCGGAGGTATCTCTACTTCGCCGGGCTGCTGGTGCTGTATGGGGGCCTCGAGACGTGTCTGAGCGGATGGCTGACGACGTTTGCGCTGCGCTATGGCGATAAGACGCTGGCAGTGAGCGAGTACACGACGCTGCTGTTGTGGCTGTCGCTGACGGTGGGGCGCGTCGGGGCTTCGGTGGTGATGCTGCGGGTGGGCGAGCGGACGGTGCAGCGCTGGGGTCTGGTGCTGTCGGCGGTGTTTACGGCGGGGCTCGCGATGGCGCACTCGGCGATGACGATTGCGGGGTTTGCGGTGCTGCTGGGGCTGAGCCTGGCTCCGTTCTTTCCGGCAACGTTTGCGCTGCTGATGGCGGAGCGGCCGACGGCGCGGCAGGCGGGGATTGTGCTCGCGGTGTCGGGCCTGGGCGCGGCGGCGCTGCCGTGGATGATGGGCGTGGTGTCGACGCGGACGGGATCGCTGCAGGTGGCGCTGGCGCTGCCGTTTGCCGCGGCGCTGGGACTGCTGGGGATGAGTGTGTTTTCGTCCGCGCAGAGGCAGGTTGCGGAGTAATCGCTGTGGCCTGTTTTCCAGTGTGCGGGGGCGTATAACCGAGGAATGGATCTGCTGGTGGTGGAGATTGCAGAGGCGCTTGCGGAGGCTCTGAAAACGGGCGCGACGGTGGTGACGGGAAATCAGCGGGCGGCGCGGACGCTGCGGCGGGAGTTCGACCGGAGAAACCGTTCGCTGGGGCTGGCGAGCTGGGAGCCTCCGGCGGTGCTCGCGTGGGATGCGTGGACGGCGGGGCTGTGGCGTCAGTTGCTTGTGGACGGGCTGAGCGCACTGATGCTGATGAGCCGGAGCCAGGAGCATGTGGTGTGGCGCGCGGTGCTCGAGGCCGATGAGGAGCTGGCGAGTCTGCGGTCGGTGGATTCGCTGGCGGAGATGGCGGCGGAGGCGTGGCGGCTGTTGTGCAGCTATGACGGGCAGGGGCGGCTGCGGCGCGCGGCGGTGAGTGCGGATACGCGGGCGTTTCAGCGGTGGGCGCAGGTGTTTGAACGGACGTGTCGGACGGAGGGTCTGCTGTCGCAGGCGCAGTTGGAGCAGACGCTGCGCGAGGCGGTCGAGGCAGGGCATTTGATGCCGGGTGCAGGCGGGGTGGTGCTGGTCGGGTTCGATGCGTTGACTCCGGCGCAGAAGGGGCTGGTAGAGGCGTTGCGTGCGGCTGGCGCGAATGTGGACGAGGTATCGCTGGCGGTGCAGGCAGAGAGCCGCATGCTGGTCGCGACGGAGAATGAGGCGGAGGAGCTGTCGGTTGCGGCACGGTGGATCAGGGTGTTTCTGGAGGAGCGGCCGACGGCGCGGGTTGCCGTGATTGTGCCGGGGCTGGAGACGCAGAGGGCCGAGATCGACCGGGTGTTTCGCGAGGTGCTGGCGCCGGAGCTTGAGGATATTCAGGTGCGGAGCGCGGCGGGGCCGTATGAGTTTTCGCTGGGCGTTGCGCTGGCGGAGACTCCGCTGGTCGCGGTGGCGCTGGATCTGCTGCGCTGGGCCGGCGAGGCGTTGCCGGTGGAGCGGGTGAGTGCGCTGCTGCTGTCGCCTTATTTCTGCATGAGGAGTGAAGAGCGCGGGGCGCGAGCGGAGTTCGATGCGTTCGAGTTGCGCAGGGCGAGGATGCTGCGGCCGGAGATCTCGATTGCATGGCTGAGCGATGTGGTGGACAGATCGAAGCGGAGATCGCGGCTCGGCAGACTGCCAGGTGCGCTGCATGCGATGCGGCGCGTGGTCGAGTTGCGGCTGCGCGCTGCGGATCGAAGGAGCCATGCGGAGTGGGCCGAGAGGATGCGCGAGTTGCTGGACGCGGGGGGATGGGGCGCGAGCGAGGGTGAGGACAGCATCGAGTTTCAGACGCGGCGCAGATGGGAGAGCGCGCTCGATGAGCTGGCCACGCTGGACTTCGACGGCGTGCGCGTAGGGTTTGCGGATGCTCTGGAGGGTCTGGTGAGGATTGCGCGGCAGACGATCTTTGCGCCGGAGTCGAGAGAGGCTCCCGTGCAGGTGATGGGGCCGCTGGAGGCTGCGGGTGCGACCTTCGATGCGGTGTGGTTTCTGCGTGGCGGCGATCTGACGTGGCCTGTTGTTGTGGGGAGCAATCCCCTGTTGCCGTGGCATATGCAGAAAGAGCTTGCGATACCGGGGACGGATGTGGCTCGGGATAGCGAGGCGGCGAAGCACACCACGGAACGGATTGCAGCGTCTGCGGCGACAGTGATTTTCAGCTATGCGAAGGAGACGGCGGAGGGAAAGCAGCGGGCTTCGTCTGCGTTGGCTGCGCTGGAGCTGGAGGAGGTTGAAGTCGCGGAGCTTGTGCGGCCGGTTGCTGAGCGCACGCCGGTGCAGGTCGAAGAGATGGATGATGCGCAACAAGTCGCGGCGCTGCCGGATCAGGTGATTCATGGTGGAGCACGGATTCTGGAGCTGCAGGCGGCGTGTGGGTTTCGAGCGTTCGCGGAGCAGAGGTTGTGGTCGGCGGAGCTGGAGTCGGTTGAGCCGGGGATGGATGCTCGTGAAAGCGGAACGGTGGTGCATCGCGTGCTCGAGTACTTCTGGGATGAAGTGAAGACGCAGAGCGCGTTGATCGCGATGACCAATGCAGAACGAACGGAGCGGCTGGACGCATGCATCGTGCGAGCGCTGCGCAGAACGGCGGAGCTGAGCTCGACGGCATGGGACGCGGCGTATGTCGCGGTGCAGCATGAACGGCTGCAGCGGTTGCTCATGCCGTGGCTGGAGCTGGAGATGACGCGCACACCGTTTGCCGTGAAGCTGAGCGAGAAGGAGTTTGAGGATGTTCGCGTCGGGCCGCTGCGGCTAAGCGTGCGAATGGATCGGGTGGACGTGATCGAGGGCGGCGAGGTGCTGATCGACTACAAGACCGGAGTGGCTTCGCCGAGCGACTGGCTGACGGAGCGACCGCATGCGCCGCAGCTTCCGTTGTACGCGATTCTGTCGGACCCGGACCTGCTGCAGGGAGTTGCGTTCGGCCTGGTGCGGGCGGGCGAAGGCAGAGAGTTGAAGGGATACGCTGTGGCTCATGGCGTGCTGCCAAAAACGGTGAAGCTGCGGAAGGATGTTGCGAGTCTGGAGGCGCAGGTAGAGGAGTGGCGACGCGTGCTGGAGCATCTGGCGGAGGAGTTCGCAGCAGGCGGGGCGAGGGTTGCGCCGAACAAATATCCGACGACGTGCGAACGATGTGCGCAGCGAATTCTGTGCCGGCTCGATGTGACGCTGCTTGAGGATGACGATGACGAGGGTGGATCGGACGCGGAGGTGAGCCGTGGCTGATCTGTTTCTTTTGCCCGCAATGAATGAGAAGCTGCCGCCGGATTTTGAAGAGCGTGACAAGGCGCTCGATGTGGAGCGATCGTGGATCGTGGAGGCCCCGGCGGGGTCGGGTAAAACGGGGCTGCTGATTCAGCGCTATCTGAAGCTGCTGGCGCACGAGAGCGTCGAGGAGCCGGAGCAGGTGCTGGCGATCACGTTCACCGTGAAGGCGACGGCGGAGATTCGCGAGCGCGTGGTGGCGCAGCTGGAGAGTGCAGCGCGGAGTGAAGCGCTGAAGAACGAGAGTGATTTTGCGAGGGAGACGCGAGCGCTGGCCGAGGCGGTGCTGCGGCGCGATGCTCTGCTGGGCTGGCAGTTGCTGGAGCATCCTCGCAGGCTGAATATGCGCACCATCGATTCGGTGTGCGCGCAGATTGCGCGGTCGCTGCCGGTACTGACGGGCGGTGGAGGCGGACAGGCTCCCGTGCTCGATGCTGCGTTACTGCATCGCGAGGCGGCGCGGCAGACGCTGATGCAGCTTGGCGGTGCAGATGCCGCACTGAATGAGGCGTTGCGCACGGTGCTGCTGCATCGCGATGGCAATCTGTCGGAGTGCGAGCGGCTGATCGCGGAGATGCTGGAGTGGCGCGACCAGTGGGGCGAGCTGGTGCCGCTGGGGCGCGAACTGGACGACGAGTATCTCGATGGCACCGTGCTGCCGAAGCTGCAGGCTGCGCTGGAGCAGGCGGTGTGCGCCGGGCTGACGGAGTTTGCGAAGGCTGTGCCGCAGAATTTTCTTCAGGCGCTTTGTTCGCTTGCGGTTTCGCTGGCGGAGATTGAACCGTATGGACGAGAGGAATCGCCGATTACAGTCTGCACCGGCAAAGTGGGACTGCCTTCGAACGATGCAGTGGATCTCGAGCATTGGCGGGCGCTGATTCATCTGCTCGTGACGCCATCGAACGGGACATGGCGGAAGAGTTTCGCGAAGAACACGTTGGGCTTCGAGATGACGCCGAATCAGAAGAAGATCATGAAGGCGCTGCTCGATGAGGTGGCGCATCGCGACGATCTGCTGCGGTCGATTGAACGGGTGAATCGCCTGCCTCCGGCGCAGTATCCCGACGAACAGTGGAGGGTTGCGAAGGCGCTGTTTCGCGTGCTGAGTCGCGCACTGGCAGAGTTACAAATTGTGTTCGCGCAGCGAGGAGAGTGCGACTTCGCAGAGCTGGGGCTGCTGGCGAAGGCGGCGCTTGAGCGCGATGGCGGCGTTCGCGATCTGTCAGAGGCGCTGGGAATTACGCTGCAGCACCTGCTGGTCGACGAGATGCAGGATACGTCGACGAGTCAGTACGGGCTGATCGAACTGCTGACGCAGGGATGGGATGGGCAGAGCCAGACGGTGTTTCTGGTGGGCGATCCGAAGCAGTCGATCTATCTGTTTCGGCAGGCTCGGGTGGAGCGGTTTGTGAAGACAATGCAGACCAGGATGATGGGCGATCTGCCGCTGGGGTCGTTGCAGCTGACGGCGAATTTTCGTTCGCAGAGTGAGCTGGTGGACGAGTTCAACGCAGACTTTGCGCTGCTGTTTCCGCGTGAGGTGAGTGAGGCAAATCCTGAAGAGGTTGCCTATGTTGCGGCGGAGGCGGTGAACGGGCCGACGCGCAATGACGGGCTCGGCGTGGTGTGGCATACACAGGTGCTGCCTTCGGGAGCGCCGGCGGAAGAGGGCAAGCGCGAGAAGCGGCGGCAGTCGAAGCGGGCTGCCCGGCAGGTGCGTGAGATTGTGCAGCGATGGAAGGCGCGGCCGTTGCCTGCGGACAGGAGCGAGCCGTGGAAGATCGCGGTGCTGGTGCGGAGCCGTGGGCATCTGCTCGATGTGGTTGCGGCGTTAAAAGAGGGAGCGATTCCCTTTCGCGCCGTGGATATCGAGCCTCTGAAAGATCGGCAGGAGGTGCTGGATCTGCTGGCGCTGACGCGGGCGCTGCTGCATCCTGCGGACAGGGTGGCGTGGTTTGCGGTGCTGCATGCTCCGTGGTGCGGGCTGGGGCTGGCGGAGCTGCATGTGTTGGCTGGCGCAGATGATGATGACTGGGCGAAGCGTTGCGTGCAGGATGTGATTGCGGAGCGCGGCGATCTGCTGAGCGAGGATGGCTGCGCGAGACTTGCAAAGGTGTGGCCGGTGTTGCAGGCGTCGTCGGAGCAGCGGGCGAAGCTGACAACAGCGCAATGGGTGGAGCGGACGTGGCGTTCGCTCGGCGGCGATGCTGCGCTGACGGCGGATGCGATGACGAATGCGCGGCGTTATCTGCAACTGCTCGATGAGGTGGAGGAGCAGGCAGGAATGCCGGACCTGACGCTGCTGGAGCGCAGGATCGAGAAGCTCTATGCCGAGACTGCTGTTGTGCCTGGCGCGGTCGATCTGATGACGATCCATGGAGCGAAGGGGCTGGAGTGGGATGTGGTGCTGGTGCCTGGCCTGGAGAAGAAGGCGCGGGTGAATCGCAGCAGGCTGCTGACGTGGGGCGAGATCAACTCCGGTGATGAAGAGGCGTCACATGTCGTGCTCGCTCCGATCGCGGGTAAGGGCGAGGGATCGAAGGAGCTGAATCGCTGGTTGAACGGGATTCACACTGCTCGCGAGGCAGCGGAGCGGAAGCGGTTGTTCTACGTGGCGTGCACGCGGGCGCGGGAGGAGCTGCATCTGTTTGCTGCTCCGGAGGCGAAGGCGAATGGCGAGGTGAACCGGCCGGCGGGTAGTCTGCTGGCTACGGCATGGCCGGCTGCGGAGAGGTACTTCGATGCAGCAACGCCGCAGCCGGACGCAGCAGCGATGCTGGTGATGCCATTGGCTCCGGCGGTTGCGGCAGAGGACGATTACGTTGGCGACATCGCGGCGGCGACTGCTGCGGCGGAAGAGGTGCAAAGGCCGGCGAAGCTGCATCGGCTGCCGCTGGAGTTTGATCCTGGGGAGCGGTTCAGGACACGGAAGCCGCTGCCTTATGGGGACGGCGTAGATACTCCGGCAGGAGCACACTTCGCACGGCCTGAGGGTTCGTTCGAGGCGCGAGCGCTGGGCAATGCGGTGCATGCGTTTCTGGAGGTGCTGTCGAAGCGGCTTGCGGATGGAGTGAAGGCCGACGAGCTGCTGCGTGAGGTTGCGGGGTGGGGGCCTCGCATCGCGGCGGTGCTGCGGGGAGATGGACTGCCGCAGACTGCAGTGGAGAAGCTTGCTCAACGCGTGAAGACCGCGCTCGGCAATGTGCTTCGGGATCGTGACGGGCTATGGGTGCTGGGAGCGCATGCGGGCGCATCGAGCGAGTTCGCGCTGACGGCATGGGAACAGACGCGCAACAGCGTCAGGCTGGACCGCGTCTTTCGTGCAGGCGAGGAGCCGCTGGCCGCGGGAGACGACTGCCTCTGGATCGTGGACTACAAGACGGCGACGCATGAGGGCGCGGGCGTGGAGGAGTTTCTGGCAGAGGAGCGCCTGAAGTATGAGCCGCAGATGCTGGCTTACGCGCGTGTGATGCAGCGAGACGCAGAGGCAGGAAAGCTTCGCGTGGGTCTGTATTATCCGATGCTGCCGAGGCTGATCTGGTGGACGCCGGAGATCGAGTAAGCTGCTGCCAGGAATCTAGGCGGTGAGATTGTTGTGGCGGACGTCGGAGCCGCGAACCCAGAAGATGACGTCCTCAGCGATGTTGGTGGCGTGGTCGCCGACGCGCTCGAGATTGCGGGCGATGATGAGCGCGTTCAGTGATTGCGGAGTGAGCTCGGGTTTTTCTTTGATGAGCGAGCTGAGCGCGTAGAAGGCGGCGTCGTTCATCTCATCGACCTGATCGTCGAGGAGAAGCACGGAGTCGGCGAGCTCGGCGTCGCCTTCAATGAAGGCCTGGAGCGACTTGCGCACCATCGCGGAGGAGAGTGACGCGAGCTTCGGAATATCGACGGGAAGGTCAATGTTGGCGAAGGCTCCCATCTCGCGGACGCGGACGGCGATGTTGACGGCCTGGTCGCCGACGCGCTCGAGGTCGGCGTTGATGCGGATGACCGAGAGGATAAAGCGAAGGTCGATCGCCATGGGCTGCTCCATCGCGAGAAGGTCGAGGGCGCGCTGATCGATCTCACGCTCGAGGCGATTGATGGCGGGCTCGGAGCGGAAGACCAGCTCGCAGATCGAGAGGTCGCGGGTGCGATAGGCTTCGATCGAGCGCTGAATAGCCTGTTCCGCCATGCCTGCCATGACCAGGAGCTGCTCTTTGAGATCGTCGAGGCTCTGGTGAAATTTGATGCGGGTTGCCATCAGCCGAACCTCCCGGTGATGTAATCTTCGGTGCGTTTGTCCTTCGGGTTCGTAAAAATTTTGTGGGTGGAATCAAACTCGACCATCCTGCCGTTGAGGAAGAAGCCGGTGTTCTCTGCCACGCGCGCGGCCTGCTGCATGTTGTGCGTCACGATGACGATGGTGTACTGGCTCTTGAGCTGGAAGATGAGGTCTTCGATCTTCGAGGTCGAGACGGGATCGAGCGCGGAGGCTGGCTCGTCCATCAACAGCACCTCGGGGTCGACGGCGAGGGCGCGGGCAATGCACATGCGCTGCTGCTGGCCGCCGGAGAGCGAGGCTCCGGATTTTTTCTTCAGGTCATCCTTGACCTCTTCCCAGAGCGCGGCCTGCTTGAGCGAGCGCTCGACTGTCTCGTCCAGAATGCGGCGGTTGCGAAAGCCGTTGAGCTTGAGGCCGCTGATGACATTGTCGTAGATCGACATCGTCGGGAAGGGGTTGGGGCGCTGGAAGACCATGCCGACGCGGCGGCGAATCTCGACCGGCGATGCGTCCTTGTAGATGTCGACCTCGCCCATCTTCACGACGCCGGTGGCGCGGGCGATGGGGTTGGTCTCGTGCATGCGGTTCAGGCAGCGGACGAAGGTGGACTTGCCGCAGCCGGAGGGGCCGATGAGCGCGGTCGCGTGGTTCGCGGGAATGTGCAGGTTAATATCCTGCAGGGTGTGGGTGGAACCGTACCACGCGTTCAGGTCTTCCACTGAGATGCCGACTCCCACTAGCTTCCTCCCTTGAGTACGCCACGGTTGGCAAAGATGCGGACAAGCGTAACTGAAACCATAATCATAACGATCAAAACAAGCGAACCGGCCCACGCGAGGCGATGCCACTCATCGTAGGGCGAGATGGCGTAGACGAAGATCTGGAGCGGAAGAGCGGCGATGGGCTCGTTCAGTTTGAAACTCCAGAACTGGTTGCCGAAGGCGGTGAAGAGCAGCGGCGCGGTCTCGCCGGCGACGCGCGCGAAAGCCAGCATGCAGCCGGTGATGATACCGGGCGAGGCGGTGCGCAGGCTGACCGAGATAGCCGTGCGCCACTTCGGCACACCAAGGCCGAGCGCGGCTTCGCGGATGGCGTGGGGTACAGTCGCCAGCATCTCCTCGGTGGTACGGGTGATGGTGGGAATCATCATGATGCCCAGGGCGACGCCGCCGGCCAGCGCGGAGAAGTGTTTCTGCTGCAGCACGATGAGCGAGTAGATGGAGATGCCCATCACGATGGAGGGGACGCCGTTGAGCACGTCGGCGGTGAAGCGAACGGCGTTGCCAAGCAGGGTGCCGCGGCCGAACTCCGCGAGGTAGACGCCGGCGGCGATGCCGATGGGGATGCCCATGAGGCTGGCCAGAAAAAGGATGATTCCGGAGCCGACGATGGAGTTCGCCATGCCGCCGCCGACTTCGCCGACCGGGGCGGGAATGTGGGTGAAGAAGGCGAGGTTGAGCGAACTCGCGCCCTTATAGATGAGGTAGAAGAGGATCGCAACCAGAGGGAGAATGACGAGGATGGTCGCGAGGATGGAGAGGCCGCTGACCAGGTAGTTCATCGCCGACCGCCAAGCGGTGTTCAGGCGCATCGACTTCGTCTGGAAGTCCATCGGTTTGGGCTGGTTGATGGGTTGGGAACTCATGATTAGTTCACCCTTGCCGGCGCGTTGCGCGTCACCGCCCAGACCATCAGACGGGCGATGGCGTTGACGACGATGGTGACGAGGAAGAGGGCGAGGCCGATCTCGATGAGGGCGCTGAGGTAGAGGTCGCCGCTGGCCTCGGAGAACTCGTTGGCGATGACGCTGGCGAGCGTATAGCCAGGGGCGAAGAGGGATTTGCTGATGTCGGGGTGGTTGCCGATGACCATCGTGACGGCCATCGTCTCGCCCAGTGCCCTGCCGAGGCCGAGCATGATGGCGCCGACGATGCCGATGCGGGAGTTGCGCAGGACGCCGATGCGAATCATCTCCCAGCGGGTTGCGCCGAGGGCGAGGACAGCCTCGCGCTGGCTGTTGGGCACCGCCGTCATAATGTCGCGGGTGAGCGACGAGATGATGGGCAGGATCATGATGGCCAGGATGATGCTGGCGGTAAGCAGGCCGACACCGAAGTTCGGCCCCTCGAAGAAGCCGGTCCAGCCGAGCGTTTTGTAGAGGAACGGGCCCAGTTGATCGCGCATGATCGGAACCAGGACGAAGACGGCCCAGAGACCGTAGACGACGCTGGGAATGGCGGCGAGCAATTCGGTGAGAAAGGAGATCGGGGCTCGCAGTGGCTGCGGACAGAGTTCAGTCAGGAAGATCGCCACGCCCAGGGCCAGCGGAACAGCCATCAGCAGTGCGAGGAACGAGGTGGCCAGCGTGCCGTAGATAAACGGCAGAGCGCCGAAGTCGCCCGAGACGGGGTCCCACGCCGAGTGAGAGAAAAACTTCCACCCGAACTGCACCAGGCTCTGGTGAGAGTGGACGATCAGGATGCCGAAGATAAACGCGACTATGGCGAAGATGCTGCAGGCGCAGAGCAGCATCACGGCGGAGAAGCTGTTGTCGGCCAGGCTGCCGCTGCCGCGTTTGCGGAGGAACTCCCGAACCGCGGAGGGCGCAGTGTTGACGGGCGCAGGCGCAGGCTCCGCGGCGAATTTTGTCGGGGGGGCCGGAAGCGTGTTTGGCACAGACCCCCCGGATCCGGATTCGTTTTCGGTCGTCATGCGGCTGGAAGACACAATCCTGTTCCTGTGGAGCTGGCTGGGGCTGATCGTATCCGGCCCAACAAGAAGCAAATGGAGTAAAGAGACATTGCCGCACGAACCCCCAGGGAACAACCGGATCCGTGCGGCAGTGAAACTATTTGATGTTTGCGAGGCTCTTGCGGACCATGTCCTGCACGGGCTTCGGCAACGGAGCGTAGGTCATGGCGGCAGTCTCACCCTCGCCATGGTCGAGCATCCAGCCAAGGAAGTCAACGAGCGCCTTCGCCTTGGCAGGGTCTGTGGAGTGGGTTGGGATCAGCAGCCAGGTGAAGCTGGAGATCGGATACGATTCCACCCCTGGAGCGTTGGTAATGGAGACGCGGTAGTCGGCGGGCATCGTCTTTGCAGCGGCTGCAGCGGCAGCGGTTACTCCGCCGGTCGAAGCCTTCAGGAACTTACCCGAGGCGTTTTTGACAGCGCCGTATTCCATCTTGTTCTGCACGGCGTAGATCAGTTCGACGTAACCGAAGGAGTAGGGCGACTGGCGAACCATGCCGGCGACGCCTTCGTTACCCTTTTGGCCGATACCGGTGGGCCACTTGACCGAGGTCGCCTTGCCCACCCGGCTGTTCCAGTCCGAGCTCACCTTCGAGAGGTAGTCGGTGAAGATATAGGTCGTTCCGCTTCCATCCGAGCGGTAGACCGGCAGGATCGCCTTGTCCGGC